>OODK01001385.1_pt1 | contig 11950 bp, 8 predicted proteins | sample 1671371 | NCBI WGS metagenome assembly OODK01 (sample SAMN06348150, study PRJEB24527) | human gut metagenome | biome: human gut; feature: ankylosing spondylitis patient; material: feces | host: Homo sapiens | place: China | collected 2015-10 | reverse complement strand
TCAAGCGCATTCAGGATGGCTCCTTCGCCAAGGAGTTCATGGATGACCAGGCTGCTGGCGCCCCGAAGTTCAAGAAGCTGCAGGAAGAGTACTCTCACCCGCACCTCGAGACCGTTGGCCCGAAGCTGCGCGCCATGTTCTCCTGGAATAACGCCGAGGCCAAGGACAAGGATGAGACCGAGTCCTTCAACGGCAAGATCGCTCGTACCCAGGTTCAGTGATTGTCGCCCCTGAAGGGGATTTAAGCTAGCAAACCGCCGTTCCCGCCCATACGGGAGCGGCGGTTTTGTGTTGTTGCGCGCAGCGAATCATTCTCAATAACAACTATGCGCTGATTTCTTGCAGGCAAACGAACACCGAATATGCAAGATCGTTGATATCTCAGCCTTTCCCCATATGTGGGATTGTGCGATTCTGTTCAAAAGGGTGCAGAGTTGTTATCGAGAATCGTTCTCTGCACACGGCTGTCCATACTCCAATAGTGACCTAGCTCACGTTGTGGACTCCAGCGGGGCTGCGACGGCGTTCTCGGTAGGATTGAACTCGGTTTGAAGGACACAATCCTCGCAAAACAGGACTTATCTGCACACCGTAGATACCCCCGGCGCCCAGCGGCGCCACAACCCACTACTGAAAAGGAGTGCCAATAATGGCAGCACAGATCTGGTATGAGAACGACGGTGATCTCTCTGTTCTCGAAGGCAAGAAGGTCGCAATCATCGGCTACGGCTCCCAGGGCCACGCCCACGCGCTGAACCTTCGCGATTCCGGTGTCGACGTGGTCGTCGGCCTGCGTCCGACCTCCAAGTCGGTCGACTTCGCCAAGGAGCAGGGCCTCGAGGTCAAGTCCGTGGCCGAGGCTTCCGCCGAGGCCGACGTGATCATGATTCTGGCCCCCGACCAGTACCAGCGCACCATCTGGGCCAACGACATCGAGCCCAACATCAAGCCGGGTGCTGCTGTTGCGTTCGCTCATGGCTTCAACATTCACTACGGCTACATCAAGCCGTCTGAGGATCACCCGGTGTTCATGGTTGCCCCGAAGGGCCCGGGCCACATCGTTCGTCGTGAGTACGCCGCTGGCCGTGGCGTGCCGGTCGTCGTGGCCGTCGAGCAGGATCCGCGTGGCGACGGCTGGGCTCTGACCCTGGCCTACGCCAAGGCCCTCGGTGCCCTGCGCGCCGGTGCCATCAAGACCACCTTCAAGGAAGAGACCGAGACCGATCTCTTCGGCGAGCAGAACGTGCTCATGGGTGGCGTGAACAAGCTCGTCGAGATGGGCTTCGAAGTCCTGACCGACGCCGGCTACCAGCCGGAAATCGCCTACTTCGAGGTCTGCCACGAGCTCAAGATGCTCGTCGACCTGATGAACGAGGGCGGTCTGAACAAGGCTCGTTGGTCCTGCTCTGACACCGCTCAGTACGGCGACTACGTCAACACCGTCATCAACGAGGACTGCCGCAAGCGCATGGAATACCACCTGCAGCGCATCCAGGACGGCTCCTTCGCCAAGGAGTTCATTGACGACCAGGATGCCGGCGCCCCGCACTTCAAGGAGCTGCAGGAGAAGTACTCCAACGAGCGCATCGAGACCGTCGGCCCGAAGCTGCGCGCCATGTTCTCCTGGAACAAGGATGGCGTCAAGGATGCCGACGAGGCCAATTCCTTCACCGGTAAGATCGCCCGCGCTCAGGTTCAGTGAGCCCCTGTAGCTCCCGCTGGCGCATAAGCGCCTGAGGGGAGTACCCAGCACGTACCAAAAGGCCGCCGCTCCGATTCATTCGGAACCTTCTAGTATGGTCCCACCACGTAGCCAAACTTCCACCACGCAGTGAACCACAGAGTTACTTGATTACCCACGCAGAGGTGTCGGTGGGAAGTTGACCGTCGGGAGTCAGCGGGCCGGAAGTGAGCACCACAGAGCCTTCGGGCAGTGAGACCGGGGCAGTGCCAAAGTTAGTAACCGAGGTGAACGTGCGTCCCTCAACCGCCGCACGGCGGTACGCCACCACGTCCGCTCCCATATCCACCTGCTCGGCGGTGGTGTCGCGCGTGGCGGTCAGCGACTCCTGACGAATCGCCAACGCCGCATGATACAACGTGTACATCGAATCCGGGTCGGCCTGCTCCACGTCCACCGCGTAATCCTTGAACCACAGCGGCTGCGGCAGGGGCGGCGTCACGCCATCGGCGCGAACCGCAGGGGAGAAGCCGAAGGAAGCGCCCGTGCCGAACTGGCCGGCGGCGCACAGCGGCACATGGTTCTCGCCGGTGCCATCGTCGGCCGGAGCCGGACGGCTGAAATCGGCCAGAGCGGGCTCGTCGGAAGCGGTCCAAGGCAGAGGCACGCGGCAACCGTCACGGCCCTTATCCATCGTGGCCTGAGCGGTGTGGAAAGCGGTCGGATCCTCCAGTCGATCCCACGGAATATCGGCCACCTCAAACAGACCCAGCTCCTCGCCCTGATAAATATAGGCGGCGCCGGGCAGACCAAGCTCCATCAGCGCGGCGGCACGGGCACGGCGGGTGCCGAGCTCGCGGTCTTCGGGATATGTGGTGCCGTTGCGCAGCAGCCAGTCGTGCGGCAGCTGGTGGTAGGGCGCGCCCTTGACCTGCGGCAGACCGTAGCGGGAGGGGCTGCGCGGCACGTCGTGATTGTTCATGACCCACGTGGTGGTGGAGCCGCCGGTTTCGGCCGCCGCCTTGAGCCCGGCGGCGATGGCCTTGCGGAACTCGTCGGCATACCAGTTGGCCTGCGCGAAGTCGAAGTTGAAGGACTGGCCCAGCTCGTCCATCGAAGCGTACAGGTGCTGGTGCTCGGGCACCACCCACGCCTCGGCCACGGCGAAGCGCGGCGGATTGTATTCGTTGAACACCTTGCGCCATTCGCGGTAGATGTCGTGCACCTCGCGGCGGTCGAACAGCGGGTGGCTGAAGTCGTGGTTCAGCACGCCGACCACGCTGTATTCGCGGCCGAGCTCCTCCAGCGGCTTGGATTCAAGGTCTTTGGCCAGGCCGTGCGCTACGTCGATGCGGAAGCCGTCGGTGCCGTGGTCGGACCAGAAGCGCAGGGTCTTTTTGAACTCCTCGTGGATGTCCGGATTCTTCCAGTTGACGTCCGGCTGCGCCTTATCGAACAGGTGCAGATACCACTGGCCGTCGGCCACGCGCGCCCAGGCCGGGCCGCCGAAGAAGGATTGCCAGTCGTTGGGCGGCAGTTCGCCGTGCTCGCCGCGGCCGTCGCGGAAGATGTAGCGGTCGCGCGCCGGGGAGCCGGGCTCGGCGGCGAGGGCCTCTTGGAAGAACACGTGCTTGTCGGCGGTGTGGTTGGGCACGATGTCCACGATCACTTTGATGCCGGCCTCGTGCGCGGCCTCGGCCATCGCGTCGAAGTCGTCCATGGTGCCTAGGCGCGGGTCGACGTTGCGGTAGTCGATCACGTCGTAGCCGCCGTCCGCCAGATCCGAGGGGTAGAACGGGGAGAGCCAGATCGCGTCGACGCCGAGGTTCTTCAGGTAATCCATCTTCTCGGTGACGCCGGCGATGTCGCCGAGTCCGTCGCCGTTGACGTCCTTGAAGCTGCGCGGGTAGATCTGGTAGACGACGGCCTGCTTCCACCAGTCGTCATTGAGGTTGTTGGCGGTCATGCCGATTCCTTCCTGTTCCGGGTGCGTTGTGGTTGGGTTGTTCCGGTTGTGCTCGAACTGCTGTGTGAAGGCCCAACCGTTGTATTGATGATGACAACGATATCATGTGAATTACGCATGCAAAAGTCGATTTATCGGCGTTTTGCGGTGGTAACGTAGTCACGCCTGCGCGGACGCTGCTGTTGCGGCAGGCGGCGCGGTGGTTTCGCGCAGTATTAGCGGAGTGTCCGGCCGTACGAATGCCGGTTCGATTGACTTGCCCGCAATGGCATCCAATACCATGTGCCCGGCGGCCACGCCCATTGCGAACGGGTCCTGATGCAGTGTGGTCAGTCCCACGGCGGCGGACAGGGTGGAATCGTCGAAGCCGATGATGGAGATGTCCTGAGGTACCCGCCGCCCGTATTGACGCAGGCGATACAGCACGGGTGCGGCCATTTCATCATCCTCAAAACAGAAGGCGGTGATGCTGGGGGAGGCGTTCAGTACGGCGTTCAATGCCGCGTTGCTTTCGCCAAGACCGCGTTGAATGCTCAGGGGCGTTAGCTCGATCCCCGGATGGGCGGCAGCGGCATCAATGACGCCCTGCAAACGAGCCTCGGCACTGTAGCGCATGTTGGTTTCGGTCGGGGCGCTGCCGACGAACGCGATATGCCGGTGGCCGAGTGCAATCAGGTGCTCGATGGCCGAACGTGTGGCGGCGTAATCGTCAATGCTCACGCCTGCGTCGAACCCATCGGTGGAGGGAATGTTGATGCCGACAATCGGCACGTGCATATGCTTCAGTCGCTCCACTTCAGCCGGCTCAATGTCGAAGGAGCTGACAATCACCGCATCCGCATTGCGTCGCACGGGCAAATCCGCAAAGAAGTCATGGCGCTCGGCGGCGTTGCGCATGGGGTAGGGCACAGTGTCGTAGCCGGAGGGGCGCAGCGCCGAGTCAAGGCCGGCGAAGATGTTTGCATTGAACCAGGTGGTGATGGTCTCGCTGGCCAGCAGCGCAATGCGGAACGACTGGCCGGACTTCAGTGCGGCGGCCGAGCGAGAGACGGAGTAGTCGAGCTTTTCGGCCGCGGTCATCACTCGGTCTCGAGTCTCTGGAAGCACTAGATCCGGCTTGGCGAAGGTTCGGGACACCGTGGATACGGAAACGCCGGCCTCGCGGGCCACCGCTTGAATGCTTGCCTTGGTCATAGCCGTCGCTCCTTCGCCGTCGCGAACAATCATTGTCATGACAACGATAACATGCCCATAACAAGTCATCGTCTTCGGCTATCTCGATTACGAGGGGCTGATTTAGACCAATTTCCCATTGCCGGAATCGATCACCGCTTCTCTCGGCGCATCACGGCGGACAGGGACTGCACGCGCGGCAGGTCGAAGACCTCGTCGGTGTGCACTACGTGCCCTTCGCCATCTGCCAGCGGCACGCGCCAGTTCGAATACTCTCTGGAAGTGCCCGGCTGATTCTGGGAGCGGCATTCGCCCACGCCGTCCACCAGCGCTGCCTGCAGCAGCAGCGACGGCGTATCGGTGAGCATGGCGTGCATCGCTTCCACGATTTCCTGCACATGGCCTTCCACATCATCCGCCACGGTCTGCGAGATATAGCCGTTCTCCACCAGACGGTTCATCATGGCCGTGCGCTCGGCCATCGCCGAGGCGGCGAATGCCTCCACCGGCTCGCTCAGGAGATGCAGCTCCTCGCGCAGCTTGACGTGTGCGAAGTTCAGGTAGCCGGCGGTGGGTGGCAGATCGTGCGTGGTCACCGAGGCCAATGCCTGTTTGCGATAGTCCTTGGGTGCGCGGTACGGGTCGCCGGCGTTCGGCGAATCGTCCACGCGGTTGAACCATTCCACGTCAGTGCCGAGCACGCCGTGATCGGCCAGAATGCGGCGCACGTAATCCGGTACGGTGCCCAGATCCTCGCCAACCACCATGCCTCCGGCGCGCGTGGCCTCGATGGCCAGTACTCCCAACATCGCCTCGTGGTTGTACGTCACGTATGCGCCGTTGCGGGCACCGAGCCCCTGCGGAATCCACCACAGGCGGAACAAGCCCAGCACATGGTCGATGCGCACCGCGCCCGCGTGCTCGTACATCGAATGCACCATCTCGCGGTACACCTGGTAGCCGGTGGCCTCCAGGTAGCGCGGGTTGAACGGTGGCTGGCCCCAATCCTGGCCCTGCTGGTTGTAGAAGTCCGGCGGGCAGCCGACCGTGACGCCACCTGAGGCGAAGCGTTCCGGATTGGCCCAGGCATCCGCGCCGAGCCCGTGCACGCCCACGGCCATGTCCTGCATCAGCCCCAGCGTCATGCCGTGGTCCAGCGCCTCCTGCTGCGCGGCGTTCACCTGCTCGGCAGCGATCCACTGCAGCCAGCGGTTGAACTCGAACAGGTCGTGGTGCTCCTCGACGAGCTGGCGCACGGCCGGGTCGTCGATGGTCTTCTCGAAGAACCAACGGTTCTCGCCCCACGGCGCGCCCCATACCTCGAAGCACAGGCACCATGTGGCGAAGGAATCGAGGTCCGGGCCGGCGGTGGTCTTGAAATGCTCGAATTCGAGCTCGCGCTTGTTGTTGCGGCCCGCTTCGAAGATCAGGCGCAGCGCCGGGCGCTTGGCCTCCCACGCCGCGTTGATGTCCATCGGGGTCGATTCGTCGTTGCGCGCGGCCACCGAATCATGCAGCGCATCCACCTGCGCGCGCACGTCGGCCGGCAGTGTGGCATATTCGGGGATATCCTGCGGCCGGATGTACGTCACGTTGAGGAATCGGCGCGATTCCGGTAGATACGGCGATGGCTCAAGCGGCGGAATCGGCGCGCCGGCGTGAATCGGATTGATGAGCATGAAGTCGGCCTTGGACTTCTCGGCGGCATCTGCCAAAAGACGCTTCAGATCGCCGTAATCGCCGATGCCCCACGATTCGCGGGACCGCACGGAATACATCTGCGTCATCCAGCCCCACCGCTGGTGCTCGGCGACCGCCTCCGGCACGGGAATGCGCGCGGGGGCGGCGATGATGGCCGCCTTGCCCTCGCGCCCGTCAACCGTGACGGTCAGCGTGTGGTAACCCATCGGCAGGTCGGGTGCGATGGTCAAGTCCGGCTTGCCGGAATTGAGGTTCGGCAGCAGGGCAAAGTGGCCAAACGCGGTGCCGTCCTCCAGTTCGATGGAGGCGGTGATGTCCGCGTCCGACGAGCAGTTCAGGGTGATGCCGGTCGGTTTGCCGGTGGTGGCGACGATGGTGGAGGGGAGCAAACGTTTGCTGTTTTCCACCTCAAGTTGGGTCATGGAGCGTACGATGGCCTCGTCGCTGGATGCGTCCACGTCGAGGGCCTTGAGTACGGCGACCAAGGCCGCGTCGCTGATTTCGGTGTAGGTGCCGAGCTGGTCGATGAATGAGGTGGCAAGTCCGCAGGCTTTGGCGAGCTTGATGAGCGGGCGGGCGAGTCGTTCCGTGCTTTCCGCGCGCTGCGGGGCACCGGAAGCGGCGTTGTTGGTGGTGTCTGCGATGGTGCCGGTGCTGGTTGCTGCGTCGTTGCCGTATGCGTCGGTCATGATGACTCCTTGCTTGCAAATCGGGTACTGCTAGTCGTTTGCATTGCTGTTCGAGGGCCGCTCTGCGTTGAGGTTCCGGCAACCTGACAGACCAATGTTCGAGCTGTTCTGCCTCTACCGTAACTCATATTGACAACGATTGCAATACATTCGGTGAGTTGGACGAGGCTAGAGGTGTTGGTGTTTGTCGTGATGGCCCGTTGACTATCCCCAGTCGACTTTGCCGACAGCCTCGCCGGCGGAGGTGAGGTCGAACGGGTTTAACCAAACACGACGAACGATTGCGGGGAGAGCGTCAGCTGCCCGCCGCTCACGGCCGGTTCACCAAGACTGAGCAGCACGTCGGCGTCGGAAGAGAGCTCGTCCGGCAGGTATTCCGTGAGGAATGAGGCGATTGAGGCACCTGAATCGGCGTTGAAATAACTGGAATCGCCTTCGTGCTCCATAGGCGTGTCGGTATTGCGCAGCAACAGGTTGTAGCCGTTCGGGTGGCCGTCCCGGCGCCAGTCGAGGTAGAGGTCCATGTCGAAGCCGGCCTGCATCGATTCGTTCGGATGGCCTGGACGCCATCGGCGGACCGACCTGGGTGGATTCCGATAAGGCGGCCGTATGGGTGACCAACTGGGACACCGAGCGCAACGGCTCCTCGCTCACCACCCGTGACGGCACCAGCTACCTGCTCGCCAACGCCTTCATGCTCGCCTACGATTACGGCCAGCCGCACATCTTCTCCGGCTACTACTACGCCGGCGTCGACGACGGCGCTCCCGGCGCCACCCGCACCTCCGTGCCGGACATGACCTGTCCGACCGACGGCATCGAAACCGCCGGCACCTGGCACTGCGCGCAACGCTGGACCGCCATCCGCGGCATGATCGGCTGCCGCAACGCCGTGGCCGGCACCTTCACCGCCACCGTGGCCAAGGGCTCGGCCGTCGCCCTATACGCCGGCGCGACGCCCGCAAACTGGGCCGGCACCCGGAAATACGATCCGTCCGATCCCGCCTGGTTCACCGGCGAAACACCGCATAAGGGCGATGACACCGCCGCCAAGTCCGCCGATTCCGCAGCGTCCGCCAAGTCAGGCGACGCCAAGTCCGGAAAGGCAACGTCCGATGCCATCCGCCGCGCCGCAACGCTCGCCGCCATCCTCCTGCCCGTCATCGTCGGCGTCACGTTCATGGCGATAGCTCGCAGGAACGGCAAAGCCCAGTCCGACAACAGCGGCCCGAATAACGACTGATTCGGCCCCGCTCAGCCGCGCACCCGCGGCGTGGCGGTGGAGTCGCGTACCAGCAGTTGCACGGGGAAGATCTCGTGCGGCTGGTCCAGGGTGCGCCCCTCGATAAGGTCCAGGGCCTTGCGCGCGGCGGCGACGGCCATGTCGTACGGCTTCTGGCGCACGGTGGTCAGCCCCACCTCGCCCGAGAACGTGCTGTTGTCGAATCCGGTGACGGACAGGTCGGTCGGAATCGCCATGCCGCATTGGCGCAGGCGGAAGAACAGCGGAATCGCCAGCGAATCCTGATGGAAGCACAGGGCAGTCGGGGCGTCGTCGCGCGCGAGCAGCGCGGTGAGGGCGGCGTCGACCGGATCGTCGCCGGCCTGCATGTCCATCGTCTGGCCGGTCACGCCGTCCAGTTCGCTGCACGCCTCCAGGAATCCGGTGACGCGGTTGTGCGAGCTGAAGCCCATCGTGGCATCGAACGTCTCGTACAAATACAACAGGTTGCGGTGGCCGAGCGTGGTCAGATGGCGCACGATCAGCCGGATGCCGGCCTTGTCGTCGATGCCCACGGAGGCGGTGAACCCCTGCGAGGCCGTGTTGATGCCGATGAGCCGCGTGGTGTTGAGTCGCCTGATTTCGGCCGGGGTGATGGCGAACGACGAGACGATGACCGCGTCCGCGTTGCCGCGCACCGGCAGTTCGTCGAAGAACTCCTCGCGCGCGCCCGCGTCGCCGATCGGTTGGATGACCAGATCGTAGCCGGCCGATCGCAGCACTTCGTTGAGGCCTTCGATGATGCGCGAGGTGAACCAGTCGAGCTTGCTGCTGCCCACCAGCAGCGCCACGCGGTGGGAGCGGCCCGATTTGAGGATGCCGGCCATGCGGGATACCGAGAAGTCGAGTTGTTGGGCGGCCTCCATCACCTTGGCGCGCGTTTTGGCGGAGACCATGTCAGGGCGGGAGAACGCGCGGGAGACCGTGGCGGTGGAGACGCCTGCTTGCCTGGCGACGTCCTCGATGCTGGCTTTCATGGCCCCTCCCGGTTTTTCAAAGTTGACGGTGTGACAAACTTCTCTTCATTGTAAATCATTGCAGTACGTTTTACGACAGTCATAGTGCAATGGGTTGCGATATTGCGACACGCCGAAAATATAGACCAATATGGTCTCAATAGCTTTGGAATGTAACAGGTTGCAAATGTAACGGTTTGCATGGCTGAGAAAGCCGGGTTGCCGAACTAGTTCGACACCCGTATACTGAACCGTGTTCACTTAGAGCTTGCGAGGAAGTAAGGGAGATAATGAAGATCAAGAAATCTCTCGCCGCGCTGACTGCAACCGTGGGCATTATGGCACTTGCAACCGGTTGCAGTTCGAGCGGTTCGTCAGGCGTCGTCGACACCCAGGCCGACAAGGGCCTGGCCGTCATGGGCGACACCATCACCTACGACCCCAACCACTTGGTCAACGACGGCCAGCCCATCGAACTGGGCTACTGGTCCTGGGGCGACGAAAGCACTGACCCGGTGATCTCCATGCTCCACGAGTACGAGAAGATCCACCCGAACGTCACCTTCAAGATCTCGCAGGTGGCTTGGAGCGACTACTGGGTCAAGACCCCGCTCTCGCTCAAGGGCAACAAGAACGCCCCCGTGCTGTTCAACGTCCACAACTCCGAGGATGCCCTGCTCCGCCCGCACGCCGTCCGCCTCGACGGCGCCAGCGACTGGCGCATCTTCCACCAGGTGGTGCTGCCGATGAGCCGCAATTCCATCGCCGCGCTCGCCATCTTCACCTTCCTGTGGAACTGGGAGGACTACCTCTGGCCGTTCCTCATGATCACCGATGACGACAAGCAGCTGTTGTCGGTGGGCCTCAAGATGTTCTCCGGCCAGTACGGCACCGATTACGGCGGACTGTTCGCCGCCACCTCCGTGACCATCATCCCGGTGGTCATCGTCTACCTGGTGTTCCAGAAGCAGTTCATCGCCGGCATCGCCACCGGCTCTGGCAAGTAAACCCGGCCGGTTTCGGCCGAATCCGAACCGCGCCGCAGTCTCCCACCAGTCCCGGGGAGCCGCGGCCGCATCACTCGTATCATCGTGAATAACCGTACAGAAGGGGTAACCATGGCACAGTCACCACAACTCAAGCAGTCGTCTCCGACCTCGCCCGATCCGCAGGACTTCCGCCTCGACGCCACGCCGGCCATGCGCGCCGACAATGTGGTGTCCGGCGAGCACTGGCGCATCGGACTCATCACCGATTCGCTCGTGCGATTCGAATGGTCCGATTCCGGCGTATTCGAGAACCGCCCGACCCAGACCGTCCTGAACCGCGATTTCGGTAGCCCAGTCGAACGCCGCGTCACCGAGCGTGACGGCCGCGTCATCATCGACACCGCGGCCCTGACCATCGTCTACGACCAGCAGCCGTTCAGCAAGGAAGGCCTGAGCGTGGTCGTCAAAGGCGTGGCCGACACCCAGTTCAACACCTGGCGTTACGGCGACGCCCAGCGCGGCAACCTCAAAGGCACCGCCCGCACGCTGGACGAGGCGGACGGCGCCATCGAGCTTGACAACGGCGTGATCTCGCGCGATGGCTGGGCCGTCATCGACGATTCCGCCGCCAACATCATCATCGAAACCGACACGGTGAACGGCAAGGCGAACCCGTTCGGCACCTGGGTATCCCCGCGCGCCACCGCCGAAACGGACTTGTACTTCTTCGGCTATGGCCACCGCTACATCGAGGCCGTACGCGACTTCTATCGCCTGACCGGCCCCACGCCGCTCCTGCCGCGCTTCGCCATGGGCAACTGGTGGAGCCGCTACTACCGGTACACGCAGGACGGCTATCTGGCCCTGATGGACCGCTTCAAGCGCGAGGGCATCCCGTTCACCACCTCCGTGATCGACATGGACTGGCATCGCGTGGACGACGTGGACCCGAAGTACGGTTCCGGCTGGACCGGCTACTCGTGGAATCGCGAACTGTTCCCCGACCCGCCGGCCTTCCTCGCCGACCTGCACCGGCGCGGCCTGCGCACCACACTGAACGTCCACCCGCGCGACGGCGTGCGCGCGTTCGAGGACGCCTACCCCGAAGTCGCCAAGCGCGTCGGCATCGACCCGGCCACCGAGGAGAACGTGGAATTCGACCTCACCAACCCGGACTTCGTGGACGCCTATTTCGACATGCACCACCGCATGGAGGCCGAAGGTGTCGACTTCTGGTGGCTGGACTGGCAGCAGGGCGGCGTGACCCGCCAGAAGGGTCTCGACCCGCTGTGGATGCTCAACCACATGCACTACCTCGACTCAGGGCGCGGTGGCAACTGGCCGCTCACCTTCTCCCGGTACGCCGGCCCCGGCTCCCACCGCTACCCGGTCGGCTTCTCCGGAGACACAATCGTGACCTGGGAATCGCTCGCCTTCCAGCCGCAGTTCACCGCCACCGCTTCCAACATCGGGTATGGCTGGTGGAGCCACGACATCGGCGGCCACATGTTCG
>OODK01001384.1_pt1 | contig 11959 bp, 16 predicted proteins | sample 1671371 | NCBI WGS metagenome assembly OODK01 (sample SAMN06348150, study PRJEB24527) | human gut metagenome | biome: human gut; feature: ankylosing spondylitis patient; material: feces | host: Homo sapiens | place: China | collected 2015-10 | reverse complement strand
AGCAAAGATCTGTTTTCAATTCCCCGATGGAACTGTAATTCCATAAACAAAAAAGACTGCTTACGCAGTCTTTTTCTTTTTTCTTTAATTCGTATATTAGCAACTGACACAATATGTTGTATTGTTGTTATCTACATATCACAGATATTGATTTTTGTTTGCTTTTACCAAAGATTTATCATATATAATGTGTTATAATCTTTTGCATACCACAATATATAGGGGATAGATATAATGAGTGCAACTATTCAACGATACCGAAAAGGACAACACTTAAAGCAAACACAACGCCTGCTGATTGAGCATCTACGCTTACAGGGTCATAGCACACGCGATATAGCAGATGTTGTTGGATGCAGCCATGTAACTGTATGCAACGAGTTAAAACGCGGTCAGTATGAACACACAAATTCCGACCTGACTACGGAAATTAGATATTCGCCGGAAATTGCAGAGCAGCGTTATCAGACTAATCTTGCAGCTAAAGGTGCACAGGTCAAGATTGGACACGATCACAAGCTCGCTAAGGCTTTGGAAACTCTGGTCATCAAAAAGAATTACTCGCCCTCGGCGGCAGTGGCCGAATTGAACAACAAAGGCTGGGATTTTGATGTGAAAATTTGTGCGCGCACCGTATACAACTATATTGATACCGGCGTTCTGAATATCAACAGAACAGATTTGCCCATGAAAGGTAGACAGAAGCGCAAATATAGACGTATCAAAACACAGAAGCGTGTATCTGCCGGAACCAGCATTGATTATCGCCCAGAGGAAGTAGATGAGCGTACAACGCTCGGCCATTGGGAGATGGATACTGTGTATACCACCACGAAAAAGGCAAAAGCCGTTCGGCTGAAACCGGCCTTACTCGTACTGACGGAGCGCCTGTCGCGCAAAGAACTCATTATCAAGATGCGCGACCGTACCTCTGCCAGCGTAGTTCGTGCGCTCAATCGTCTTGAACGCAGTATGGGTGCAAAGAAATTCACAGATACTTTCCGAACGATCACCGTAGATAACGGCAGCGAATTTGCCAATGTGGATGGCATGGAGAACTCCGGCCTGCGCAAGAGTGAGAAGCGCACGAAAGTCTATTACTGTCATGCCCACCATAGCTGGGAGCGTGGTTCTAACGAGAACGCTAATCGTCTAATCCGGCGATGGTTTCCAAAAGGTACTGACTTCTCCAAGGTGACGGCAGCACAGATCGCTGCCTTGCAGGACTGGATCAATAACTATCCACGCAAGGTTCTCAGCTGGGCAACCTCCAATACAGTGTACGAACTGTATATGCAGCAGCAGGAATAAGCCGTCAAAATCGCATATTTTCTCATTTTAGGAGTGGCGAAAAAAGTCACTCCTTGTTGGCGTGCTTAAAATACCTCGAATTACCCCAAAAAAGTGCTGATAAAGCGTAAAAAGTAAAGGCATTGTGTATGATGTACACAATGCCTAAAAATCTTCTATCAATTTGTGTTAATTTTACTCTTGCTACTCAGCGCCATGCTATTTCTTCCGCTTTTTTCGTAGACTTTCGACGTGCGGTGTGATAGAATAAGATATCTGCATACCGCATATTTCGAAGGCGGTACTGTCTGGAGGAGTAAACAATGGAAGCGAACAAGGAAAATCAGCAGAGCATTGAACAGGCGTTCAATCAGGCTCTGGACGCATATAAGGCAGGCAATTTTGCCGAAGCAGCCGGTCAGTGGCTGGCTCTTGCGGAGGACGGCTGCGCACCGGCGCAGCGTGCGCTCGGCTCGCTGTATGAGCGCGGACAGGGCGTGGAAAAGAATGCTGAGAATGCCTTTGAATGGACAAAAAAGGCGGCTGAGCAAAACGATCCGGTTGCTATGTTCAATCTGGCGTGCTACCATGACAAGGGCTTCGGCGTGAAAAAGAATCAGCAGACCGCGCTCACCTGGTACCGCAAGGCCGCTGAATACGGTCATCCGGAGGCGGCGGCACTGATCGCCAGCCTGATTGAGACGGGCGACCGCGGCTTGGAGAAGGACATGGACGAGGCTGTCCGCTGGTACCAGATTGCCGCAAACCGCGGCAACGTGCTGGCGATGGGCCGTCTGGCATGGCTGTACAGCACCGGTACCGGCGTTCCGCAGGATGCGGCCTTCGCCTTCCAGTATTTTCTCAAGGCCGCTCAGGGCGGCAACGCAGCGTGCATGATGAACACCGCCATCCTGTACGCACGCGGCGAAGGCACGCCGCATAACGCGCGCGAGGCGCTCTACTGGGCCGAGCAGGCCAAGAAGCACGGCGCTCCGCAGGCCGAGCAGCTCATCAATGCCATCAAGAAGAACGGATAAGATCGAAAACCGGCGTTTTTACGTCGGTTTTTCTTTTTTTGCAGGTCAGATCAAGCGGCACAGCTCATTTTCCTGTATAATGCAGGGACAAGGAGGGATTTTCATGCAAAACTGGCACGACAATGTTCTGCGGCTGATCGCTGAAATTGACCGCTGTATCCGTGCGCACGAGGGCGAAACGCTGACACTCGCGCATTTAGCAAGGCTGCTTGACTGTTCGCAGTCGCAGGTTTCGCACCAATTTCACGCGCTGACGGGCACTTCCCTGCGGGATTTTGTGCAGGCACGCCGTCCGGCGCTCGCGCTGCCCGCGGTTCGGGACGGAGAACAGCGGCTGCTTGATATCGCGCTCGGCTGCGGTTTTTCCTCGCAGGAGGCGTTCACGCGCGCGTTCCGTGCGGCTTACGGCATCACGCCCGGCGAATATCGGCGCTCTCCCCGCCCGCTGTCGCTGCGCACGGTGATTCAGCCGCTGGACTGCTATCTCGCAGAGCAGGCTCCCGCAGGCACGGAAAACGATGTACAGACGTATTTTATCACGCTTTCGTCGCACAAATTTGCACACATTCGCAACTACGAGAGCATCGGTTACTGAGATTTTATGCAAAAGCAGTCCCGCATTCCCGGAGCGGATTTGGAGACGGTCAGCGCACTTCTGCGGCAGCTTGCCCCCGAAGCCGAGCAGCAGATGGCGTTCGTGAACGAGCCGAGCGGCCGTATCTGCATCTGGGATATTCCTCTGGCGGAATGCTGGGGTGTGCGTCTGCCGCGCGATTGCACAGATGCGGTGCCCGCTCCGCTGCAGCTAATGGAGGTCTCCGAAGGGGATTATCTGGTTTTCGAGCACGGTCCGTTTGATCTGCAGACGGAAAACAGTCTTGTTGAGGCGAAAACCGAGCGTGCGATGCGTGATTTCGATTACAAGGCCGCCGGCTGCTGTCTGGATACCGCACCCGGTCGTGTGTTCTATTTTGTGCATGATTGTGTGCGTTTCCGGAAGTATATCCGGCCTGTTGTTCGATTTTGAAAAAACAGTTGAAATTCCTTCTCAATGGTGATATAGTTATACAGTTACTCATTTTCACCGATTGGAAAGGAATTTCATGACATTTTATCAGGAATTACAGGTCAATCAGGCAGGCTCAAAGAAAATCATCCGCGAGAGTGCGTCACAGCGCGAAAAGCTGTACCATATTGCCGTGTATTTGACCAAAATTGCGATAACCGTCGCATTCTGCTTTGTTTTCGTTTCACTTTACAGTCTGGGCTTCGGCGCGGACAACAGCATTGTCGGCGTAGTCGTGCTGCTGTATCTGCTCGTATTCCGCAGCGCACATCTGTGCATTCGCACAGGACAGTCCACGCTGCTGCTCGCCGGCTTTTTCGGCATTATGGCTGTCGGACCGCATGCAGCCAATCTGGCCGGCCCGGTCGGCGGATTGTTCATCAATGCTGCTGCGATTGCCCTGCTCATTCTGTTCGGCTGCCACGAGCCGAGAATGTTTAATCAGTCCACACTCGTGCTCGGCTATCTGCTGCTGTATGGTTACGATGTGAGCGGGCACGCCTATCAAATGCGCCTGTTTGGACTTGCTGTCGGTGCGCTTCTGGTCTGCGCGGTATTCTATGGCAACCATCGCGGCAATGCCTATGAGCTCTGTGCAGGAGACATCCTTCCTGCTTTCGATCTGCGCCATCCGCGCTCCAAATGGCAGCTTTGCCAGATCATCTGCGTCCCGCTCGTGCTTTTCCTTGCAGAGCTGAGCGGCATGCCGCGTGCGATGTGGGCGGGCATTGCCGCCATGAGCGCAATCCTTCCCGCGATGGACGATATGCGCTACCGCGTTCGCTGGCGTATCATCGGAAATATTGTGGGTGTTTGCTGCTTTTTAGCGCTGTATTTCCTGCTTCCGTCCTCGATTTACGCCTATATCGGCGTGATTGGCGGCATCGGTGTCGGTTTTTCCGCGAAATACGGCTGGCAGGCTGTGTTCAACACGTTCGGTGCGCTCGCTATTGCAACCAGCGCATACGGACTCAAAAGCGCGGTCGGTCTGCGTGTCGCGCAGAATGTGTTCGGCGTGGTCTTTGCGCTGCTGTTCTGCCTGATTCTCCACCGCCTTTTTGCCCGCTGGGAGCGCTCTGCGAGCTGAGCAAACAGCTGTTCTGTGCAAATGCACGGAACAGCTGTTTCTTTTTTGCACATACCGTAAACCATTTTTGTAAAACCAGTTGACATTGCAGTAAATCTGTGGTTTAATGCAATAAGCAAAACAACGAGGAGGAACTCCCAATGAGTGACATTTCCAGCAAGTCCGCACAGCGCAGCGCGTTTTCCGTGCGCGATATCTGCTATTCCGGACTGTTCGCGGCGGTCATCGCGATCATGGCGCAGATTTCCATTCCGATGCCCGGCGGCGTACCCATGACCATGCAGACGTTTGCGATTACGCTGGCGGCTGTCGTACTCGGCGCCAAGCTGAGCACAGTTTCATGCGTAATTTATCTGCTGCTCGGTGCCGTCGGCGTACCGGTACTCGCGAACTTTTCCGGCGGTTTTGACAAGTTTATCGGTCCTACCGGCGGTTTTCTGATCTCCTTCCCGCTGATGGCGTTTATCATCGGCTGGGGCGCCGATCACCGTCATGCATTCCGCGGCGCGTATGTCATCGCACTGATCGTCGGCACGATTGCCAACTATGTTGTCGGCACGGTGATGTTCTGCGTACTCATGAACAGCTCGATCGCCGCAGGCGTGACCGCATGCGTGCTGCCGTTCATCCCGACCGCTGTCATCAAGGCTGTTCTTGCAACCGTGATCGGCTTTCTCGTTCGCAAGCGCATCCCGGGGATCAAGGCATGATCCGGCTGCGCCCGCATCATCTGCTTTGCACACAAGGCTACTCCGGCAAGGGCTACAGCACAGAATTTGTGCAAAATATGAGTGCGATTGTGCATTCTCTGCGAAATGTACCGGGAACCCGAATTCGGCTTGTCTTTGGTTCGGATTCTCTGTGCGCGCACTGCCCGCACCACACCGCTGACGACCTGTGCGAAGCACAGGAAAAGGTCTCCCGCTTTGACCGAAAGACGGTCGAATACTTTGATCTGCACGAGGGCGAGTACATTTATCAGGATCTGATCCGTGCAATCGACACACAAATGACCCCGGCCATGCTGGAGGATATTTGTCGCGGATGTGCGTGGTACCCCGTCAGCGCCTGCAAAAAGAATATCTGCGGAAAATGAACTGAGGCACACCGAAAGGTGTGCCTCAGCTTGTCGAAAAAGTTAGATTTCTATTTTGTGCTTCGTGCGACAGCACGTATAAAATAGAATTTGCGCAGCAAATTCATAAAAACCGGGGGCGTGTACCTCGGTTTTTATACAAGGGAAGAAAAAATGTGTCCGGAGGACGCGGTTTTTCTTCAGCATTCGATCGAAAGCGTGGTTTCGATCGAGAGGCTGCCCGAAAAACGATAGTTTTTCGACAGCCTCAGGCACACCGAAAGGTGTGCCTCTCCCCCTGTCACCAGAACATATGTTGTCACTTCTCACAATTTGCCATGTCCTGTTTTAGATATTCCTACAAATTTCCATCAAGATATTGACAACCACCTTAAAGGTGGCTATTCTTATCTTATAATAAACACCTTGCAGGTGATTATCAAAACAGAGGTGAGGTCAATGAAGCGCTTCAAGCTGTCCAACTCCGAGGAAATTCTGATGGACACCTTATGGCGGGAAAACCGCCCGCTCACAACGCTGCAGCTTGCCGAAAAAGTTACGGAAGCCCGCTGGAACACCAATTATATCGACAAACTGCTCGGTCAGCTTGTCAAAAAAGGCATGGTGCAGGTCAGCGGTCTGCTGCAGAACGGACGCTATCAGTCGCGGCAGTTCGTCCCCTGCTACACCAAGGACGAATTTCTGGCGAACATGCTCGAGGAGCAAGGCGTGAACCAGGCACTGTTTGCCCGAATCGCCGTGGCGCTGTTCAAAAAACCTGCAAAATCAAACGAATCCGAGCAGGAAGAAAAGCTGATTGCCGAGCTGGAAAAAATGGTCGATCAGTACGAAGCTGCACTGCAGAACAAAGAAGAGAAATAATATGCAAATAACCCTGTTTTCCTTTATATCTGCACTTTTGTGGAGCAGTTTGTTGATTATTGTAATCTATCTTGTGCGGCGCACACGCTTCCGGCCGCATTTCGGCGTGCTGACCATGGTGCTGCTGTACCTGTTCTGCGCCACGCGCCTGCTGCTGCCGCTCGAGTTTCCGTACACAGTGATTGTGAGCGACAGCGTCGTGTATCCGCGCATCTACAGCTTTCTGACGCGCAAGCCCGAGCCGGTCACACACCTGCCGGTCGGACTGCTTTTGTGTGCAATCTGGCTGTTCGGCACAGTTTTTCTGCTGATTCGTTACGCGCTGCAATATCGCAAAGCCATCCGCGCTGCGCGGCAAGCCAGGCCATGGGACAGCCGCACGGCTTCCCTGCTGAGTGAGATCCGGCGTCAGACCGGCCGCACCATCAAAGTTCGCGGACGTACAGCCGCGAATATCGAATCCGCCTTTGGCGTAGGTGTGCTGCGCCGATATATCATTCTGCCGGACAAGACGTACACAGATGCCGAGCTGCATTACATTCTGCTGCACGAGTACACGCATTTTCTCAACCATGATACGGCTGTCAAGCTGCTCGTAACGCTGTACTGCATCATTTTCTGGTGGAATCCGGTCGTATACCTGCTGCAGAAGGATTTGGAACAGACGCTCGAGCTTAAATGCGACCGTGCGATTGCACAGACGCTGAATGCGCAGGAACGCACAGCCTATCTGCGCGCCATCCTCTCCGCGATGAAGCAAGGCGGCACACAGCAGCCGGTACCGCAGCCGTCCACGGCCCTGTTTCGCGCCGAGGCGGACAAGGCCATGCGGGAGCGATTCACCGCCGTGCTCGCCTGCGCAGAGCAGCCGAACAGCCGAACCGCAAGCGCCGTACTCATCGGTAGCTTTGCCGTTCTGCTGGCACTGTCGTATGCGGTGCTGCCGCAGCCGGCATTCGAGCCGCCGGCCGAGCCTGACAGCAGCTCGACCGTCTATTTTGACGACGAGAATGCCTATCTCAAGCAAAGTGCGGACGGACGATACTGGCTGTGCGTTGACGGCCACAAGCCGTATGCGCTGACAGAGGGTGACGTGCAATTTTATCTGGAGCACTCGGTTTTCAAATATATCCGCGAGACCGAGCAATAAAAGGCAGCTGCCGAAGGATAGCGGCAGCACAGAGAGTAAAAGCAAAATGTGGGACGAAAATAGAAGCAGCTGAGATGTGGGGGGCTCAGCTGCTTTTGTGCAGACAAAAGAAAAAGCCACTCAAAATGAGTGGCTTGGTGGTGGACATTAACGGGTTCGAACCGCTGACCTTCCGCACGTCAAGCGGTTATGGAAAATGGCGATTTTGTTAGATATATCGTCATTTTTCGATGTTCGTCTTTCTCATTTTCCTACACATTTCCTACATCTATCAAAACTCTTTATAATATCTTCCCTGTTATATCTTTTACGATGTACCTTTCTCCATAAACACAGCATAGTCATCAACATTCCTGATAGCCTAACCGCTTATAACAGGCTATATAGTATAACCTATCATATCAAAAATGTCAATAAAAACATTGACAAACCCCTACTATTTGCTTATTATTATGTTACAGTTCTATTATAATAGCAGGAGTTGTTTAGAGTGATTTTATCCGATAAAGATATCCGCGTCCTCTGCACGCAGCCAGAGCATCCTTTGATATCTCCTTTCGACGAGTTTCGCCTGCAAGGTGCATCTTACGATGTTTCCATGTCAGATGTTATCCATGTTTTCAAAGATGATGTGCGAACAATTTCTTTAACCGACCAAAATGCGATTGATTCTTTGTACAAAGAAGTTCCTATTCCCGATTCTTCTTCATTCATTCTGAAACCGATGGAATATATCTTGGTGACATTGAAAGAAACTATCTGCATTCCTTCCAATATGATTGCACATATTCGTCCAAGGACCAAGTTTACTCGATTGGGTATTATTGTTTCGGATCAGCACTGCAATCCTGGATATCGAGGGACTCTGCAAATTGGTCTGCGAAATGTAAGCCCTAATTCTATTGGTTTGACGGCCGATATGCCTATTGCCCAGATTGTTTTTGAAGAACTAAAAAGCGAGCCCTCGCCTGAAAAAGTTTATAGTGCTAAGGCAGATGCTTCTTACCATAATGAACAATCGTTCTTAGGTGCAAAATTTATAGAATCCGACTTTTCACCTAAGGCTCGTAAATTGTACGAGAAAATTATGAGTGGAGCTTATCTTGATGAGAACTGATAATAGTCCCCTTATTAAAAAACTGATTCATAGCTATGTTTTGAACGGTCTAAAATCTGATGATGCTAACGGTATCAATCAGCCAGAATTATTGGAATTGCAGAAACGCGCCGAACAATCGATTTATGATTCTGTACGCAAAGAAATTCTCAATGATCTTGCTGAATCCGAGAAACAATATATAATTAAACAGGGTAAAATAGCACGTGATAAAGAAAAGATTAAGCAAATTTCGTCACTTCTCGGTGAAGGCGGTTTGTTAGCTTTTTTTATCGGGATTCTTGTAAATCAGGTTTCTAACTGGCTTACGGCTGATGTGTGCCCACAAGGTTATTCATGGAAGATTATACTTGCCTTGCTGGTTTTGATTATAGGCGTTTTCGGCTTCTTACTGTATCAAAGCATTAGTCGTCTGTTGAATTTAGGAGAAGAAAATGAATCAAAGTAGTCGAAAAATATTAGTTGGCGAGAAATATCTGCACTTCAAAGGTAAACTATATCAGGTTCTTGCCATTGCCACGCATACAGAAACCAGTGAGCCTTTGGTAATTTATCAGGCTCTCTATGATGATTTCAAAATCTATGCACGGCCATACGATATGTTTGCATCAGAGGTAGATCACAAGAAGTATCCGAATGTCACACAGCATTTCCGGTTTGCTCATGTGATTTTTGATGGCAATACTCCAAAACCAACTGAATAACAACAGGCCCGCGGTGTCCAATTTGAACACCGCGGGTTTCACTTTACTTCTCTATCGCCTCGGCCAGCTTCTCGATCAGTTGCTCACCGTACTGGTACCGCAGCAGGTACTCAATCGTCTGCTTCTCAAGGCCGGCACTCTCCTGCAGCGTATCAACTGCGGCCTGTACAGCCTCATCGCCTTCCGGGACAAATGTGCGGCACTGCGGTGCGGTGATGCTCGGAACCTTGCGAACAGCGTCATACCCGATCATAAAGCCTGCCTGCTGGAGCGATCTCATCTTGATATAGTTAGTGGCGTCCTTTGTAATGACGTCGCACTCGTAGGTCTTGCCGTTGAGCAGGACCTTTTTCTTTTCTACCACTTCGTCGTCCTCCTTCTTTGGCTCAGGTTCAACCGGCGCGGTCAGCCGCGCCTTGAACTTGCGCCACAGGCTCTCATCACGCACCCACGGCTCCGGGCAGTCCTTGCCTGTTACGTCATAATGGCGCACAACATGATCCACGTCGATGCTGTACTTGTCCATCAGCCAACGCACCAGTTCAACCGTGCGGTCTACCGTCTGGGCGGTAATAACGTACTTGCCGTTTACCTTGTCCGAGCACATCTCTACACCCAGGCTGTTGCGGTTCATGCAGATGTTATGCAGCGGGTGATGCGAGCTTTCCAGAGGACCGCCGCAGTGCCATGCACCGTCTGTATCGCGGACAGACTGCACAACACTGTGCTCATCGACAAAATAGTGCGCCGATGCCTGCAAGCCGCTGTTGTTGTGGAAATACTGCGCATTGTTCATCGCTGTATCGCCGTTGCCTGCCGTATAGTGTACGACAATATACTTGATACTGTTGCCGCCACGTCCCGAATAGAAGTTGCTCGAGTCAGCCTGCAGAAACGGAATATTCGTCATAGCGCACCTCACTTTTCGAGCGGCACGGTGTACGACTTAGCTCGATCCGAGTCCGTCAGGCCGCTGGTAGTCGGGTCGTTAAACGCCGACCACACGTTGCAAGCGATGAGAAACAGGCAGTACGGGTTCGCTGCCGTAGCCTTGATAATCTGCCACACGCCCGCCCAGGTGGTCATGTCTGCAGCGGTCAGACCGGCATAGGCCAGAGCCGTCGCAAACGCGCCGAGGGCGATCTGCACCCAGAATACCGGGTTCTTGATTCTGATTTTCCAGTTCATAAGTACCTCTCTTTCTCAGTTCAAACCAAGCTGCCGAGCGACATAGCCGACAAAAATGCCGACGAGTGCCGTCGCGCCGTAAGCCACAACCTTGCGCCACATCGCGCCGTCGCGGTCCTCGAGCGTTTCCAGCCGCTTGCCCTGCTTTTCCTGCTCCTTGACCATACTCTCAATGCTGGTGGCCAGTTTGCCAACCGAGGCGGTCAGACTGTTCAGCTCACGCATATTATCCTCCAGCAGCTCGATGCGTTTATCCTGCCGACGGTTTTCTTCTTCGAGTCGTCGGCGAAACTCTTCGTGCTCGGCACGAGTGATCGGATTATCCATAAAACCTCTTTTCCCTCGAGGCGCAAAAACGCCCCGGTCTGTCGTTCTTGACAAAGCCGGAGCATATGCTATAATATAACCAAAGGGACGCTGTTACAGCAGTCAGACCCTCATGCAGTCGATCTATTTAAGATGACCGTTTCGGTGCCAGCCGGACGGTCATCGCGCTTTTATACAGAAAATGTACAGCAATACTGCCGCACACACAAAAAGCCTAAATGCTTTCTTCTGCATCCGCGCCACCCCCTTCCTGCCGCAGACTGCGGGAAAGGAAAAGAGGGTCTGACCGCCATATGTAACAGCGTCCGTTTGTATTATAGCATACGCTGCCGAACTCTGTCAATGAACCGCCTTTTCAGGCGGTTTTTCTTGTTTTACAGCCCCAGCAGGCGCTTGTCCTCCACGCTCAGCAGCTCCGGCACACCGGTCTGGATGGAGCGCCAGTGCTTGTACTGGGCACGCGCCAGCGCGTTGTGCTTGAGGCCGTGCGCGTTATCGAACTTATCCAACTGCACGCCGATATCGCCGGGGTACTTCTTCACTTCTGCGTAGTGCTTGATGTAGATGTTGTTGGGATACATAATGTTGTCCTTTCCGGGCTTCTGCCCTATCAAGTGTAAAAATTCCGGTGATTCTTACTTGTTGTAGTCCTCGCCGGTGATTTCCTTGTACTGCTCGGCGGTGATTTTCTTCTTCACCACCGCATTGCCGACCATTTTCTCGGTCCACAGACCGGCATCGTAATACTTCTTAATACGATTAAACCAACTCATTTACTCCACCCCCGTATCGGTATCAGTCATCATGCTGATATAGTCCACCTGTGCAGCGAGTGCGGTGTTGCTGGTTTCCAGCTCCTCCACCTTAGACACTAACTGCGAGATCGCCTGCGCGGTCGTATCGTCGGCGGCCGTGGTGCAAGCGACAGTATACGTCTGCTTGTCCTTGTCGTAGGTGATGGCACGCAGAGCATAGCCGCCGTGCGCCTCAACCAGATCGCCGTCATCGGTGCGGACCTCGACCAGAGCGGTGTTCA
>OODK01001382.1_pt1 | contig 12012 bp, 12 predicted proteins | sample 1671371 | NCBI WGS metagenome assembly OODK01 (sample SAMN06348150, study PRJEB24527) | human gut metagenome | biome: human gut; feature: ankylosing spondylitis patient; material: feces | host: Homo sapiens | place: China | collected 2015-10 | reverse complement strand
TCCGGCGGCTGCGCTGCCAACTCTTATCATGCCACCGGCAGCATTACCGGTGTGTACGAGTACGGCTGTGAGCTGTTCAAGAAGCGCATGGAGTGCGCCATTATGATCAAGGTGGCGGAGAACCAGGAACTGGCTGCCCAGGGCATCGAGGTGCCCATTGAGCTGGGTTCCACCTGCAACGCCTGCGCAGACGGCGAAGCCTGCGAATAAGCATGGACACACCCATCGTGGATTTTGTGCGCGGTTATGCACAGTCCGGCACCTCCCGCCTGCACATGCCCGGCCACAAGGGCCAGAGCCTGTTAGGCTTTGAGCCGCTGGACCTGACCGAGATCCGGGGCGCCGACGAGCTGTACGAGCCGGAAGGCATCATTGCCCAAAGCGAAGCAAACGCTACCCGGCTGTTCGGCACACAGCACACCTATTACAGCACCGAGGGCTCGTCCCAGTGCATCCGGGCCATGCTGTGTCTGGCACTGCAGGCAGCACCCCGCACTGGAAAACGTCCGGTACTGCTGGCGGCCCGCAACGCGCACAAAGCCCTGCTGTACGCTGCCGCGCTGCTGGACTTCGACATCCGGTGGCTCTGGCCTGCGGCAGAGAATGCCGGGGCGCTGTGCAGCTGCCCCATCTCCGCACAGATACTGACAACAGCGCTGCAGGAGCTGACCGGGCAGGGGAGTACCCCCTTTGGGGTCTACGTCACCAGCCCGGATTATCTGGGCGGCATGCAGGACATCCGGGCCTTGTCGGCTGTGTGCGACACCTTTGGGGTGCCGCTGCTGGTGGACAACGCCCACGGGGCCTACCTGCGCTTTCTGCCCGGAGAGCCGCTGCACCCCATTGCACTGGGGGCGGCTATGTGCTGCGACTCGGCCCACAAGACCCTGCCGGTGGTCACCGGCGGAGCATATCTGCATCTGGGAGAGAACGCCCCGGTACAGGAGGAAGCTGCAGTGCGCGGCGCACTGGCCCTGTTCGGCTCCACCAGTCCGTCTTACCTGATCCTGCAGTCGCTGGATGCCTGCAACCGGCAGTTGACGGAAAGCTATCCCGCCGGGTTGCAGCGGTGCTGTTCTCGGCTTGCCGCTCTGCGCGGGGAGCTGAACGCGGCGGCGCAGGCGGCGGGCTGCCCGGTGCCGCTGGCATTGGACGGTCCGGGTCGGGAACCGCTGAAGCTGACGCTGGACGCTGCGGCCCTTGGCATGACCGGCACCGCGCTGGCAGATGCCTTGCGCGGCGGGCAGCTCGAGTGTGAGTATGCCGACCCGCGTTATGTGGTGCTGATGTTCACCCCCTGCAACCCACCGCAGGACTACGCGCGCCTGCGCATAGTGCTCCGGCAGTGTCTGCACAGCCTGCCCGCAGCGGGCAGGCTCCTACAGCCGGAAGAGCTGGCTGGGGAGTTCATGGCACTGGCGCAGCAGGCGCGGGCCCATTGCACCATCCGGCAGGCAGTGTTTGCCCCGCAGGAGCGCATCCCGGTGCAGCAGGCGCTGGGCCGCATTTGCGCGATGCCCACGGTGTCCTGCCCGCCGGCTATCCCCATCGCGGTAAGCGGGGAAGAGATCACCCCGGCGGCACTGGAATTGATGCAGCGCTATGGCGTGACGGAAGTCTCAGTTCTGCGCAGATAAACAAAAAACAAACGGCACGATGCAGCGATGCACCGTGCCGTTTTTCTATGAAAAGAGCTTTATTCGTTCTCGTCGGATGCGGCTTCCATGGCGTTGAACCGCTCCAGGAAGCTGTGCTCCACACCCTCGGATTTGTAGCCGGGCATGGTGTCCAGCGCCACCGCATGGATGCTGCGGAAGATGCTGTTCTCGATGTTGGGGTTGTCGCGCTTGAGGCGGCGCAGCAGGGTCTTGACCTCCTGCCGCTTGGAACCACCGCCGCCGTTGTCGCACATGGTGCAGTTCTCGGTAAAGCGGCAGGCGCACTGGATGAACTCCAACTCGTTGTAGCGCTTCCAGGCCAGAATATCCTCTTCATGGATGCAGTACATGGGCCGGATGAGGGTCATGCCGGGGAAGCTGGTGCTGTGCAGCTTGGGCGGCATGGCCTGCAGCTGAGAACCGTAGAACATGCTCATGACGGTGGTCTCAATCACATCGTTGAAGTGATGCCCCAGCGCGATTTTGTTGCAGCCCAGCTCCTTGGCCTTGCTGTACAGGTGGCCGCGGCGCATCCGGGCGCAGAGGTAGCAGGGGTTCTTGTCGGTGTTGTTGGCCACGGCAAAGATGTTGCTCTCGAAAATGGTCACCGGGATGTGCAACAGCGCGGCGTTGGATTCGATCTTCTGGCGATTGATCTCGTTGTAGCCGGGGTCCATGACCAGAAACACCAGCTCAAAGGGCACGTCGCTGTGGCGCTGCAGCTCCTGCATGAGCTTGGCCATCAGCATGGAGTCCTTGCCGCCGGAAATGCACACGGCAATGCGGTCACCGGCCTGCACCAACTCGTAGCGCTTGACCGCCACGATGAAGGGAGTCCACAGTTCTTTGCGATATTTTTTGATGATGCTGCGTTCGATCAGCTGATAGGGTTCCAGAGTTTTTTTCATGGGTTACCTCGTTTTACGGTTGGGTCAGAGTGCGGTAGCAGGCATCGAAAGCCTGTAAAAATCCGGTGATCTCCTCATCGGTGGTCCGGTGGCTCAGGCTGATGCGCCAGGAGGAAAGAGCGTTGCGGCGGTCGCGGCTCACGGCGAACACGGCCCGGGAGGGCAGGCCGTCGGACGAGCAGGCCGATTTGACCGAGACGCACACGCCATGCGCGTCCAGCTCCCGCTGGAACACGGTGCCCTTTACGTCCTTCACGCTCAGGTTCAAAATCTGCGGCACGGCGGCTTCTGGGCTGTTGATGCGCACTTTGGGGTAGTTTGCCAGTTCGGTGCGCAGGCGGGCGTTCAGGCTGCGCACCCGCTCCACCCGCTCCGGCAGCTCGGTCATGGCCTTGTCCAGTGCAAGTGCCAGCGAGCGGGCCAGCGCCACGGTGGGGGTGCCGCTGCGGTAGATGGTGGTGCTCTCGCCGCCGTGGATGAGCGGTTCCAGCGCGAGGCCCCGCCGCTTGACCAGCACACCGATGCCGTTCAGCCCGTAGAATTTGTGGGCGGTCAGGCTCAGGGTGTCGATGCCCTCAAAAGAGGGAAGCGGCAGTTTGCCCACGGCCTGGGTGGCGTCTACATGCAGGTGGCAGTGGGGATAGTCCTTTAAAAGTGCGGCGATCTCAGTCACCGGCTGCACCACGCCCAGTTCGCTGTCCACGGCGGTGACGGCCACCAGAATGGTGTCCGGCCGCAGCAGCTCCCGCAGGTGGGCAAGGTCCACCGTGCCGTCCTGTTTGATGTCCACAAGGTCGATCTCGTACCCCTGCTCCTGCAGGGCAGTCAGCGTGCCGCTGACCGAGGAGTGCTCCAGCGGGGTGGAAATGATGTGTTTGCCGTGGTGACGCTCCAGCCGGGCGATGCTCTTCAGCGCAAAATTGTTGGCCTCGCTGGCACCGGATGTATAAATGATCTCCGCCGGCTGCACATGAAGGCTGCGGGCAATGCTCTGCGTGGCCTCGTCGATGGCGGCTTTGGCGGCGGCACCGGCCTGATGGCGGGAGTTCGCGTTGCCGGGGCAGCTGCGCTCCACCGCACAGAAGCGTTCCAGCACGGCCTCGTCCACCGGCGTGTTGGCAGAATAGTCCAGATAGATCATAGATCCTCCTGATCTTGTTCGGTATACAGATTATAATAGTAGGTAATATTATAGTGCGCTTTGGACCGGAATGCAAGAAAATTGGCAAAAAAGGTTGCGGTGCAGGCGTAAATCTGCTATACTATCCAGTAAAGCTGCCTGACGGCCCGGTTTCTGCGGTGCGGGCGGGCAGGCTTTTGGCCGGAGCGGTTCCGGCGGTTTGGAAAAACTCGGACGAAAGGGGAGAACAGTATGCCGGAGATCCTTCGACTGCGCTGTTCCGTTTCCATTTCTTCCGGGCACAATCATCGTTCCCAATTCAGGAGGCACTGCCGTTGACCACGGCAATGCCTCTTTTTTTGGGCTGACGCAGGAGGTATACAAATCCATGAGTGAAAAGATCGATTACTCCAAGGGCGTATACGACGCTCGACAGCTGGGCACCGGACGGATGCTGATCCTGGGTGTGCAGCACATGTTTGCTATGTTTGGTGCCACGGTGCTGGTGCCGCTGCTCACCGGCCTGAGCGTTTCCACCACGCTGCTGTGCGCTGGTCTGGGCACGCTGCTGTTCCATCTGATCACCAAAAAGAAGGTCCCGGCTTTCCTGGGCTCCTCCTTTGCTTACCTGGGCGGCTTTTCCATCGTGGCCCCCATGCTGGCAGACGCTGACGGCAACCTGACCGTGGTCAACACCAAGATGCTGCCCTACGCCTGCGCCGCCGTTGCCTTCTCCGGCCTGGTGTACCTGGTGGCCAGCCTGCTGATCTCCACCTTCGGCATCCGCCGCATCATGCGATTCTTCCCCCCGGTGGTCACCGGCCCCATCATCATCTCCATCGGTCTGATCCTGGCTCCCTCTGCCATCAAAAACTGCCAGACCAACTGGCTGCTGGCCTTTGTGGCGCTGGGCGTGGTCATTATCTGCAACATCTGGGGTAAGGGCATGGTCAAGATCCTGCCCATCCTGATCGGTGTGCTGGTGTCCTATGCGGTGGCGCTGGTCACCGGTGCCGTGGACTTCCAGAAGATCGCCGACGCGGCCTGGTTCGGCATCCCCCTGCACAAGGAGGCCATGGGTCTGTTCGCCATCGACGGCAGCCCGGAGTTCATCAGCGCTCTGTTCACCATCATCCCCATCGCACTGGCTACCATGATGGAGCATGTGGGCGATATCGCCGCCATCAGCGCTACCGTCGGCCACAACTATATCAATGACCCCGGCCTGAACCGCACCCTGCTGGGCGACGGTCTGGCCACCACCATGGCCGGCCTGCTGGGCGGCCCGGCCAACACCACCTACGGCGAGAACACCGGCGTGCTGGCCCTGAGCAAGATCTACGACCCGCTGGTCATCCGCATTGCCGCTGTGCTGGCCATCATCCTGAGCTTCAGCCCCAAGTTTGAGGCCGTCATCAATACCATCCCCACCGGCATTATCGGCGGCATCAGCTTTGTGCTGTACGGCATGATCTCCGCCATCGGTGTGCGCAACGTGGTGGAAAACCGTGTGGACTTTACCAACAGCCGCAACCTGATCGTGGCCGCTGTCATTCTGGTGTGCGCCCTGGGCTTCAACTCGGTGGGCGGCGTCAGCTTTGCCATCGCAGGCGTTAACATCAACCTGTCCGGTCTGGCCATCGCTGCCATTGCCGGCATTCTGCTCAACGCCATCCTGCCCGGCAACGACTACGAGTTTGACGCTGCCGATGGCTCCGAGGCTGCTTCCAGCAGCAACCTGCAGGTCTGATCTCCCTACAATAAAATAGATGCGTCCGAGGAAACCCGGCAAAGCGCATAGTTTTCTGGCAAGGTTTTTAGTGACCTTGCCAGTTTTTTGTAATTGAGAATAATTCTTAAAATTATGCTTGACTAACTAGGAACTATTCGCTATAATAGAGCCATGAGAAGGGCTGGTGAGTACCAACACCTGCACTTCGATTTCAAAATGAATCAATCAGAGAATGATGGAGGTCTGTTCTTATGAAGAAATATGTTTGCACCGTCTGTGGTTATATTGCTGAGGGCGAGATCCCTGCTCAGTGCCCCGTTTGCAAGGCTCCTGCCTCCGCTTTTGTTGAGAAGAAGGGCAACACCTATGTCACCGAGCACGTTGTAGGCATCGGCAAGGCTGAGGGTGTGCCCCAGGAGATCGTGGACGGTCTGCGCGCCAACTTTGAGGGTGAGTGCAGCGAGGTCGGCATGTACCTGGCCATGGCCCGTGTGGCAGAGCGTGAGGGCTACCCCGAGATCGCCGAGGCTTACAAGCGCTACGCTTATGAGGAAGCTGACCATGCATCCCGCTTTGCCGAGCTGCTGGGCGAGGTCGTGACCGACAGCACCAAGAAGAACCTGATGATGCGTGCCGAGGCCGAGTGCGGTGCCTGCTCCGGCAAGATGGACCTGGCCAAGAAGGCAAAGGCCCTGAACCTGGATGCCATCCACGATACCGTCCATGAGATGGCAAAGGATGAGGCTCGTCATGGCCGCGGCTTCGAGGGCCTGCTGAAGCGCTACTTCAACACCGAAGTCTGATCGGGTTTCCCCAGTCATCCATTCTGCCCGCTGCACAGTGCATCCCGCTGTGCAGCGGGCTTTTTGTATTGACAGGCTCCCGCTCGGCGGCTTATACTAAAACAAACTGCACGAAAAGAGGGGACGGGAATGGACATACCTTCCAAAAACAAACCGGCAGCGGGCCGCTATGCGCTGCTGGATGAGCTGCGCGGGCTGGACCTGCTCAGCATGATCGGCTATCATGCCTGTTGGGATCTGATCTTTTTGTTTGGCATGTCTGCCGCATGGTATACGGGCTGGCAGGGGCACCTGTGGCAGCAGAGCATCTGCTGGGTGTTCATTCTGCTGTCTGGCTTCTGCCTGCCGCTGGGGCATCGCCCGCTGCGGCGCGGGCTGATCGTTTCCGGGGCGGGGGTGCTGGTCACGGCGGTCACGCTGTTGTTCATGCCGGAGGACCGGGTCGTGTTCGGGGTGCTCACCCTGCTGGGGGCGGCCATGCTCATCACCGGCCTTCTGCAGCCGCTGCTGCAAAAGATCCCGGCATGGACCGGGCTGGTGGTGTCGCTGCTGCTCTTCGCGGCAACCTACCACACACAGGATGGCTTCTGGCAGCTGGGCCCGTGGCAGATGCTGCTGCCGGGTGTCTGGTATGCCAACCTCTTTACGGCGTTCTTCGGCTTTTTCCCGCGGGGCTTTTTCTCCACGGATTACTTTCCGCTGCTGCCCTGGCTGTTTTTGTTCTGGGCAGGGTACTTCCTGCATTTCTGCATGGGGCGAGCCCGCATGGAGCCGCTGCGCCGGTCGGTCTGTGCGCCGCTGGGCTGGCTGGGCCGACATTCGCTGGGGATCTATCTGCTGCATCAGCCGGTGATTTATGGGGGATTGCTGCTTCTGTTCCATGTTTTTGAGCAGTAAACCTTGACAAGCCTGCCAACCTGTGGTATTCTGTTGATGGTTAGAACAAACTAACCAAGAGAAATGCGTCGGCATTGTCCGGCCGCATTTTTCTGGAGTTGAAAGTTAGCGTAAACTAACGAAAGATTGATTGAGAGAGGTCGATTCAAATGAGCAAAGTAGCAATCGTATTCTGGAGCCAGACCGGCAACACCGAGACCATGGCAAACTGCATCGCAGAGGGCGCAGGTGCCAACGCCACCATCATCCCCTGCAGCGAGATGAACGCCGCCAAGCTGGGCGAGTATGATGTGGTCGCCTTTGGCTGCCCTGCAATGGGTGCCGAGCAGCTGGAGGAGAGCGAGTTTGAGCCGATGTTCTCGGATCTGGAGGGCTCGCTGAACGGCAAGAAGGTGGCACTGTTCGGCTCCTACGGCTGGGGCGACGGCCAGTGGATGCGCGACTGGGTGGAGCGTGCCCAGGGCGACGGCGCACAGGTGTTCGGCGGCGAGGGCCTGATCTGCAACGAGGCTCCGGACGATGACGTGCAGGCCGCCTGCCGCAAGCTGGGCGCAGACCTGGCTGCCTGGTAACCACAGACCAGGCGTCTCTTGACAAATGAGGTTTGTTCGTCTAAACTAATAGAACCGGTTCCGGCAGTTTTGCTGTGGACAGCCCTGCACAGAAGAATATGAATACATGCGGCAGGGGACAGGCGGACACAGCAGCGTGTCTGCGGCCCCTGCCGCTTGGCTTTTTGAAGGACGGTGTGTATGGCAGTGGTGGTGGCAGTTGGAGTGACAGCCTGCTTTGCGGTGCTGCGTCATGCAGTGCGCCGTGCAGCGGTGCGCTCAGGCCGGAAGCGGGAGTAAAAACAGCAGGAGGGATGGATCTCATGCAGGAGACCCCGAAAAGCTTAGACAAAAAACGTGCCGACGAAAAATTGCTGGTGAGCGAGATGATCGCGCTTTACTGCCGCAAACAGCACAAAACACCCAAAGGGCAGCTGTGCCCGGCCTGTCAGGAACTGCAGGACTACGCACTGGCCCGTATTGACAAATGCCCGTTCATGGAGACCAAGACCTTCTGTTCGGCCTGCAAAGTGCACTGCTACAAGCCCGCCATGCGGGAGCAGATCCGCGCGGTGATGCGTTGGGCCGGTCCCCGGATGCTGCCGGTGCACCCGGTGCTGTCCGTGAAACATGTGGCGGTGACCCTCAAGGCAAAACGGGAAGCGCAAAAAACAGATGCATAATCTCCCGGCAGACGGGGCATCCTGTCTGCAGAGAGGTGATCAATATGGAAAACATCGGTGTTACCTGTGATGTCTGCGCATGCTGCCACAATGTGGCCGGCTGCAAATGTGACCTGCCGCAGATCAAAGTGACCGAGCAGTGCACCTGCAATACGCAGCAGGAAGGCACCCCGCACTACTGCCAGAACTACGAGGAAAAGTAATTCTGCACACAAAGAACAGCCCCCGCCGGGACGAGAATGCCCGGCGGGGGCTGTTTGTCTGTAGAAAGGTTACCGCAGCGTCACGTTGCAGGTGGCAAGGCTGCGCACCAGGGTGCCGACGCTGTCCTTCATCTGGATGCCGGCAAAGCCCAGCGCAAAGGCGGCCTGCACATTCTCCAGCCGGTCGTCGATGAACACGCACTCCTCAGCCTTGAGAGAATACTTGTCCAGCAGGGCCCTGTAGATCTTCGGGTCCGGCTTGTTGACGTGCACCTCACAGGAAGCCACACCACCGTCAAAGCCGTCCAGCACGCCCCGGTCCCGGAGCAGGTCCAGCACATCCTGCGGGATGTTGCTCAGGTAGTACACGCAGTAGCCGTGGCTTTTCAGGCGGCGCACCAGCTCTTCCATCCGGTGCCGGGGCCGCAGGATGTGCAGCCAGTCGTCCAGCACGCCCTGCACCTCAAAGGCACGGCCCGCAGCCCGGGCCTTTTCCAGCATCCGGTGGTTGCCGTCAAAGCGGGAGATGAGCCCGGCATCCAGCAGCTTCCATTCCTCGCTGCCAAAGGTCAGGTCGTAGACCTCTTCCTCGGTCTCGGCGTTGCACAGGCGGTCCACCAGATAGCCCCTGGGGTCAAAGTCGATCATCACGCCGCCCAGGTCAAACACGATACTTTTATACATACAAGCTGCCTCGCTTTATTCAGAGTTGTTGGGGAACAGCTCCAGTATACCACAACCCGGCGGTGCTTTTCCACCGCTTTTTGCATGGACACGGCCCGGGCCGCATAGGCTGGTGGCAGAGAGGGGAGAGGTGCTGTGACCATCCGGGAACTTTGTGAAAAGGAAGTTGTGCAGCTGGAGCAGGGGGTGTGCCTGGGCCGGGCCGATGATCTGGCCTTTGATCCCGCCACCGCCCGTCTGCAGAGCCTGATCCTGCTGGGGCGGCCCCGTCTGTTCGGCCTGCTGGGCAGGGAAGAGAACCTGACCATTCCGTGGCAGGAGATCGAGACCATCGGCACCGACGCAGTGCTGGTGCATACCCAGCTGCCCTCGGCTGCGCCCTCGAAGCCCGGGCTGTGGCAGAGCCTGCGCGCAAGGCTGGGGCTCTGAGCAGGTTTTACAAAAAACGGGTAATTTTTTTGTAAAACAGGGGTGGACATTTTCGGAGGAATGACTATAATAATCGCAGAAGGCTTGTGCAAAAGCACGAACCGAGGAGATTCTGCTGGTAGATGTGGAAAGGATCGGACCCATGAATTCGTTGAAAACTCCCAAGCCGCTTCTGGCGGCCCGCATGGCGTTCCCGCTGGCGGCATCGCTGATCACGGTGCTGCTGGGCGAGTGGATCGCCCGCGGTGCGCTGACGGCGGACACCGTTACGAGCTTTATTTTCCCCCATGCTGAGGCCTATCTGCTGGCATGGCTGTTCCTGTTTCTGGTCTGGCTGCTGCTGGACTGGATCTTCCGGCTGCCGCCGTTGTCTACGCTGGGCATGGCGGTACTGGGCTGCGTACCCTGCGCGGTGAATTTCTATACCCTGCAGCTGCGCGGTGAACCCTTCCTGCCCTGGGACCTGGCACAGGTGTCGGAGGCCGCCGGTGTGGCGTCCGCTGCCGGCATCAAGATCCAGACCAGCATGATCGTCACGGTCGTGGTGGAACTGGCGCTGATGGCGGGCAGCTTTTTCCTGTACCGTGGGCGGCATAAACAGCGCTGGCTGCCCCGTGTGGCGGGCAGTGCGGCCACCGCAGCGGCCCTGTGCCTGCTGATTTTTGGCGTGTATTTGCAGCCGGCCGTCTGCCAGGCCATCGGCATCGTGCCGGACGCCTGGATGCAGGACCGCTATTACCGCTACTATGGTGTTGTCACCGGCTTTATGACCAACCTGTCCAATCTGGAGATCGACAAGCCGGAAGGCTACTCAGAAGAGACGGTGGATGCCATTCTGGACAATGTGGGTGAGAGCCGGAAGTTCTCCACCGGCCCGCTGTACCCCACCAGCTACGCGGCCACCACCGCCAAGGACGAGCAGGTAAAAAAGCCTACCATTATTTATGTGATGAACGAGTCCTACTGGGATGTGTCGGAGCTGGAACAGTACGGCATCAAGTTCGACACGGATGTGTCGGCCAACTTGCACGCCCTGCAGCAGACCAGCGCCTATGGCCGGGCCTACAGCCCCAGCTTTGGCGGTGGCACCTGTGATGTGGAGTTCGAGGCTCTGACCGGCTATTCGGCGTCCTTCCTGCCCAGCGGCTCCAAGCCCTATCAGCAGCACGTCACCAAGCCCATGTTCGCCCTGCCCAGCTACCTCAAGACGCAGGGCTACCAGACGGCCGCCGTGCACTGCTTCTGGGCCAAGTACTGGAGCCGCGACACGGCTTACCCCAACCTGGGACTGGATGATTTTATCAGTCTGGAAGACATGCATGGTGTGACCAAGGTGCGCAAACACTATTGGACGAACGGCCTGGTCACGGATGATTCCATGGCAGACCAGATCATCGGCCAGTATGAGAAGATGAAGGCATCCTCCGACGAGCCGGTGTTCCTGCACGCAGTCACCATGCAGAATCATACCAATTATAATAAGGACAACTACCCCGACGACCAGCGCGTGAAGGTGCTGGAACACCCGGCGGGCATGAAGGCCAGCACGGTGGGCGCGCTGGAGGACTTTGCCACCGGCATCCGGGACGCCGACGCCATGCTGGGCAAGCTGACGGCATACTTCTCGCAGGTGGATGAGCCGGTCATTCTGGTGTTCTGGGGCGACCACTACAACCCCATCGACTCCAACTACGACGTGTACACCACCACCGGCTATGCCAGCGATTCCAGCGCGGACCCCCGCCTGCACCAGACCACGCTGCTCCTGTGGTCCAACTACAGTGACGCACAGGTAGACCTGGGCACCCTTGCCGCCTACGACATCTCGCCGGTGATGATGAACCTCTACGGCCTGCAGCAGCCGCTGTACTTCCAGTTCCTGAACCGGCAGCTCCGGGTGGCCAGCCGCGCCTGCACCCGCGGCGTGACCATGAACCTGGACGGCACCACCACGCTGGAACCCACCGAGTTCCAGCAGCGCTGGACCCAGGAGCACTGGATGCTGCAATATGACCTGATGTTTGGCAAGGGCTATGCCCTCACCCGCATGGGGCTGGAAGGCGTGGCAGAGCCCGCCAAAGGCAAATAAGCAAAAATCCGGAAACTTTTTTGGACAAAACAGAGAAAAACTCTTGCAACCGTGCACTTTTTGTGCTATGATAACAAGGCATTACACACGCATCACTATGCCCTTTTGTGCCCTTTTGGGTGGAGGGCAGTCCGGAGCCGTCCGATACGGTGCCGGATCACGGTGTGCGGAGGCAAAACAAATATCTGGAGGTATTTTACTATGGCAGTCGTTTCTATGAAGCAGCTTCTCGAGGCAGGTGTGCACTTCGGTCAC
>OODK01001376.1_pt1 | contig 12089 bp, 19 predicted proteins | sample 1671371 | NCBI WGS metagenome assembly OODK01 (sample SAMN06348150, study PRJEB24527) | human gut metagenome | biome: human gut; feature: ankylosing spondylitis patient; material: feces | host: Homo sapiens | place: China | collected 2015-10 | reverse complement strand
CTCTTCCGATCTTCGCCCTATGACGTCAAATGAAAAAAAGCTCCGCCTCATGCAAGCATGGGCGAAGCTTTTCATATTTGACGTCGCATGGCTCATGGCCATCGCGTAGATTATCTCTTTGATAACTCCGAACGCCTATTTTTCGGCTTTTTTGATGCATTTGTAAGTTACGCGGCAGTTACCGCTACTTTCTTTCCAGTTTCCTTAATACTATATCATGCGCATACAATAAAGCAACTAATTCCGGCAGCTTTTAATTTTTTCTCTGTCTTCTCTGCATTTTTGCGATCTGTATAAGCTCCCGCCTGGACTTTGTAAAGTCCGTTAATCATTCTTACAAATACGTCCTTATGCCCGGTCTTTCTGATTTTCTCCGCCATAAGCTCAGCGCCTTCTTTTCTCCTGTACGCTCCCGCCTGGACTCTGTAATACTTCTTGTCTTCTGCTCCCAGGTCGTCGGTTTTCGTATCCTTTGTATCGTAGTTGTACAGTTCGTATGTTTCGATAAGCTCAATAAGTTTCTTCGCATATTCCGGGTCTGTTGCGTATCCAGCAGCAGCTACCGCTTTACAAGCTTCTTTGTAATCTGTTTCCCCGATTACCTTCGCGTATCTCTTATACTTCTTTAAAAATGCACTGTGGTCTTTTACGGAATCTTCCCAGGTGTCATAAGCTCTAAACTCTGCTTCTACCTGTACTTTCTTTCCGTCTTCGTATTCTGTAGTTTTTCTTGTTAAGGTCTTACCCTTCCAGTCCTTTGTAGCCTTAATTCCAAAAAGTGCGTTACCTGTCTTTGTCAGCTCTGATTTTCCCCAGGCGCTTTCTAAAATTGCCTGTGCTGTCGTTAAGCTTGCCGCTACTCCGCTGTTCTTCATATCGGCGGACGCAATAGCGCCCACCACTTCAATAAAGTTCTTCTGTTCTGCGTTCATGTTCCTTATCCCCCTACACTGCCTGTAAGCTCGATACAGCTACCCAGCTTGTAATATCTTTAAGTCGTGCTTCCTGTACTCCGTTGTTTACCTGGATTTTATCTACTGTATGTTTCTTTCCGCCGCGCTGAGCTGCCGGAACTGTTTTACCGCGTGCCGATGATAAGCCACCGTATACCGCGCCGTCTTTAATTGTTACGGTACTTCCTACTGTAATACCTTCGCTTCCCTGGTTTCCGCTGTTCCCGCTTTTCTTAAGCCCGAACTGTTCCGCGATTGCTGTAGCCACTGCTGCCGCGATCTGCATATCGTCTTTGTCGTCGATAAAGCATACTTCCAGCAGTGCCGAAGACGTACCGCTTGCTTTTGCTCTCGCGATCACGCGCCAATTTGTCCGCTTTACGCCTCTGTTCTTAAGTCCCAGCGCTGCGATTTTCTCTACGATCTTCATTTCTACGCCTACGGTCTTCTCTGCTGTTGTTACATAGATTTCCGTACCTGTAGTCTTCCCGTCCCCGGCAAGGTCATTTACACAAGAATTAAAATGTACTTCCAGTACATAGTCATAATCTCCAAAATTTACCTGGCAGCAACCTTTACCCAGGTCTTTAAAAGCGTTCCTGTTTGTCGGGTATAAGTCAACCTGTGCATAGTTTCCCAGTGTTTCCTTAATCTTCTGTACCATTACTACGGTTTCTGTCGCTTCTACTCCAAATTTTGAACTTGCACCCGGGTCGCCGTCCCCGTGTCCGCTGATAAGTAAAATCTTCATACCATTACGCTCCTGTTACAATCTTTCTCATAATGTCGTCTTCCGTGTCCTCTTCTGTAACTGTTACTGTATTGTAAACGTAATCATATAAGCTTGTATTACTTTCCAGCATTTTCCTAAAGTCTTCTAACGCCTGGTCTAATAATTTGTCGTACTGTTCTTCCGTGATAAAAAGCGTAACAATCGGGAATCTTTCTACCAGCCATTCCCATACCATAGATCGCTTAATGCGTCCTGTTTTGCTTTTTAATTCCTTTTCTGCTTCTGTTACCATGTAAAGCAGTGCTACTTTTACTTTTTCAAGCTGCTGCTTCGGTGTCAGCTTCATAAATCTAAGGATTGCATACACGGTAAGCAGCCCCAGGATAAGAAGGATAAAAAAGTATACCCAGTTTTCAAGAATCATTTTTACAGTTTCCATAGTTTCGTACCTCTAAAAATTTTGTATTTCTGTCGGTTCTAACGCTTCGTCTATGATTGTATCTGTTTTATCTTTCATCTTCTGTATGATTCTCTCTTTTGTCTCTTCCGCCTGGTTCTCTTCTCCCAGGTCGATAAGCTTTTTAATCATTCCAAGCTGTATCTTAATTCCATTTTCAAGCTGTACCGCTTTCAGATACCACACTACAGCGGCAGCAAATACGCCGCCAGCCGTCGGAATGATATAGGTAAACACATCTGTAGGCTTTTCGTTCCATGCGAACACTAAAGCCACTAAGCAAGCGCATACAAATAGTACACCAGTCCCCATTACAACCTTTTTCTTAAATTCTTTTTTACTCTTTTTCCTGTTCATGCTTCTGCCAGCCTTCTAGGTCTTTTATACGGTTGTTCTCTACTGATATTTTTTCAAATACCACTTTTGAATCTGCTTCTAATTTGTATACCCTTTCCGCTACGTTGTTGTGTTTATCTAATTTCTTTTCGATATAGTCTAATCTTGTACGCATTACGCCGTAAATCACGCCGATAGACACGCCATAGACTACAAGCTGTACTAACAGCCCTATCCAAAATTCGTTACTCAAAAATACTAACCTTCCTATACAGAAGACATTTTTATCAAGTCTTCCTTTCCTTCTTCTATGTCTTGCATCATCGTTAGTATAATATTGTCTTCTTCCTCTATCGCCCGGTATTGTTCCAGCTCTAACAGAAGTCTTTTATTTACTTCTGTCAAATCTGTAATTACACTAGCTTGTACTTCTATCATTTGTAAAAGATAATCACTCATTTACTTTATCCCTTATCTGCTGTTTCTCTTCTTCCGTAAGGTTTTCGTAGCTCTCTAAAATCTCTTCCAGGTCTTCGCCACGCTGCACCTTAATTTTTACACCGCGTACAATAATTTTAAGTTTCGCGCCCGTCAGCATTAAATAGCACCCCCTAAGATATCCGCCATAGTTTCTACAAGCTCGTCCGTTGTTTCTACCAGTCCGTCGGTTGTCTCTTTGAGATCGTCGTACTTCTCTTCTGCTGTCTTCTCTCCCGCTTTTTCTGCTGCAATTCTCCGGGCTTCCTCAATCCATTTAGCCAGGCTTCCGTTAATACGGGCTTCCAGCTTTGCAGTTTCACGGGTGCAAAACTCAATCAGTGTAAAACGGTAGTGTTTCGGTTTTTCTTCCGTCTCTTCTACTGTCTCTACGTCTGTCTTAAGCTGTACGCGCACACGCCCCGCCTGTCTCCCAACGATAGCCGCCCCGGTCAGTACTTCCTCTTCTGTCTCTACGCCTTCTCTGATTCTTACCGCTTCCATTGCTTATTTTCTCCTTTGCGCTTTTTACGGTATCATCAAAATACTTTACTTTCAGTCCCCAGGAATCCGTATTTTTTATCCAGCCGTAATAGCTTAATACGCTTCTTGCATCGTGTCCGTTAAGTATCTGCTTCTTTCGTACCTTCCGTATTCTCCGTGTTATTCTTAAGCATATACTGGAACGCAAGGTAGTACAGTCCCGGTAGAATCTATAGCCTATAAAGTCTATTGGTCTGTTCCCTAACTTCCCTTTATCATTGGTTGCGTGTACCTGTAATTTACTCTTTATGTGTAAGCCTATTCGTGATAGTGCATCACGGATACAGGCTACATACTGTCGTAACTTCTTTTTATTACTACTAAATAATAACATATCGTCCATGTACCTAAAATAGTATTTTATCTTGAAAATATGTTTTATTACAAAGTCTACTGGTGTCAGCATGATATTAGCGAACCAGTGACCGAACGGCGTACCTATTGGTATTCCTCTTTTCCCGGCTGCTGTCTCTTTTACCCAGTAAATATCTATACACATAAACAGTAATTCAAGTAACCTTTCTGTTGCTTTGCATTTGTCTTTTCGTTTTTCTTTGATTTTGTTGCGTTTGGGCTACTGCATACTGCCTTAATCGCCGTTTTAATGTTTTCATATTCGTAGATTTTTTCGTAGATTCCACCAACTCTTTTAGGTAGTATCTCTTGTTTCTTTAACTTTGGTTTCTTATTTACTGGCTTATCCATATACTACCCTTTCTTAAATGCTTATTCGGAATACGCCCGAAGGCATACCGCCCTGTAAATAACGGCTTCCGGGTCTTCCCCTAATAGTTCCTTGCCAGTCGCTTATTTTTACCAGTCCTTCGCCGTGTCGGTTACTCTGGTAAGGTCACAGCTTGCGCCGTGTTTAGATAGTGTGCAATAATTCATATTTTCCATTGCAAGCATTAAGAAGCACCCCGCCGATGTTCCAGTTCGCGTTACCGCTGCCGTTGTTCGCGTTCACGTAAGGCAAGCCCGCGTTAGCTCCGTTGTTCGCGTTACCGAAGACATACAAGACGTACCAGGCGGCTTACACACTAAATCCCTTTTATGTATTTTCTCTATCCTTTCATGTTCTATCTCCTTCCCGCCGTTTCTTTTGGGTAGTATATCATTTCATTTTGCAAATTCAATACTTTCCCCCTTTCCTTCCATTTTCCTGGAAATCTTTAGGTATTAGGGGGCTGCCCGCCCCCGTTACACCCCCGGTCTTACTGGCGTTTTTTAAGAAGCACCCCGCCGATGGGCCAGTTCGCGTTACCGCTGCCGTTGATCGCGTACACGCAAGGCAAGCCCGCGCCAGCTCCGCTGTTCGCGTTACCGAAGACACACAAGACGTACCAGGCGGCATTGTTGTTACTCCATAAATACGCCCCATTTCCTTTTCCTACCGAAGAACCGCCCAACTTTTCGCACCACATTTCTAACGGGTGTTCAGGGTCGAATCCTTCCAAAAGTTGCCAGCCGGACGTTGTAGGAAATGCGAAGCTTAACGCCTTATAATTCGGGTCTGTATCTCCTACGTTATCTTTCGTCGCTGTGTTGTCGTAGCATACATATAATTTATCCTGGTATCGGTTCACATTATCCACAAAAGCATACTGCCCGTTATGCTCATGCCCTAAAAGTAACATAGCGTGCTTGCCGTCATTCGCTAAGCATCCGTCTTTCATCCCCAGGCTATCTGTTGTTCCCGATATATTGGCACAATGACTAATAATATTACCTACTGCAATATTTACCGGGTCGCCGTCAAAATAGATCGCTTTCCCCGTTACGCTTCCGCTGCTGTAGTCTTCCACTCTTGTTATTTGTCTTTGCTTTGCTACCTGTGCTCCGCCCAGGCTCGTACCGATTTCCACAGCATTTCCTACCAGGTATTCGTTAGCCGCTGTCGCAAGTGCAATAACAATACGGTTTGTACTCTGTTCCGCTACTAAGGCTTTGTCCTGGTCTGTGTATCTCAAATAGTAATAGCCCTTACATACTTTTTCCTGTGTATTAAGGCTTGCGTATTTCACAAGTACCAGCATACTATACGCCCAGTAACTTGTGCTATCCATGCTGTAGTATCCTTCTCCGGCTGCTTTTGATCGTGCACGTACCGTAGCTCTATTTATTCTACAATCCGGGTGCTTTCCGCTCATGGATACGTGCTTACTTCCCATAAGCGAAGACGGGTAGCGCCCCCACTCCCACGGCTCTATATATACCGCTCCGTCAAAAGCTCCGGCGGAAATCTGCACATATTCGTATGTATCGTCTCGCCAGCGCTTGAGATAATATCCCGGATACTCTGTAAGTACCATGTACTTCGTTGGGTCGTACCCCGGTTCTCCGATATACGCTATTGTTCCCCCTGTATCCAGGTCGCAGCATTTAGATACAATCCCCGCCCACGGCATTACATAAGAAAAGTCGTCTTTTCCTATCTTTGTACCAATAGTCGGGTTTGCTTCCATGCCTACACTTGCGTCTGTACGTTCCCATGTGTCACTTACATTTTCTGTATTCCACACCCTTTTTACCCCGTAAATCGGCGCGCCTACCTGGGTATGGACTCCGGCAGCTCTTAAAAGCGCGTTTGTCTCTTCCTTTGTATATCCTTTAAGGTTCTGTGCTGCTTCTGCCCCGGCTGCTTTTACATCATTTACCGCTTTTTCACTCTGCTCCGTAACGCTTTGTGCTGCTGCTACTGCTTTTCCTCTTGCTTCGTTCGCTGCTGCCGCTGCGCTGTTCGCTGCCGTTGCTTGTTTTTCTGCTGCTGCCGCTGCATTATTCGCCGCTGTTGCCTTTTCTGTCGCTGCTTCCGCCTGTTTCTTCGCTTCTGCTGCCGCTGTAGTTGCTGCTGCCGCCTGTTTCTTTCCTTCCGCTGCTGCTGTATTTGCTGCCGATGCCTGTTTTTTGGCTTCTGCTGCTGCCGTGTTTGCCGCTTCTGCCTGTTTCTTTGCTTCTGCTGCTCCCGCGATAGCTTCCCCCGCTGTATCCAGGGCTTCGTTGGCTGTAGTAAGTGCTGTTTCCGCTACTTCTTTGGAAAGTCCCACTACTCTAAGTGCATCGGTAAGGCTTTCATATTCGTTACTACTCTTAATTTCGTCTTCGCTTACTGCTCCGTCGTCTACATTCAAATAGAATTTAGCAGTACTCAATACACCGCCGGAAGTACCGTATAATACCACATCTACAATAGCTGTACCCTTGCAAGTCGTCATTTGTCCGCTTATGTCAATGACTACCGTATTATTTTCTTTTGTGGCATTTTTAGTAACCTGTTTTCCGTCTGCCTTTCTGCATCTGACTTCTACAGTATTTACCCCAGTAAGGCTATATTCCTCTCCGTTGTCTTTGATTTCTGCAATTACGCGGCGCTCTGTATCGCCCATTTTTGCAAATACAACTTTATAGGAATCTCTTAAGCCTACGTCCAACGTAAGCCGTGTGATCTGTTTATCCATTCTTTAACAGTTCCCCTTTGTATTGTTCAAATTCCATAGCTGCTACCGTAGCATTTCCCGCGCGTACATTTGCTAAGACACTTTCAAGAATCAGAACCGTAATACTCGAATGTAAGCCGTAATTTCTTTCCGCCATAATAACCGCTGTATTGATATCCTTTTTTGCTTTTTCAATGGTTACGCTGAGCGGCTCGGCTACTCTCTTAACTGCTTCCTCTTTTGTTTCTACGTGTTCGGCTTCTTCCGTTACATTTTCTTCCTGTTGTACTTTTGCTTCTTTTACTTTATTCTCGCTTGACAATTTCACTCGCTTCTACCTCTTCCCGGAAGTTCACGCTTCCACTTACTTCTGTCTCTGTATTCTCTGCTGTAATTCCTTCTTCATTATCTACGATTTCTGCTAATACATATTCGTCTTTTTTCTTCTCTTCCATTTTTCGCTCCTACGTCCAATATCCAACTATTACCCCGTCTGCCACTCTTATATACGACGTTGAATACGACCAAGATATACCGCCGTTTCCAGTGCTTTGTATTGAGATTGCCGTACATATCGGTATTGTTCCTGTATATCCGTTGTACCAGGTGTTATTGTACTTAACTCCCGTCCCGGAAAGTCTCACGTTATGCAGCTCGTAATTATGCAGATACATATCGCAGCCCACATGTAGCCCAGCTTCCGTGTAAATACTATTTGCTCTCGAATAACACAAAATCGTATCATAGGTTGTTGCTCCGCTACTTGCAGCTCTCGCCCACGCCATGTATTTTCCTTGGTATTCCAGGTCAAATGTAAGTCCCTTATGGGCGCTGTTGTCTTTCCACTGGTTCGTACCGATACGTCCTACAAAATAATTATCCCGGTAAAAAGAGTTTCCCGACTGGTTAAATACCGCGCGCTTTCCAGCATTGGTTACTTCTCCGTTATAGATAGCGATTTGTCCGGCAGAAATTTGTACATACTTAGAACTCTTATTAAATGCAATCAGTACATTATTGTAGTATTGGGTTATATAACTTCCCATATCTCCCTTTTCTACTTTGCTTGTGATATTGCTTGCATTTACTTTTATTGCAGCTCTAAGCTCGTCTTCGATTCCTTCCGCCCGTTTTACTTCTGCTTCGATAGCGTCATTTGCTACTGTAAATTGCGCTTCGGCGTGGTCTTCATATTTCCCCAGTACTTCCACATCTTTAATATAAACCGTCGTGTTATCCACATAGTTATACACATAAAAGTACTTTGTCCCCGCTGAGCTTATAGTTATCTCCGTTTCGTACTGTTTAAATACTTCGTCGTCCAGCTCTCCGGCTTTTGTATAATAGCTGATTCCGCCAAGTGATACCCTAATTCTCGCTTTACTTATAACTTCTCCAACCAGGCAGCTAAAAGCAGTTCCGTGTTAATCATGTGCTATCATTCCGTCCAGCTCCGCGTCTATGCCGCCGTCGCCTTGTGCGCTCTCTGCCTTCATTCTCTGCCGCGCCGCTGGCGTTAATCCTAATTCTTTCGCCCAGGCTCTCATTTCCGTCTGTGCTTTATTTGCTATGCTTACTTCTGGTCTTTGCTGTTCGTAACCATTATCGCCCACTTCCATACTGTAACCTTTTTCGTCTATGATCTGTTCGCACTTCTGCCACTTTGCATAGTTCGTACAGTAAGCTTCTAGGGCTTTAAGGTCTTTGTCCGTAAATTCTTTTTCTTCTTCCGCGAAGATTTTCGCAATCCTTCGCCACTCTTTTTTAGCCGCTGCACTTAACCACTTCGGGCAAGGTTTCGGCTTGTTTTTTTCTGTCTTTTTTTCTTCATTCGCCATACTGCCACCTTCTCAGACCCCCCCCTATACAAAAAATCGGCGTTTTTTTTCAAATCAACTTGAACTCGGGACTTTTAAAAAGGAATAAAAAGTTTTTATATCCCCCCGCTGTCTCCGAACTCGCGCCGGAAGCGCTGTAGCATATCGTAAAGCGTTCGCTGCATCTTCTTTTTTGCCATGTATCCGCGGTCATATTCTTTATGTATGCGCCTGTGGTTCGCTTCGCTCAGCCCTATTACATTGTCTCTATCAAGTCGTCTATGCCATGCTTCCGTAACCTCTTCTATGTGGTGGTACTGCTCCGCTGTTATCACTATTCCCGTTGTGTAGTATTCAAATATATCTACGCCAAGTTGCGCCGCTTCCTGGTTGGCTCTGAACCCTTCCCAGGCTTTGCTATTATAGAACTGCTGCCGCCGGGCTTCCTCTTCGTTCTCCATACGCTTACGCTTGTATTCTCTGTACTTCTCTCTGTCTGTGTTCTTGTGCCTGTCACAATACTTAACCCCAGCTTCTACTACCTTGTGGCAGCCCGGGTAACTGCATAACTTCTTAAGCATCTATCTTTCTTCTTTCATAGTGCCGCCCTGGATTTCATGCGGCACTTGGGAGGTTTAGACAAACAAAAAAGAAGAACCAGGCAAAGGGTGCTTTCCTTTACCTAATTCTTCTTGCGTTTGTATCTATAGATTATCATAAAGTTTCTTTAGTTTCAATTCTTTTTTGTTATGTTTTCTCTATAGTTTGCTGAGTTTTTCCATGCTTTTTCCTGGTCGTTGGCAGTCCATGTATGTGCTTCCAGTTATTGCTCTTGTCCTGGTTCTCACGTAACAACTGCTGCCGCCTTCGGCTTCGTATGATCTGCTTTTGTCTGTCTCGTATTTCCCGCTGTCTTAATTCCTTCTTTGCTTTCTTGTTTCCGAAGCTTGCCCGCATTATCAATAACACTTCCTGTAGGCTCATCATTATTGTATTGCCTATCTTCGCTATGCACTCTCCTGTAGCCGCTGCGTATATGTAACCGTTCCGTACTTCCGTCACTCTGTTAAGCGCGCTTCGTAACGCCTTCCCGTTGCTTCTACCGTATACTATCATTCTTTCTTTTCTCCTACTACTTCTAAGTTAATAGGTTCTATCATATCGTCCAGCATAGCATAGTAAGGCTTCTTATTTCCCGGTGCTGCTTTCAGATTCACATAACGGAAGTGTACAAAATATGCGTACATATCGTCCGTGTTCGGCAGCTTCCGTATTTCCTTTACTGTACCTATCTTTCCCAGGATATGTTTAATATGTTTCTGTCTTACGCCTACTTCCTTAAGCCTGGCTTCGTTGCATATTACTTTTATTCTTTGCCCTTTTCTAATCATAAGCCTTCCCTTTTCATTGTTATTTTTACACCCTTGCTACAAACGCCTTCTACTATCTCTACTTCATCATCAAGTATATCTTTGCTCAGATATTTCTTTGCGCTTTCACATTCAATATTTACAATGAATCTCTTTCCTTCATCACAAGCTTTATAAAGTGCTATGTTTTCCTTCTCTCCTATTACTGTTAATAAATCGCTTAGCGTTATTTTTCTTGTTTCCATGTTCTCTTATTCCTTCCCCGTGTCAGATTCTGACACCTTTACGCCTATAATGCAAAAGCCTTCTGTTAGTCCTCTATGCTCATTCACTACATAAGCTATTTCCGCCTTAAATGTTCTTCCCGTGTTGCGCCCGTCTTTAAACTCCATATACTCTACAATGTCGCCTTCCTTGTATCCGGCATCTTTGCAGATTTCAAAACTTTTCTTTCCGCTTACAACATCGTCATAATTCATAGCCGCAAGCCGTATAATATGTGTCTTCGGTTCTGCTGTCGTCGCTTCGCTCGGTAATGTCTCCATTTTCTTATCATCGGACTGTTGCCGTAGCTTCGCTTTTGTATCCCGGTCTATTGCTGCCTGTTCTTCCTCATACCTTTGTTCTTCCGTCTTCTCCGCTTCTGCCTTATTCGTGTACTTATCGCATTTTTTGCAAGTTCCCGTTTTTACGTTGCACTCACTGTAATACAGGCAAGAATAGCATAGGCTCGTAATGCTTTCCGGGTGTGCTGGCTCGTAATCGTCGCCCGGCTTCTTTTCTGCTTCTTTCTTCCCTTTCTCTTCCTTTACCATTTCCCGGACATCTTTACTTAGTAGCTCCCCGTTTTCAATAACTTCATGCTGCTTTGCTTCCGGCAGCCTGGACGTTTCGTAAGCCGTAGAAAAGTTTATTTTCCCGTCCTTAAATGCTTCCTTACCTTCTTCGCACAAATTGTTGTTGATGCTGTTGATCTGATTTATTTTACCTGTAGACTTCCCGGTAACATTTGCTATATAGTCTCTCATTTTTCCCTCTATAGTCAGTTCCCCGGATTCCCTGGCTTTTACCAGGTACTTTGTAAACTCAGCTACGCCGTTCGTTAATTCCCAGTCGCTAAGCTGTCGGTTAAAGATATTTGCACTATGCAGTGTCAGCATAAACAGGCTTTCGCTCATTTCTTTTATTTTGCAGTCCACAAGCTTAAATTCGTCGTGTCCGCGCTCGATATTAAGGACTGCTGCCGCTGTACGTCTATGTCCTACTATTATTCTGTCTTGCCCGTCTACACGCCCTACTATGATTTCCTGTAGCTGTCCGACTAAAAGCATATTGTCCGCCAGTTCTTCTATATTGTCCTGGCTATACTTGTTATGCTCCGACGGAATCAATGTACGCGGGTCTAAGCGTACCTTTCTGTAGTCCTTTGCAAAAATAATATTTTTCTTGCTGTTGGCGTTAAGTCTGTCGCCTATGCCAATCTTTCCCATTGCTCTATCTCCTTTCTGCTGTACCTAAAATTTAAACCTTGCTTTTTCTTCTTCCCAGTCGAAGTCTACACAAGCTATACATCTTTTGCACTGTTCTATTGGTTCGTCGTCGTTTTCTGTTCCGAACCCTCTACAAGTACCGTCTGCTTCTCTTCCTGGTTCTCCAAGCCTTTTTATTAAGCTACATTTCTTCTGTCTCTCTGCTATGCGGCACTCTTTACACATTACGCCTTTCTTCCCAACCGTCGCACCTTCCACCCTTGCGTAATACGCCGCCCACGCGCGGCTTACTCCTGTTCCGGCGCTGCTCCACGCTTTTATACGTTCCCCGCATGTATCGCACGTTACTTCTGTCTCTACTTCCCTGTATATTCCCACTTTGTTATCTCCTTTCTACTGTTCCCCTATTTTTTCTCCTGGGCTTAACCGTCTTATCCCTTTTCTTTCGTCTTTGCTTCCTTCTTTGTATCCGACTT
>OODK01001362.1_pt1 | contig 12224 bp, 7 predicted proteins | sample 1671371 | NCBI WGS metagenome assembly OODK01 (sample SAMN06348150, study PRJEB24527) | human gut metagenome | biome: human gut; feature: ankylosing spondylitis patient; material: feces | host: Homo sapiens | place: China | collected 2015-10 | reverse complement strand
GGAAATACGGTCAGACGTATCGCAGAAGTTCCGGACAGAAGAAGACAGCCAGGAAGACAGCAACCGGGCAGAAGAAAACAGACCGACCGAAACCGCAGAAGTGTGCAGGCAGCTCCTGCACCGGCGGCAGTACCAAAGCAAAAACGTCAGTTAAGTGAGGCAGCACAGAAGAACAGACAGAAAGCAACAGCCATGAACTGGGGATTCGTTGTATTTCTGGCAGTGGTTTGTACTGCCATTCTTTTCTGCTCTGTAAATTATCTCAGGTACAAATCAGAAATTACAGCCAGAATGAGAAGTGTGGCAAATCTTGAGGAAGAACTGGCGCAGCTGAAAGAGGATAATGATGCGTATTACAGTCAGGTGACTTCTAATGTAGACCTGAACCAGATCAAGAAAACAGCGATCGGACGTCTGGGAATGAGGTATCCTTCCGATGACCAGACAGTTTCCTATTCTACATCCGGAAACAGCTATGTGAGACAGTACCAGGATGTACCAGATTCAAAGTAGGTGAGTGATTATTGAACAATAGTAATACAGGAAAAAAGAGACGAAGAAAACCTCAGAGAAAAATAAATTATAACATGAAAAAGAAGCTGGTAATGCTGTTTGGAATGGTGTTACTGGCTTTAGTCATATTAACGCTGAGAATCACATATATCAATGCGACCAGCGGTACGAAATATAAGAAACAGGTGCTCAGTCAGGCACAGCAGAAATATACCAGTCAGGTTCTGCCGGCCAAACGAGGCGATATTTATGACAGAAACGGAAATATTCTTGCGACCAGTAATAAGGTTTACAATGTGATCCTGGACTGTAAGACCACGAATTCTGATACGGATTATGTGGAGCCTACGATCAAGGCACTGAATGAAGTATTCGGGCTGGACGAGGAAGAGATCCGTTCCCTGCTGTCAGATACCAGAACCAATGAGAGCCAGTATCAGGTTGTGATGAAACAGGCGACCATGGATAAAAAGAAAGAATTTGAGGATTACCAGAGCGCAGGTGTGGATTCCGGGCTTACCAAAGCACAGGCAGCGGAACGTGCCAATGTCAAAGGTGTGTGGTTTGAGGAGGATTACCTGAGAGGTTATCCGTTTAATGAGACTGCATGTGACACGATCGGATTTACGCTGGACCGTGATGTGGCGGATGTGGGACTGGAGGGATATTATAACAGTACCCTGACCGGTGTGGACGGCAGACAGTATGGATACATTAACAATGACTCCGATGTGGAACAGACCATCATTGCCGCAACAAACGGAAAGAGCATCCAGACCAGTATTGATATCGGTGCGCAGCAGATTGTGGAGAAATATGTAAATGGTTTCAAAGAAGCCATGGGTGCCCAAAATATCGGTGTGATCGTAGAGAATCCGTCCACCGGAGAGATCATTGCCATGGACGGCGGCGACCGTTATGACCTGAATAATCCCCGTGATCTGAGCAATGTGTATTCAGAGGAAGAAATCAAGGCGATGAACGATGTGGAGACTGTGAAAGCACTCAATGGAATGTGGAGTAATTTTACAGTCACAGATGCCTATGAACCGGGATCTGTTGTCAAACCGATCGTTATGGCCGCAGCACTGGAGAAAGGTGCGATCCAGGAATCAGATACCTTTGTCTGTGATGGTGCGCAGGTATTCGGAGATACCACGATCAAGTGTGCGGTATGGCCGGATGCACACGGAACGCAGACACTGGGAGAAGTCATTGCCAACTCCTGTAATGATGCGATGATGCAGATCGGCGCAAAGATGGGTGCCATCCAGTTTATCAAGTCACAGAGTCTGTTTAATTTCGGAACCAGAACCGGTATCGATCTTCCGAATGAAGGTGCAGGTATCATCCATACCAAAGATACCATGGGCGAGACAGAGCTTGCATGTTCCGCATTCGGACAGGGATTTACCTGTACGATGATCCAGGAAATCAATGCCATGTCATCTGTGATCAACGGCGGTTATTATTATCAGCCTCATCTTGTGACCAAAATTCTGGACAGCAGCGGAAGTACGGTTAAGACTGTGACACCAACTCTTCTGAAACAGACGATCTCTTCTGCGATTTCCGCGGATATCCGAAGCTATATGGCGTTAAGTGTACAGCAGGGTACCAGCCGTCATTCCAAAGTACAGGGTTACAGTTCCGGTGGTAAGACCGGTACTGCTGAGAAATATCCCCGTGGAAATGGTAAATATCTGGTTTCCTTTATCGGGTTTGCACCTGTAGATGATCCGGCTGTGGTCATTTATGTGGTTGTTGACGAGCCAAATGTGGATGATCAGGCAAACAGTACCTATCCTCAGTACATTGCACAGGGAATCCTGTCAGAACTGCTTCCTTATCTGAATGTAAAACCAGATGAGTCAGAAGACGGAACGGTTCCGGAAACAGAACTGTGGGAAGGATTTAAAGGACATTTGAAAACAACTTCCGGCGGTGAAGTGGACGGAGACGGAAATCTGGTGGATGCAGAAGGAAATCTCATTGACTGGGAAGGAAACCGTATTGATGAAAACGGTTATCTTCTGGACGAGAACGGAAATCATGTGCTGGATGAAAACGGAAATTATAAAATGTCCACCAATCTGGTCAGTGCATCTTCGGGAAGTACAGAGACAGAGAGTTCCAGAGACGCAGTTTCCAATCCGGATGCGCCGGCCCCTCCGGAAGATGATAATTCAGAGACAACACAGGACAACAACGCAGAGACTGACGGAATCACCAATGAGGAAGCCGGACTGGAATAATTTTCACCAGATCAGGCAGACAGCGAAGCGGATGCTTTTATCCGCCTGACTGACATACCCCCGCAGAGAGAACTCATATATTAATATGACGATCTCTGCGGGGATTTTTTATGAAGAAAAACAGGACATTTCATAAGAAAAAGATATGGGTGGTTTTTCTCTGCTGTATTCTGATGATGGCAGGTCTGATCGGAAGACTGGTGTTTCTGATGTGCTTTCGGTCAGATTATTATTACGAGAAGGCAAAGGATCTCCATGAAAGAGAAAGAGATATCAAGGCGGCGAGAGGTCAGATCCTTGATGCAAAAGGGAAAGTACTGGCCTCAAACCGGACTGTGTGTACCATTTCCGTGATCCACAGCCAGATCAAAGAGCCGGAAAAAGTGATTGCTCTTTTGACGGAAAAACTGGGGATGGAGGAAGCTGCCGTCCGAAAGCGTGTGGAAAAAGTTTCTTCTATAGAAAGAGTAAAGACAAATGTGGAAAAAAGCGTGGGAGATGCCATAAGAGAGTGTAATCTGGCAGGGGTAAAAGTGGATGAAGATTATAAACGCTATTATCCTTATGGAACGCTTGCTTCCAAAGTGATTGGATTTACAGGAGGTGATAATCAGGGGATCATCGGCCTGGAAGTAAAATATGAAGAAATTCTGAAAGGAGAGCCGGGAAAAATCCTGACAACCACAGATGCAAGAGGTGTGGAGATTGATAAACTGGGAGAGACAAGGCAGGAACCGGTCGAAGGAAAAAGTCTTCTGATCAGTCTGGATGCAAACATTCAGGAATTTGCGCAGCAGGCAGCTCTGAAAGTAATGGAAGAGAAACAGGCAGAGAGAGTTTCCATTCTTCTGATGAATCCCCAGAACGGAGAAATTTACGCCTGTGTAAACGTTCCGGAATTTGATCTGAATGAACCATTTACGCTGACAGACGAGATGCAGAGACAATTAAAAGAAGAACTGCAGCAGACAGAAAACAGCTCAGGCAGCCGGAAAAAAACAGAAGAACAGTTAAAACAGGAATTTCTGAATCAGATGTGGCGAAATCCCTGCCTTAATGATACCTACGAACCGGGCTCCACATTCAAGATCATCACCATGTCAGCCGGACTGGAAGAAGGCGTCGTTTCTCCCAATGACCAGTTCTACTGTCCGGGTTATAAGATCGTGGAGGACCGCCGCATCCACTGTGCGAAAAGAGTCGGGCACGGAGCCCAGAATTTCGTGCAGGGTGCCCAGAACTCCTGTAACCCCGTGTTTATTGAAGTGGGGCTGCGGCTGGGGGTGGAACGTTATTATAAATACTTTAAACAGTTTGGCCTTCTGACGAAAACCGGTATAGACCTTCCGGGAGAAGCCGGAACGATCATGCACCAGATGAAAAACATGGGAGAAGTCGAACTGGCAACGGTAGCCTTTGGCCAGTCCTTTCAGATCACACCTATTCAGCTTGCGACAACGGTCAGTTCGCTGATCAATGGAGGCAGGCGGATCACGCCCCATTTTGGAGTGGCAGTTTTAAATCCGGACGGAACAGAAGGAGAGAAACTGACCTACCCCGTGCAGGAAGGCATTGTTTCAGAAAAAACATCCAGGGAAGTCCGGGAAATTCTGGAAACAGTTGTCTCTCAGGGTTCCGGTAAAAATGCGAAGATCGAAGGCTATTCCGTCGGAGGAAAAACAGCGACCTCCCAGACACTTCCCAGAAGTGCCAACCGCTATATTTCTTCGTTTCTTGGATTTGCCCCGGCCGAAAATCCACAGGTTCTGGGTTTGTGCATCATTCACGATCCACAGGGAATCTATTACGGAGGAACGATCGCGGCACCTGTGATCAGAAGCATTTTTGAGAACATTCTGCCATACCTGGGGATAGAAAAAAGTGCTGCCGTATCTGAAAAAGACGCAGATACAGCCAGTCCGGTGCAGTAAGTGGCGGCTTACTTAAGCCTGCCTGACCACAGAACCAAAAAAATATAATACAGTAGGCGCAGAGTCTTGATAAATAAGCAGAAAAGCCTTATACTAAAGGCAGTCTGAAAGAAACAGACAGTAAGCAGTTACTGTAAAAACTTTCAGTAAAAACGTAACTGTTCAGTACCTTCACAGTTACGGGTCAAAATCCATTGAAAATCGCCTGCGGCGATGGGATTTTGACTTGTATGCCTCGGGATTTTGGCATTTTCATGCCAAAACACCTCGCGGGATAGTGGACTGCTGAATGGTTATAAAAAAACAAATGAATGAGGTGTGAAATGGAATTTCAAGTAGTAATCCCTGTGCTGATTTCTTTCGCGATCAGCGTTGTGTTAGGACCAATCATCATTCCTTTCCTGAGAAAACTGAAGATGGGTCAGACAGAAAGAACAGAAGGCGTACAGTCTCACTTAAAGAAAGCAGGAACTCCGACCATGGGCGGTGTGATCTTTCTGATCGCAACTGCAGTTACCGCATTGTTCTATGTGGGCGACTATCCGAAGATCATCCCGGTACTGTTTCTGACACTTGGATTCGGTATCATCGGATTTCTGGATGATTATCTGAAAGTTGTGCTGAAACGCTCTGACGGTCTGCTTCCGTGGCAGAAATTTCTGCTTCAGGTCGTACTGACTGCAATCTTTGTATTTTATATTGTGAATTATACAGATATTTCTCTTACAATGAGAATCCCGTTCTGGAGTGGTCATTTCCTGAATCTGGGATGGCTTGCCTATCCTGTGCTGTTCTTTGCAGTGATCGGTACCGTAAACGGTGTAAACTTTACAGACGGTCTGGATGGTCTGGCTTCCAGCGTTACCCTGATCGTTGCAGTCTTTTTCTCTGTGGTTTCCATCGGAATGAAATCCGGGATTGAGCCGATCACCTGTGCGGTTGTGGGAAGCCTGATGGGATTTTTGTTATTTAACGTATATCCTGCGAAAGTATTCATGGGTGATACCGGTTCCCTGGCACTGGGCGGTTTTGTGGCAGGTACCGCTTATGTGATGCAGATGCCGTTATTTATCCTGATCGTAGGTCTGATCTATCTGGTCGAGGTACTTTCCGTTATCATCCAGGTAACTTATTTCAAGGCAACACATGGAAAACGTATCTTCAAAATGGCACCGATCCACCATCATTTTGAGCTGTGCGGATGGTCCGAGACACGTGTGGTGGCAGTATTCTCTGTGATTACTGCAGTTATGTGCATGATCGCACTTCTGGCACTGTAAAAAGAGAGAATATCTCGCGGAATATTGTCCGTGAATAATAACGATTTTCTGCTTCAGACAATGTACCATGGTATTGATTACAGATACCGTGATAATAAGGAGGAATTTATTATGGAATTAGAGGGAAAAAAGGTTCTTGTATTTGGTTCCGGCAAAAGCGGGATCGGTGCATCAGACCTTCTGGCAAAAGTAGGTGCGGTTCCGGTTATTTTTGACGGAAACGCAGAGATTGATAAAGAGGCAGTGGTACATAAAACAGACGGAACCTATCCGGTAAGTGTTTATGCAGGAGAACTTCCGGAAGAAGTTCTGGACAGTCTGGATCTGGTGGTTCTAAGTCCGGGTGTCCCGACAGACCTCCCGCTTGTAAAGAGCTTTTATGAAAAAGGTCTTCCTGTGTGGGGCGAAGTGGAACTGGCATACAGAGTCGGAGACGGCGAAGTTCTTGCCATTACGGGAACCAATGGAAAAACCACCACAACAGCACTTCTTGGAAAAATCATGCAGGATGCGAGAGAGTCTGTGTTTGTAGTTGGAAACATCGGAACTCCTTACACATCCAAGGCACTGGAAATGAAACCAAATTCTGTGACTGTTGCAGAGATCAGCAGCTTCCAGCTTGAAACAATCGAGGAATTTGCACCGAAAGTATCTGCAATCTTAAACATCACAGAGGATCATTTAAACCGCCATCATACAATGGAAGAATATATCCGTGTAAAAGAACTGATCACAAAGAATCAGGGAACAGAGGATGTCTGTGTACTGAACTATGAGGATGAAGTTCTCCGTAAATTCGGAGAGCATCTGGTTCCGAGAGTTGTCTACTTCTCCAGTGAACGTAAACTGGAAGAAGGTATTTATCTGGATGGAAATAAGATCATTCTCAAAGACGGTGCAAAAGAGATCGAAGTGGTAAATACCGCAGACCTGAAACTGCTTGGAAAACATAACTTTGAGAACGTTATGGCAGCAGTTGCCATGGCATATTATGACGGTGTTTCCATGGAAAGCATCAGAAAGAGCATCTGTGAGTTTACCGCAGTTGCACACAGAATCGAATATGTGACAGAGAAAAACGGAGTTGCATACTACAACGATTCCAAGGGAACCAACCCGGATGCAGCAATCAAGGGAATCCAGGCAATGAACCGTCCGACCCTGCTGATCGGCGGCGGATACGACAAACAGTCCAGCTATGATGAGTGGATCGAAGCCTTTGGCGGAAAAGTACGTTATCTGGTTCTGATCGGACAGACAAAAGAGAAGATTAAAGAAGCGGCAGAGAAACATGGTTTCCATGACATCATTCTCTGCGAGAATCTGGAAGAAGCTGTAAAGGTATGTGCAGAAAAAGCACAGCCTGGTGATGCGGTTCTTCTTTCTCCTGCCTGCGCAAGCTGGGGACAGTTTGACAATTATGAGCAGCGTGGAGATATGTTCAAGGAATATGTAAGAAATCTGTAGAATATCTATAGGATAAGACATCTGCTCCGGAGAATGAAAAATGGCGCAGAAAAATTTTTTAAAAGTAGATAAAACGATGCTGGTGCTGGTCGTGCTGCTTGCGGTATTTGGCCTTGCAGTGCTGCTTAGCACCAGTGAATATAATGGCAGAGTACGCTTCGGTGACTCTGCCTATTATTTTAAGAAACAATTATTTGCCACAGCACTGGGAATGGGAGTTATGTATGCGGTGACTGTCATGGACTATCATTTTTTTCTGAAACTGGCACCGGCGGCCTATCTGCTATCCATGCTTTTGTCCACGGCAGTGCTTTTGTTCGGACAGGAGATTAATGGCTCGAAGCGGTGGCTGAATCTGGGACCTTTGTCTTTCCAGCCTTCGGAGTTTGCGAAAGTGGCGGTGATCCTTTTTCTGGCATGGCAGATCGAGAGAACAAAAGAAAGGACAGACGGATTCTGGTTTATGTGCAGGACCATGCTGACGTTACTGCCGATCGTAGGCCTGGTAGGCTCAAACAACCTCAGCACAGCGATCATTATTCTGGGAATCGGTGTAATCCTGATTTTTGTATCCAATCCGAAATATATGCAGTTTATCGGGCTTGGAGGTGCGGGAGTCAGTTTTATTGCAGTATTTCTGGCAGCGGAAAGTTACCGGCTGGAGCGTCTGGCCATCTGGAGAAATCCGGAAAAATATGAAAAAGGTTTCCAGACGATCCAGGGGTTGTATGCCATCGGAAGCGGTGGCATTTTCGGCAGAGGACTGGGGAGCAGCCTTCAGAAGCTGGGCTTTGTGCCGGAAGCACAGAACGATATGATTTTTTCCATTATCTGTGAAGAACTGGGGCTGACAGGTGCCGCTGTTCTGATCCTGATATTCGGTCTGCTTCTGTGGCGGCTGGGAGTGATAGCCATGCATGCCCGGGATCTGGCGGGGGCACTGATATGCGGCGGTATTATGGGGCATCTGGCGATTCAGGTTATTTTAAACATTGCCGTAGTAACCAATACCATTCCCAATACCGGGATCACACTGCCGTTTATCAGCTACGGCGGAACTTCGGTGGTATTTCTGCTTGGAGAGATGGGGCTGGCACTGAATGTCAGCAGAACACGGAAACTGTGCTGAACGGACTGCGAAAGCAGAAATGACAGGGAAAATGTTTTCCGGCATGAGAAATGTTATGATGGAAAAGAAATATGGCAGTGAAAAAGAAAGACTGTGGTGAAAAACGCCTGGGGTAAAAAAGTAACGAAAAAGGGATGAATACATATAATAAAGGGTAAGATACCCTTCAGGAGTGAAAATTTTGGATGAGATCCATGTAATGGGCGGCAGTTCTCTCAGTGGAGAGATTTCGATACAGGGTTCTAAAAATGCGGCACTGCCTATGATGGCGGCATCGCTGATGCACAGAGGAACCAGCGTTCTCAGAGGGTGTCCGGGGATTTCTGATGTCTTTTGTATGGAAGAAATTCTGAAAAGTCTTGGTGCAGTTACCAGATGGAAAGGCCACGACCTGTATCTGGACTGTACAGATGCAGATCAGACAGAGGTGTCGGCTCTTTTTACAGGAAGAATGCGGTCTTCCGTGATCCTGCTCGCTGCTGTTCTCGGCAGAAATAAAGTCTGCCGGATCGGTTACCCGGGAGGATGCACGATTGGCAAAAGACCCATCGACCTGCATCTGATGGCACTGAAAGAACTGGGAGCAGAGATTGAAGAAAATTCTTCCTATATATATGCGTGTTGTAATGGATTTCGGGGAACGGAAATTGTTTTTGGAAAGTCAAGCGTGGGTGCGACACAGCAGGCAATTCTGGCGGCAGTTCTGGCAGAAGGAGAAACCATCCTGAAAAACTGTGCCGGAGAACCGGAAGTTGTCTGGCTCTGCCGATACCTCAGAAGTATGGGGGCAGAGATCAGCGGGGAGGGGAAAACGGAAATTCGTATCAGAGGTGTGAGAGAACTGAGCGCAGGAGATTTCCACATTCCTCCTGACCGGATCGTTGCGGGGACTTACATGTGTGCAGCGGCAGTCACGAAAAGCGAGATCAGACTGCGGCGGGTGCCGCTGGAAGAAATGAAGGCTTTCCTGGATGTATATCGGAAAATGGGTGGACAATATGAATGGAAAAGTGGTACACTAAGTGTCAATGGAAAGACGGCAGTCCATCCGGTTCCTTTTATACAGACAGGAACGTATCCGGGATTTCCCACAGACTTACAGGCACCGCTGATGGCGGTACTGACAGGGGTCAGGGGGAAAAGTGTGATACGCGAAAAGATATTTGAGGACAGATTTGGTAGTGCTTTCCAGATGAAAAAAATGGGTGCTCATATAGAAATCTCAGGGGCAGATGCGGTGATCACAGGGGGATGCCCTCTGCGGGGATGTACGGTGAAAGCCGGCGATCTGAGGGGCGGCGCAGCCCTGATCCTGGCAGCAATGTCAGCAGAAGGGGAAACCTGTATCAGGGATGCCAGGCTGATCGGACGCGGATATGAGCATATCTGTGAAGATTTAAGAGCTTTAGGCTGCCAGATCCGGCAGTCATCCAGCAAAGGAAATGAACATTTATGAAAGAAAACAGTTATGGAAAAAAATCTTCCATGAGTAAAAAAGCAAAAAAAATGACAGGCTATATCATTGGCATCGGGATACTGACCGCAATGATCGTATTTTTTTCTTATTATAAAGTAGATTCCGTGGAGGTCCGGGGAACCAGCCACTACACGGATGAAGAAGTAAAAGCCATGGTGCTCCGGGGACCGCTTGCGTCAAATTCGGTCCTTGCACCCATGCTTTACAGCACGACAAACACGGATGATGTGGCGTTTGTGGATGCCTTTAAGGTGACACAGCTAAACCGGAACACGATCTGTATCAGTGTAAAGGAGAAAAAGCCGGTAGGCTGCATTCATTATCTGGACAGTTATATTTATTTTGACAGAAATGGAATTTTTGTGGAAGGTTCAAAGACAAGGGATGAATCTGTTCCGTACTTTGACGGAATCCAGGTAAATAAAGTAGTTATGGATGAGAAACTGGATATCAAAGGGGAAACGGTGCTGAATACGGCAGTTGCCCTTTCTACTATTTTCCAGAAAAATGATAAGATCCCTGATCATATCCAGTTTGGCAGCAGTTATTCTATCAGCCTGATCTACGGGGACGTGACTGTGCAGCTTGGAAAGGATGAGAATCTGGAAGAAAAGATGAACCGTGTACTGGCAATCCTTCCGAATCTTACCGGAAAAAAAGGAATCCTTCATATAGAAAGTGTATCCTCGGATATGAACACATTTGAAGAAGAACAGGAAGAAGTCGAGATCACAGCGGAGAACTGGAATGGCGGCTATGATGAGAACGGGGACTATACCGGAGACGGAGAGTATGATGAAAACGGTAATTATGTGGGCGCGAAACCGATGACAGCACTGGAAGAAGCAATCGCAGACTGGAATGGCGGCTATGACGAAGAAGGCGATTATACGGGCGCGGGAGAATATGATGCGGACGGAAACTATGTAGGACCGAAGCCGACACAGGAATCTCTGGATGCGGCTGCCGGAGAATCTGACAGCTCCGATAATCAGGATGGCAGCGGATCAGACAGTGCTTATTCAGATGGTACTTATGCCGATGGCAGTGAGGAAAATCAGGGCAGTCAGGATGGGACAGGCTCTGACTGGAACGGAGATTCTTACGGGGACTCCGGGGATGGAAGTGACAGTTCACAGGATGCATATGAGGAATACAGCAGCGATGGCAGCGAGGATTATAATAGTGACGGATCTTACAGTGGCGACAGTGGATACGGGGAAAGCTATTATGACAATGAGGAATCTTATTGAATCTTACCTTATTGAATCTTACTTTATTTGAGCCTTATCGTATTCGAACTTTATTGAGAAAGAAAGGAAACACACTGTCTGATGGGCCGGATTAGTTGCAGTATTTTATGGAATTACTATAAGTAAGCAGTGGAAAAGATGGAAGGAAATGCGATGAATCTGCCGAAAATGAATGAAAAAAGTATAAAAAAATAAAATTAAAGGTTGATTAATTACTGAAAAAAATATATGATATATCTATATGTAGCTTTGATATAAATTACTGAGAAGGATATCAGATAGAAATAAGAGGAGGAAGTACATGTTAGAGATTATGTCAAATGAGGCTGAGTCATCAGCGAAGATCATAGTGATCGGCGTTGGTGGAGCTGGAAATAATGCAGTAAATAGAATGGTGGAAGAAGCCATCGGTGGAGTAGAGTTTGTGGGTGTCAATACTGATAAACAGGCTTTAACTCTTTGCAAAGCTCCAACTGTACTTCAGATTGGTGAAAAGATAACCAAGGGTCTTGGTGCAGGAGCACAGCCTGAGGTTGGACAGAAAGCTGCAGAAGAAAGCATTGAAGAAGTCAAACAGTTAATGGAAGGCGCTGACATGGTATTCGTTACCTGTGGTATGGGCGGTGGAACCGGAACCGGTGCTGCACCTGTAATCGCAGCGGCAGCGAAGGAGATGGGAATCCTGACAGTCGGTGTTGTGACAAAACCTTTCCGTTTTGAAGCCAAGACTCGAATGAACAATGCTCTTGCAGGAATAGAGAATCTGAAGAAAGCAGTGGATACTTTAATCGTTATCCCGAATGATAAATTACTTGAAGTGGTAGACCGCAGAACAACCATGCCGGAAGCTCTGAAGAAGGCAGACGAAGTTCTTCAGCAGAGATCGGAAGAGCACACGTCTGAACTCCAGTCACATCAC
>OODK01001360.1_pt1 | contig 12264 bp, 8 predicted proteins | sample 1671371 | NCBI WGS metagenome assembly OODK01 (sample SAMN06348150, study PRJEB24527) | human gut metagenome | biome: human gut; feature: ankylosing spondylitis patient; material: feces | host: Homo sapiens | place: China | collected 2015-10 | reverse complement strand
TGTTCAAGCGATTCGGCCTGTTCGGGCAGAAGGATTATCGCGTGTTGCAAACCGCGGAATTCAACATCGTGCTACCCGGTGCCATCGTATACTCGTTCGCCACCAATCCGCATGACATCTCACTGCTGCTTATTTCGGTATTCGCATTCCTGTTTGCTTTTATCCCGATCGTGTTCATCTTTCTGGCCACCCGCAAGCGCAATGTGACCGACCGCGCCTTCCTGATGCTCAATGGCGCCGGCTTCAATCTCGGTTGTTTCTCTTTCCCGGTCGTACAGTCATTCTGGGGTGCGGGCGCGGTGGTGCCGGCTGCGATGTTCGATATCGGCAACTGCGTGATGGTGGCCGCCGGCACCAATGTGCTCACCCAGCAACTGCTGCATATTCAGCCCGGCAAAACACTTGCCGAACAACACGCCGGTTCGGTTCCCACCTTGCCGTACGAAAAGCCCAAGGATCGCGACGCCAAACGGCTTGCCCGCCGCGCATTGCTGCGCACCATCGGCAAGAGCTTCTTCGGCTCGGTGCCGTTCGACACGTATCTGCTCATGATCGCGTTGACCGTCGCCAACGTGAGGATTCCCGATTGGATCGCCTCTATAACCCAGCCGTTGAGCGGTGCCAACGCGCTGGTGTCGATGCTGATGGTGGGCATGCTCATGGATTTGCCCCAGTCCAAGCATGATGTGAAGGAAGTCATGGCCGTCATCGCTTGGCGTATACCGTTCAGTGTCGCCTTCGCGTTGATCTCGTGGTTCCTGCTGCCGTTCTCGGCTTCGATTCGCGCCGTGATGGTGATCTGCGCGTTGGCTCCAATCGCCATTTTCTCCACGCTGTTCACCGACAAAGTACTCGGCAACGCCAAACTGGCCGGCTTCTCGCTGGCAATCACCGCGATGATTTCACTGGTGATGATGGCATTTGCTCACGCGCTGATGGGCGTGTGAGCAAATGCGCGAGTAGGCACACGACGGGCGCACGGCGGGCACACGGTCAGGCGAGACGCAGCCCACATAGGTTCGTCCCCCGGCCGCCAGCTGCTACCGGTGCAGCAGCTTGTGCGCCAGATTGCTCACGCCGAAGCGGAACTTGTCCACCGGCAACGTGAATTTGCCTACCATCTGCTCGACGTAGCCGTTGAAGCCCTGCTTGAATTCCAGCACGCCGCGGCCCTCGTCGTTCGGATCGTCGAACACGCCGGAAATGCCGTAGAAGTTGTAGCGGCTCACACCCTGTTCCACACACAGGTGCAGCATCGCTTCGTACTGAATCAGCGCCGAGGCGTAGAACGGCTTGTACTCCTCCAACGAACCGGAATACTGATAGACCACCTCATTGGGGTGACTGACGAACATTGAAGCCGCTGCCGGCAGCACATCGCCCTTCTTGGCATATCCCTCCACCTCAGCCAGACGCTTGTCGGCGGCCGCGAGATTGCGCGATTCCTCCCCCAGCTGACGTTCGATGCGCGTGGTCGGACGTTCATCGTATTTCGTCTGCAGCTGTGCGACCTTGGTCTGCAAGGCCTCGCGCTTGGCGGTCATATCCGCCACATATTCGGCGATGTGGATTTCCGCGAGCATGAAATGCGCATCCGCGCCATACGCCTGCTTGAACTGGCGGAAATAGTCCGCGCCGCGCGTCGCGAACCCGCGGCGTTCACCGGTCCGCCGTTCGATATCGGCGAACACGTCGAACTCGTCGGGGCCGATTTCGCGAACGTGCACGCCCATCGACTGCGCCCGCTTGACGCTCCATTGAGCGCGTTTGCCGAATGATGCCAGCAGTTCCTTGCCGTTGGTGATGCCGGTGAGATCCTTGACGTACATCCACTGGCAGACCACGTCATAACCGGTATGGAATCCGCCATGCGTCCAGCCGGCATCGGTGAATCCGGTCAGCAGTGCATCGTTCGGCTCGCCGTCGGGCTGCCCGTCCGAGGAATACAGACGGTAGGCGACGTTAGGCCAGCATGCCACGGAAACAGCATGGTGGCGACGGGCCGATTCACGAATCGCCTCGGTTATGGCCCGCAGCAGAGCCGGATCATCGCTAATGCCGATGGGGCCGAAATATACGGAGCCATCTGCACCGAAACGACCATTGAGGTACAGAATCACGCAGCCGGCTACCAGATTGCCGGATGCGTCGCACACGCCAACGCATTCGGCTTCATGCCCACGAATCTTGGCAAGACGAACCTGCCCGGACCATTGCTGAAAGCTGCCCTGGCTTGTGGCTTCGGAAAGCCGGTCGAACTCTTCGGGCGTAATCACGCCAAACGTATACGTCGTATCTGTTCGATTCGCAGTCGCGCTCATCTCGTCGTCACCTGTGCCTTATTTCTGTGTCCGTGCTCGCCACTGTTTGTCAGCGATGCAGCAGCTTGTGTGCGGCTTCGGATACACCGAAGCGCAGTCCGTCCACCGGCAGCGTGAACTTGCCCGGAAGCTCTTCCACGAATCCGCCGAAGCGAGTCTTGAACTGCCAGACGCCGTAGGAAGGATCGTTGGCGTCGAAAATGCCGGAAATGCCGTAGAAGTTGAAGCGCTCCACGCCACGGGCGATGCAGTCAAGCATCGCCTCGAAGTGGATTAGGGAAGACGGGTAGTAATCCATGAAACGATCGTCCTCGCCGCTGGACAGGCAGACGACCTCGTTCGGATGCCAGAAGTAGACACCGGCTTCCACCGGAATGACCGGGCCGTCCGAGGCGATGATGCCATTGACTTCGCCGATGGTCTTTTCCAGCGCCGTGATCTTCTTGTCTGCGGTGGCGATGCGCTTTTCCAGCGTTGCCGGGTCGGAGGCACCCTTCTTGGCCGTGCCTTCCGGCCGCTGTTGCGCGCGATGGAGCAGGCGTTCGAGGTTGCGCTTGTCTTTGGAGGCCGCATTCAGCTTGGATTGCAGGGTGTCCAGATATTCGTCGAAATGGGTTTCGACCACCTTGAACTCGATCAGGTCGCCGAAGGTATCGAACAGACGCTCATAGTAGGCCAGATCGCGGCTCTTGAAGCCTTGACGTGCGGCGCTCATATCGCACAGCTTGACGAAAGTACTCAGTTCGCCGCGTTCCAGCCGGCGCACGCGCAGACCGGAATCCTGGGCGATGCGGATGTTCTTACGGCGGTACTTGGAGAACGAGGCCAGCAGTTCCTTCTCATTATGAATGCCGTCAAGCCCCTTGACGAAGTTCCAGCGGTTCACCACGGATTCGTAGCCCACGGTGAAGCCGCCATGTTTCCAACCGAAGCGGGCCATGTTGTCCATCATCGTGGTGTCCGGGTCGCTGGTCGGCTTGCCGTCCAGATCATGCAGACGGTAGACTGCGGCCGGCCAGCAGGATACGCTGATGGCGTGATGGGCCTTGGCCGAACGACGCAGGGCTTCGGTCATCGCCTCAACCACCTGTGGATTGTCATAATCGCACAGCGGTCCGCACCAGACCGAGCCTTCCAAACCGAAACGGGACTGCGTGTACACCACGTAGCAGGCGGCAACCAGCTTGTCACCGCGCTTGACACCCACATAGTCCACCGGACCGTTGAACGCACCCATGGCGGCCATCTGCGAGGTCTGCTGGAAACTACCTTGCACTTGAGCTGCGGAGAACGCATCCAGCTCGGCAGGAGTGATCTTGGTAGGGGTGAGTGAGGCGACGCCTGCATCGGATTGCGTCATAATCGAACCTTCTTACTTGTCGTTACTCTGATCGTTACTCTGGGCTCTGGAACGGCCTGTGTGCTGCGTCCGTTTACCGCGACAGCAGCTTGTGCGCAAATTGCTTCATGGCATAGGCGACCGGTTTGACCGGCAGTACGAACTCGCCCGGAAGTTCCTCGACATATCCGTTGAAGCCCTGCTTGAACTCCAGTACACCACGCCCCTCGTCATCGGGATCATCAAAGACGCCGTCGATGCCGTAGAAGTTGTAGCGAGACAGCCCGTGTTCCACGCAGAAATGCAGCATCGCGTCATGCTGAATCAGCGCGGAGGCGTAGAAGGGCTTGTACTGCTCGACGCTACCGGAGAACAGGTAGATGACCTCGCGCGGATGCTCCACGAATAGTGATGCCGCAGCCGGCAGCACATCCCCGTCTTTGGCGAACTCGGCCGCCTCGTTCAGGCGCTTTTCGGCTGCCGCCAGATTGCGGGTCTCCTCCCCCAGCTGACGTTCGGTTTTGGTGGTGGGGTGTTCGGCGTTTTTGGCGGTCAATGCCGCCACCTTGGCCGAAAGTGCTTCACGCTTGGCCGTCATGTCCGCTACATATTCGTCGATGTGGATCTCGGCAACCATAAAATGCGCCTTGTTGCCAAACGCTTCCTTGAAACGGTGGAAATATGCTTCGCCACGGTATTCGAAGCTACGACGTTCGGCGGTTTGCTGCTCGATTCGTGCGAATACCCCCAACTCGTCGTCCGACAGCTCACGCACATGCACACCCATCGATTGGGCACGCTTCACGCTCCACTGGGTGCGCTTGTCATAGGACTTCAGCAGACTTTTCTCATCGGTAATGCCGGTCAGATCCTTGAGGTAGCGCCAACGTGGAACCGCCGTGTAGCCCACGGTGAAACCGCCATGAGTGAAGCTGATCGCCTCGAGCCGTTCTATCAGCTTATTGTCGGGAGCGCCGTTCTGGTCATCCGGCAAAGAAGCTCCATTGGTGTCGCGAAGCCGATACGGGGATTCAGGGGTGATTTCCAGCTGTGAAGCACCCTTTGCCTTGGCATGGCGTTTCAGCGCATCCATGAAGAAGGTCAATGCTTCGGTGTCGTGATAGTCGCACATCGGGCCATCATGGATGGCCGCAAATGTAGAGAATCGAGAGCGGTGAGTTTCGAACAGCGCCGCCGCGACGATCTTCTCGCCCTCCTTGAGGGCCAGATATTCGACGTCGATCCCCTGCGCGGCGCGAAGGCGTCCCATCGCCGAGGTTTGTTGGAAATTGCCTTGTGGATGCCTGGCGGAGAAATCATCGAACTCTTCGTCTGTCAACTTCACCAGCACAAAATCACGCATGCTTCCCTTTGCCTCCGAGTCAATCAGGCTCACCATGCTAGCATAACGCGCACACGACGAATGGGGTCCGAGCAGATGAGGTGTGCACATCGTTCGCACTATTGCCTCCACAATGGCTCAAAGAACAATGGCCCGAAGATGCTGAACGTCCGGCTTGCGTTGAATCAAACGCAGTGCTATATTCTCTACTTGGCTCTTGGAGCCACGCCACCTTAGCTCAGTGGTAGAGCATCCCCCTCGTTCGTGGGAAGGTCGGTAGTTCGATTCTATCGGGTGGCTCTTGTTCATCAAGAAGGCCGACGCACTAAGCGCCGGCCTTCTTTCGTATCGCCCTTGCTAGGTCATAGGCGCTTGCTAGACACTTGCCCGATTCGGGAGGGGCTGAGTTGCTGAGCCGCGACTCAACTGTGGCTTAGTCGCGGCTCAGTACAGTTAGACAGCCTAGACGACTTAGTGCAGCAGCGCCTCGATAGCGGGGACCAAGGCTTTCAGCGCCTTGCCTCGGTGGGAAATCGCATTCTTCTCGGCCGGAGTCATTTCGGCGCTGGTCAGCGGCTCGCCTTCATGGTCAGGTTCAGTGCTGACGCGACCGGCAGGCTGGTCGTCCGGGACGAACAGCGGATCGTAACCGAAACCGTGTTCGCCACGAGCCTCGCGGATGATGCGACCCGGCATGTCGCCGAGTTCCACTGTCTCCGACTTGATGGCGTACCGGGCATGCACCGGGGCAGTGCTCCCATCGGCAGCCGTGGTGTAAACGGTGATGCCGTCGGCAGCCACTCCACCGGTCACGTCGGCACTGGCCTCGGCGTCCGGGACCACCAGCGCGGCGGCGCAGCGGAAGCGCGCGGTACGCTTGTCATCCGGAATATCTTCGATTTGGGCGAGCAGCAGCGCATTATTGGCCTTGTCGTGGCCGTGAGCACCCGCCCAGCGAGCAGACAGAATGCCCGGAGCGTTACCCATCACATCGACGATGAGACCTGAATCATCCGCTACAGCGGGCAGACCGGTACGGATGGCCACGGCGCGGGCCTTGAGCAGCGCGTTCTCCTGGAAGGTGACGCCGGTTTCCACCGGGTCCGGCAGGTGAAGGCTGCCAGCGGACACCAGTTCGATGTTTTCGGCATCCGCGCCAAGATCCTCTTCGAGAATGCGGCGGATTTCCACAAGCTTGCCTTCGTTATGGGTTGCGACGACGATTTGCATGGGTTCTCCTTTAAGAAGGCTCCCCTTGTCAGGGGAGCTGGACATTGCAGACCGTACGGCTTCCAGCCGACAACCTCCCCTAAAGGAAGGGGAGCTGGCTTAGTCTAGGGACAAAGCGGCACGCTGGGCGGCTTGCAGTTCCTTGTTGCCCTTTTCGGCCAAGTCAAGCAGGGTGCCGAGTTCGGCACGGTTGAACGGACGGTGTTCTGCGGTGCCCTGAATCTCGATGAAGGTGCCGGAAACGTTCATGTCGGTCATGGCCTGACTGTCTTCAATGTATGGCAGATCAAGCATCGGGGTGCCGTTGATCACGCCCACCGATACGGCGGACACATAGTCCTTAAGCACGCGGCTGGCGGACTTGATATGGCGGTGCTTCTCCGCCCAATTGACTGCGTCGACCAAAGCCACGTACGCACCGGTTACGGAAGCCGTGCGAGTGCCGCCATCGGCCTGAAGCACATCGCAGTCAAGCTGAATCTGATTTTCGCCGAGCGCCTTCATATCGATGACGCCACGCAGGCAGCGGCCAATCAGTCGGCTGATTTCGTGGGTACGGCCACCGATTTTGCCACGTACGGATTCACGGTCGGTGCGTTCGGCGGTGGCACGCGGCAGCATCGAGTATTCGGCGGTGACCCAGCCGAGGCCGGAGTCCTTGCGCCAACGCGGCACACCAGGGGTAAAAGTGGCGGTGCACATCACGCGCGTGTTACCGCATTCGATGAGCACGGAGCCTTCGGGGGCGTCGGTGAAGTGGCGGGTGATGCGCACGGGGCGCAGCTCGTCGACCTTGCGGCCGTCGGCACGAATTATTTGGTGATTGCCAAGCATGTCTTTGATTTCAACCATGCGCCCCAGCATACGCCATCCGCTCTATGCCTGGATAGCAACTCGTCAACCATCATCAAACCCCAGCGCAATGTCATTCCCTGCTTACATATCCATTCCATGACACTTGGCTGCACGCCACTATTTTCTTATGCACCACTCGCTTACAGAGTCAATGCCTGCGTACCTGATGAGGATTGGGAAAGATCGTCCACTGGAATAAGAATGCCATATTCCATGAAATCTTGGTTGAATTGCTTGCGCTGCATAGCGTTGAGTTCGTAATCGATTAACGGCAAATATGTATAGTCCATGTCATGCAACGGCTCTTCATATCGATGAAGCACGTGCATAATTGCCGCGCTCGGCAGTGGGGACCACCATCCATCCAAGCCATACCGGTACGGAGGAACCAATGTCAAGCGTCTGTTCCTTGGGTTGATATCCCAACGCAGAAAACGGTATAAACCAGCGAGAAACGCAATCCAGCACGCATCGTTCACCCGTGCAACCGCTCGGACGAACGATATACGTTGATGTTGAACATTCCGAGCATGAATCAGATTGACGCAGAGCATCTTCAACGTAGACCAGGTCGCTCCGCTTTCTATTGCATCGAAATCAGGAGGCCTACGCAGTTGCGCCAACAACATATGCAATTCGTCTTCCGGAATCGTTTGCGAGGGGGCCACGGCTTCTAGGTGAAGACCAAAACCAGCCCGCTCAAGCCCCTCGGCCAAAACATCAAACAACATACCTCTTTGCCCACGCAATACGCGACCAATTGCAGACCGATCCAAACCAGTACGCTGTGCAAGCTCATAGGCATTCCAACCAGTCTGCGACATCACTTCATTCAGCACAGCCGCGCACGAATTAACAGGGCAACCAGATACCACACCGTGATGCACGACATCGCACTGTTCTAACGCTCGATGCTCTACAGCGCGCCGCTCTGATACGTCATCGTTGCCCGCCGCGTTCTCATCATTGAGAGTTTCACTCATCGAAGTCACCTTGCCTCGGCCGATTTCCCGGTCATTTCATCAAACCGCAATCATCATATCCCACAATCCCATGACGATACGATTCGTCATATCCCACAATTCAGAGACGGTATGATTCGTATCGCATCAGTTCACACGATTCTTCAACGATTGCTCCGCACGCATCACGGCATTCTATCGGCACACTATTCCTCCCAATCAGCCCAACGCAACATCACACGCAACATCACACGCAACATCACACGCAACATCACACGCAACACCCCTCACGCAACACCCCTCACGCAACACCCCTCACGCAACACTGCGCCATCTCTGTAACATCACCGACAACACGGCAATCCCACAACGTCTCGGTGCAATATCCTCTGAAATGGTTTGGTTTTTCACTCCACCTCGTCGGCATCCTGACCAGGATAGGAATATGTGTCGTTCCGCACCATGTACAAAACGTTGTCAACTGACAACGTTCTTCAAATCAATTGGATAAGACAAATGGCCATTTCCCGCCAATTCATCTGAATCAAGACGTTGTCAACTGACAACAAAATGTACATTGCAACAGCATGCACATATACATATTTCCCCGGTGAACAGTACCCCCCCCCAAAAAAAAACAAGGGGGGCCACCCTCAGCTGGAACCACGTCCGGCGAACCGGGACGCAGTTCAGCCCGAGGGGACGCGGCCAATACAGCCCCGGGACACAGCCACAGGGGGTGCAAACACGGGGGTGCGACCGGGGTTGGATCTCCCCGCCTCGGCGGCGACCACAGGAGTGCGGCCAACACAGACAGAGGGACACAGACAGAGGGACACAGACAGAGGGAAGAGTAGCCAATGTAACCAAAGGGATGCGGCCAGTGAGATACGGTCAGAGGACTTTGGTCTCTGTGGTCGAACCGTTAAGCGGACAGCCCAGTGGACTGTCCGTAGGTAAGGGGAGCAGCTATGCTGCGACGGATTCCTATGGAGACGAAAGTTCTCGTCAGAGAACCTGAGTCTCCGTAGGAATCACTGGCTCGCCCTTCATGAGGCTCTGCGCGGTGATGGGCAGTTCGGACAACGCCTTGGCGTGGTAGTCGTGGGCGGCCATGATGGCGTCATGGCCCTGCCACTGAGCGTCGATCTGCCCATGATCCACAAAGTCGACCAGCAGGTTCTTCCACGTCGGTTCAGGCGTGAAACCGGCCAGCTTCTCCTCCGAGCCGGAAATCACGTGTTCGGCTTCGGCTAACGCGTATTCGTAGGAGCGGAATGCCAGTTTGCGACCGGGCACTGTGGCCTTGTCCTTGGATTTCTTCATGACCGGAACCATCGTGCCGTCAGCGCCTTCACGTTCGGTGAGCTTGTACACCATCGCACAAGTGGGAGCGCCGGAGCCGGTGACCAGCATGGTGCCCACACCATAGGAGTCGACCGGCGCGGTCTGCAATGCGGCGAGCGCGTACTCATCCAAATCGTTGGTCACGGTAATGGTGGTGTTCGTGGCACCCAGGGCGTCCAGCTGGTTGCGCACACGCTGGGCCATGGCGGCTAGGTCGCCGGAGTCGATGCGCACGCCACCCAGTTCGGGACCGGCCACCTCGACGGCGGTTTTCACGGCTTCCTCGATGTTGTAGGTGTCCACCAGCAGCGTGGTGTTCTTGCCCAATGCCTCGATCTGCGATTCGAAGGCGTCACGCTCGGAATCATGCACCAACGTGAAGCAATGCGCGGCGGTGCCAATGGCCTTCAGACCATACAGCTGGGCGGCCAGCAGATTGGCGGTGCCCTTGAATCCGCCCACTACGGCGGCTCGAGCGGCGGCCACGGCGGCCCACTCGTTAGTGCGGCGTCCGCCCATATCCATGCAAGGACGATCCTTGGCTGCCGACGCCATACGTGAGGCGGCGGAGGCCACTGCGGAATCGTAGTTCAGCACGGATAGAATCAACGTCTCCAGTAGCGTGCATTCGCCGAACGTGCCTTCGACCTGCAAAATCGGGGAGTTCGGGAAGAACATCTCACCTTCGCGGTAACCGCGAATCGTACCGGAGAAGTGGAAGTTCTCCAGCCACTTAATGGTCTCGGGGCTTACCACGTGACGGTCGGCCAGGAACTTCAGGTCCGCTTCGTCCAAGTGGAAATGTTCCAGCGCATCCAGAATGCGGCCGGTGCCGGCCACCACGCCATAGCGACGGCCTTCGGGCAGGCGACGCGTGAACACCTCGAACACGCATTTGCGGTCGGCGGTACCGTCTTTCAGAGCGGCGTCGAGCATCGTGTATTCATACATGTCGGTCATCAGAGCCGGCGAATAATCGACCATTGCAAGGCCTTTCCTACATAAGTGGTGAAGTTGCACCTAAGTGTAGTCCGGGCAAAGCCATACAGCCCACTGGCGAAGCGGTAGACTCGATGCATGAGATTCATCGTGGCGTTGTGGCGCTTTGCGATCGCCGGTTTCTGCTTCGTGGGCACATATGAGGCATGGTCCAAACCGCAGTTCTGGGTGTATTTCACGTTCCAGACCGGTTTCGTGCTGGGCATCGTGATGCTGTGGGCCGGCGCGGCCACACTGCTCAAAGGTATTCAGCCGCCTGCATGGCCTAAGGGATGCCTGACTGTGTACGCCATAGTCACCGCACTGGTGGCGTTCTTCCTGATGCCTCCGGACGACCCGGCATACGTGCCACAGGTTATTGGCATCATGACCAATACGATGCTGCACAAAATCGCCCCGATTATGGCGGTTATCGATTTCGTGCTATTCGACCCGCACCGGCGTTTCCGCTGGCATTACATGTTCTCGTGGCTGGCGTACTTCCCTGCATACTTGGTCTTCGTGCTGGCCCGTGCGACGATTTGGCCGGGGTCCGGACCGGCGGCCGGCGGCAGTCCGTATCCGTACGACTTCATCAACCTCGACGCACTCGGCTGGCAAGGGTTCGGCATTAGCTGCGGCAAGCTGGCCATAGCGTTCTTCGTGATATCGCTCGTTGTCTGGCTGCTCGACCGCGCACTGCCGAGCAAGGCCTTACTCGGATAGACGCGCCCACGATCGACGCACATCGGTCTTAGTGCCCAGCCGGCATCCAGCTCAGCACTCGATGGCCTCAGCATTCAATGGAATAGGCGCGGTTTTTGTACTCGCGCCAATCCGGCCAGTCTTCACCGGCGTAGAGGGCTGCATATGGAACTGCGTGGCCACCTGACGAATGGTGTAGGACACCATGACTCCTTACTGCGGCGACACGCCGAAGCGTCGCAGCCGTTTGCATTCAAGTTCACTTGAACTGGAACCATAGTATCCAAGAACACTTACGAATGCCACTCAATCGGCGTCGGTTTGCCCATCGCAGGTAAGCATTCGTAAGAACAAAAATGACATTGTAAGGAGACTCAATGTTCGAGCCAACCGCCATCTATGCCCCCAACCCGCACCGTTACGACACGATGACTTACAACCACGCCGGCACCTCCGGCCTCAAGCTGCCGGCCGTCTCACTCGGCTTCTGGCACAACTTCGGCGACATCACGCCATTCGACCAGATGAAGTCCCTGGTCTTCACCGCCTTCGACAACGGCATCACCCACTTCGATCTGGCCAACAACTATGGCCCCGAACCCGGCCAGGCCGAGAAGAACTGCGGCCTGCTGCTCGCCAAGTACTTCAGGCACCACCGCGACGAACTCATCATCTCCACCAAGGCCGGCTACGAAATGTGGGCCGGCCCCTATGGCGACCTCGGCAGCCGCAAGTACCTGCTCGCCAGCCTCGACCAGTCGCTCGAACGCCTGGGCCTGGATTATGTGGACATCTTCTACCATCACCACCCGGACCCGGAAACCCCGCTTGAGGAGACGATGGGCGCGCTGGCTCAGGCCGTGAACTCCGGCAAGGCCCTGTACGTGGGTCTGTCCAACTACGATGGTCCGACGATGGAGAAGGCCGCCGCGATTCTCGCCGACCTGCACGTGCCGTTCATCATCAACCAGAACAAATACAACATCCTCGACCGCACCGTCGAGGAGAACGGTCTGAAGGAGACCGCCTTCAAGCTGGGCAAGGGCCTCATCACCTTCTGCCCGCTGGCACAGGGCCTGCTGACCAACCGCTATCTCAACGGCATTCCGGCCGGCAGCCGCATGGCTCACGATCCGCGATTCCTCAACGATTCCGCCCTGACCGAGAAACTGCACAAGCAGGTCG
>OODK01001336.1_pt1 | contig 12510 bp, 12 predicted proteins | sample 1671371 | NCBI WGS metagenome assembly OODK01 (sample SAMN06348150, study PRJEB24527) | human gut metagenome | biome: human gut; feature: ankylosing spondylitis patient; material: feces | host: Homo sapiens | place: China | collected 2015-10 | reverse complement strand
GAGCAACTGACTCTTAATCAGTGGGTCCTGGGTTCGAGTCCCCGATGGTGCACCATACCAAGCAAATCCGAACGTACTTCTTTTTGAAGGTGCGTTCGGATTTATTTTTTATATCCATACATATTGATAGATCTCCGTACAATAAGAAGACAAGTAAGAATAGTAATTTCGATTGTGTAACATGAATACTTACTTGTTCTTCAGAATAATCCCTTCAAACTCCTCCCAACCGATCTCTCCTAACTGGTACTTACTCAGTGCCATCTGCGCCTGCTTGCGCCAGGCGTTGTAATCATCCCGCATTTTCTGGTTGTCGGGGGCGCGGGCGCAGCGCATCTGGTAGCGGTTGCGCATCTTGTTGTAGAGTTCCTTGGCTTTGTTGGCCTTCAGTTCCTCGGCATAGGCCAGCTTGGCGGCAATGTCCTTACAGGTGGCGCCGGTTTCCGGGTCCAGCATTCGCTCACAATACTTGGCGCGGCTGGAGAAGGGAACAAACAGCCGGTGGCAGCTTTCACAGACGGCAACCGGCAGATCCTGGGCACACATCTGTATAAATTCCAAAAAGAGTAACGCGGGCAGCGTATCGCTCGCGTAGAACGTGGCGGCAGAAATGCCGCCTTTTTTGTTGTCTGCAGGCCGTTTGTAACGGGTCTGGATATGGATGTCGTCCTCCAGCTTGTGGTATTTCTGGTAGGTCGGATCGCCATTTTCGGCCAGTTCTACCAGCAGCTCCGAAGGTCGCTGGCTATGCTCCGTTCTGGGGCGGCCGTCCTCGTCTACCAGTGTAACCTCGATCAGATGGCGCAGATCTGTTTTGCCGTCAACCAACTGCTGCAGCAAGGTTACAAAGGATTCCAATACCGACAGCGCCGTCCGGCACAGGGAGGCGTCCCCGGTTTCACGTTGGATAAATACCTTCATCTGGTCGGTGTACTCCGGAAAGTTCCGGCAGAACCCTTCCATGATGTCACTGGTCAAGGTCAATTCGCCGAGGTGGGACATTCTGGCGCGCAATTCATCAAATGTATACGAACTGTCATTTTTTTTAGTCTGTATAAATCGCCACAGGCTATGTTGGGTAGCTTTCAGTTCCCGCTCATTGCGACGGAAGTTGGCAAGCGTGTAGCCTTCCACCAGATCAAACAGAGCAGGGGAAACCTGCCGCACAGCGGTGGAAAAATCATGGTAAAAGGAAGCCACATGGTAATACACACAGGTGTCGGGGGCTGCCAAACTCTGCTGCATGGTCTGATCTTCCGAGAATTCTACACCCCGGAATTTTTCCAGCAATGTGCGGCCCCGTTCCAGATAGGGGGCGGTATCCAGGTCCAGGACGCCGAACACCAGGGAGCCCAGCGGATACGTATGTTGGGGCGTGTCGTATCCTTGGACATATTCGGTGCGGCCTTCAAAGAAAAGGTACGTCTGGTAGTTCAAAATTTGTCACCATCCTGTGTTGGAGCATAGTTGGCGGAAAATGGCTCTGTGTTTTGCCGTGTTTCGGCTACAGTTTAGAGAAACGTGTGAATCATCCAACATGAAAACAGTCTAACACATCTTGAAACTGACTGCAAGCCGTTATATGCTGTATGTGTCGGAAAAATCTATAATGGAATAATCAAACATCTTTTAAGGACAAAACCAACCGGAAAAGAGGGATGCCAGAAGCCAAAGTCCGTCACCAACCCATAACCCAAGGAGGTGCCATCTGAACCATGAACTCGTTCCCGCAGAGGAAAACCTGAACCGTATCGATGGGTTCCTGATGATCCCGTCCAGCCTTCTGTCGGAAGAACCTTACCGGGAACTTCCCGGCGAAAGCAAGCTGCTGTACGGCCATTTGTTGGGGCTGCTGCGGTTGTCGGCCCAGGATACCACCGGGCACTGGAAAGCCAACGGCAGGCCCTGTGTGAGCCTTTCACGGGCCAGTGCCGGACGGCTTCTGCACTGCCAGCGGGAGAAGGCTGCCGGATTGTTTGCCGCTCTGGAACGCTGTGGTTTGCTGGAGCCGGTGCCGGGACAGCCAAACGGAAAGGCCCGGCGGTATTACCTCAACCTGCCCCGGCCCAAGGAACCTAACGAGCTGTAACCACCCGTCGGAATTTCCGCTCCGACCTGTCAGAAAAATGGACAGGCAGCTGACGGATTTGCCGACACCGACCCGTCGGAAAAACCGACACGATAAAGATAGAAGGATATATCTAACTAAAAGAGAGATAGAGAAAGAATTCCACACCCCGCGTTTTGCAAAAGGTGAGCAAAGGCTATGGTGAGTGGCTTCCAGAGGTAACCACAGACGTAGTAACCGCTACGACGGCGGCTCAACCGGGAAAAAATGGCACACCGATTTTGGTTGGCAGCCGTATCCCAATCCCTCCCGCCGCAGCGGGCCCACTGGCACTTTGCCGGCAGCGCCGGAAAGTGTCATAGTGGGTCAGATGCTTTCCAAAGCATCTGCGTACCCCATCCGCAGCAGAACCGTACCCAAGAAAGGAGTCGCCTATCAGCAAAATCCATCGGACCGTGGTGCGCAATGAGCGCTACCGTAAAAATGCCATCTCGGTGCGGGAGCGGCACAACGAACGCAAGAACGAAGTGTACTCCAACCCGGATGTGCTGCTGGCATACAGCCGCAACAATGTGACCTTCAAAACCTGCGAGGCAGCTACTTATGCCCAGCAATTTGACCGGATGGTGGAAGAAGGTGTCGTTTCCACCCGAGGTCTGAAACCGGATGCCTACGTCTTTGATGAGCTGGTGTTTGATGTGAACACCGACTATTTCGAGACCCACGGCGGCTATGAGTACGCCAAGCAATTCTACGCCGAGGTGTACGAGCTGGCCAAGGGGATCGCAGGCGGGGAACAGTACATCATCTCGGCAGTCATGCACGCCGACGAGCGCAACCGGGAAGCCAGTGACCGGCTGAGAAGGGATGTGTTCCACTATCACCTCCATGTTGTCTACCTGCCGGTGGTGGAAAAGCAGATCCGCTGGTCCAAACGGTGCAAGGACCCGGCGCTGCGGGGTACCGTGCGGGAGACGATCATGCAGGTGAGCCACAGCAAAAAGTGGCCGATGGTCCCCATGACCGACGAACAGGGACAGCCTGTGCTGAAAAAGAACGGCAAGCCCCGGTTGGTAAGTTCTTACAGCCTGCTGCAGACGCAATTCTTCGAGCATATGCGGCAGGCGGGGTTTACCGACTTTGAGCGTGGTGTACAGGGCAGCGATGTCGAACACCTGAACGTACTGGAATATAAGGTCCAGAAGGACCGCCAGACAGTGGCAGAACTGTTTGACCAGACCAAACATCTGCAAGGCCAGCGGAAGGAGCTTATCTCCCAGGTGAAGAACATTTCCGGGTCGATCCGCGATGTGGCGGACATCGAGCAGCGGGCCAAAACCAAAGGCGTGCTGGAAAAGCGGGTTGAACTACCGGTGCAAGATTTTCAGACGCTGTGTGAGATGGCAAAAGCCAGCGGCAAACTGCAGGCAGAAAACCGCAGTCTGCAGATGCAGCTACAGCAAAGCACGATGAGGGAACAGGAAGTGCGTCAGCGCCTCCACCGCTGCGAGGAACAGCTGGATGCGGTGCTCAACGAGACACGGCCTTACCGGGAAGCTATGCGGGTGGCACCAGAGCAGGTGCAGGCGTTTGTGCTGGGCATCTGCCGCCGCCAACAGGAAGAAAAGCGGCTGAACCGTCAGCAGCGCCGCCAGAGGGCCAAGGGGCAGGATCGATGACAGAACACATCATAAGGCAGCAGGGGGCAGCCCTGCAGAAAGGAGCCGCTACGGAAGATCGGCAGGAGAAAAAAATAGCACAGGCAGCGGTGTCCGCCAAGCACCGGGAGGACGGTGTGCCCCAGCAGGAGCTGGAACGGTTTGCCCGGTTCCTGCTGCCAAAGATCCAGGCGTTTTACCAGTCGGAAGAGGGACAACGGCTGTTTGATGAGTGGAAAAACAGGAAAAACGCGGAAGAAAAAATGAGAAAGAGCAAGGAATCATAAAAATTTCCTGAAAGTTGGCGTGGTGCCGGAAACGAAAAAGCTAAAGAAAGGGTGAAGTTTGTGGGTCACAAGAGCCATCTGGCTCTTGTGGCATTTTTCTTGGAGATGCTTCTTTTGCCCCAAATACCTTGCATTGCAAAAATTTCCATTCCCAAATCGTTTTCTAAATAAATGGGCTTATATGAATGAAAGGGAGACGAAGAGCATGGAAGGATACGGAGAAGCGGTTTTTGCGACGGAATATCTTTGCAAGGAATACCGACATACGGTGGCGTTGCGGGATGTGAGCATCACAATCCCGCGCGGGCAGATCTACGGTCTGATCGGAGAAAACGGCGCGGGGAAAACCACCCTGCTGCGAATTTTATGCGGTCTGACTCGCCCCACACGGGGCAGACTGCTACTATTTGGTGCGGCAGACGCTGCCCGACAGTCAGAAATGCGGCGTCGGATGGGGTGCCTTGTGGACGGCCCTGCCTTGTACGCGGATCTGACCGCATGGCAAAACCTGAAAGTGCAGTGCCTGCAGCAAGGGTTAAATGAGGCGGATATTGCTCCCACCCTGCAACTGGTGGGTCTGAAAGACACTGGCAGCAAACCTGCCGGAAAATTCTCGCTGGGGATGCGCCAACGGCTGGGGCTGGCGGTTGCTCTCTTGGGGAAACCGGAATTTCTGGTACTGGACGAACCGCTCAATGGACTGGACCCGATGGGGATACAGGAACTGCGACATCTTCTGGAAAAACTGAACCGGGAACAGGGGATGACGATTCTGCTGTCCAGTCATATCCTCAGCGAGTTGCACCAGCTTGCGACAAGCTACGGTATTTTACATAATGGGCAGCTGCTGGAACAACTGACGGCAGAAGAACTGGACGCCCGCTGCAGCAAGTATCTGTTAGTCCGTACGGACAATGACCGACGGGCGGTAGACATCCTCCGCAAGATGTTTCCGGAAGCTATCTGTCAGGCAACAGTGGAGGGGCTGCGCTTGTCCCCGGTAGGAAACGAGGCAGCAGCGACAGCTTCCGGTGTGCTAATGGAGAATGGCTTGCATGTGCAGGAACTGGCAGTGCGCAGCGAAGGGCTGGAGGCATATTTCACGGCCTTGGTGGGAGGTGACAGCCATGCCGATGCAGGCTAAAGCGGAAGGAGTCAAACTGTTCCATGCAAAAGCACAGCTATGGGCTTTGCTGGGGTTTGTTCTGGTGCTGCTGTGGTTTGCCAACAGTGGGACCATGTATTTTATGGTGGCGGGTGATCTTCTGAACCCGCTTGACTCCATCGGATTTTTCAAGGATGTGGCGATGGGAAGTGGGCGGTCCGGCTTGCAGCTGGTGCGCAGCTCTCAGAGCCTGACAGTGTTCAGCTGGCTGATCCCCGTCAATCTGTGTGTGGCGCAATTCGCGTCGGAGCGCCGGGCACGCACCGATGAATTGTTCGTCAGTCATGGAGGACGGTTGTCCACTCTATACAGCGCCAAATTCGGGGTGGTCTGCGGTTTCTGCCTGCTTTTGCAGCTGGCCTTTTACGGAATCTGCTTTATCATCACAGCCATCCAGATGGGAATTGCGCCCGCGCTCGGAACAGTTCTGTTGTTCTGCGCAGTATCGGTGGGAAATCTTCTGGTGCTGGGGGCTTTCCTGGCATTGGCGTCGGTCCTTACACTCTGGCTGAAAAACCATGCTGCCGCGGCACTGGTGACCAGTATTCTGCCGTTGGCAGGAGTGCTGCTTTATCAGGTACAGTATGAAGATTTTTCTACTCAGCCTTTTCTGATACAACTGGCGGCTAAGGCTATGCCCACCTATTACTGGTCCCGGCTGTGTGCTTTGAACATCACGCCGCAGTTTTGTGTCGAATTTGTAGCTTGGGTGATTGTGGCCCTTGCTGTGGCGGCAGGGCTGGGATGGATGGCACTTCACCGTCCGGATGCCGGAAAGCAGCGCAGTGCCAGAAAGGCGCACGCAGTCCTGCGGCGTAGGGAAAAATCTGCCGCTCGACAGGGAATGCACCGGGCCAGCACTTTCTCCGCAGCTTTGTATGCCCTTCGCTGCACTCGCCTGCCAGGAATGCTGGCTCTGTTCAGTCTGCTGTGCATGGCGTTTGCTCTGGGAGTCAGTGAATCCCGCATTGTGGACGCTACTTGGGCAGACGGCAGGCGGGTAGGCATTTTTCCCGGCGGTTCGTTGCCAGTGGGAAGCGCGGCGGATGCTGCTCTCGGCACGGTGCTGTCAGTGGGCATCCTTGCGTGGATTGCAGTCATTCTCGTGGTGGTGATGGCATTCCACCAGAACAAAACAGCGGGCGCTGCCCGGTTGGCGGTCGCCCATGGCGTAAGCCGGGTCCGATATATGGTTGGAAGTTTTGCGGCGGAAACGATTATGCTCCAAGGGTGGTACATGGTGTTGTATTTCCTGCTGTCGGTTGTCACGGGAGCCCTCTCCCAGCCGGGACGCACGGCGTTTTTCTGGATGCAGAGCGCCTGGATTTTGCAGGCAAGCTATGCGGTGGTTTGGCTGGTATGCCGACTTTGCAGCAGTGAATTGGCGGGGGCTACTTTCTGCTTTGTGGTGACTCTGGCTGGAGTCATTGTGAGCGTTTCTGCCCCGGATCCGGCGGCAGTTTCTCCCTTGTCCGCGCTATTGTTTTATGCAACACCTATGCCCTATTGGCTGGCTCTGGGCGGGGGGTATTCGATTCCTTGGCAGGCTGTTGGTTATGGCGCAGGTGTTACCGCCTTGTGCTTGGCGGCAGCGCTGGCTATCACGACAGTGAGAGATGTGGAGTAAAAGTAGCTTCTGTGTATAGCGGAACAAAATACTTGCGAAAGACCTCTAATTCGATTATACTTGAATTAACGAATTTTGCAGGAGGTCTTTCCATGGATGTATCCGTAGGCACCCGCCTTCGCGTGCTGCGCAAGGACGCGGGACTGACCCAGGCCCAGCTGGCGGCGCTGGCAGGAACCAACCAGGCTGCCATCAACCGGTACGAGACTGACCGGGCGGCGGCGCCCTACCGTATCCTGGTCTGGTATGCCACTTATTTTAATGTATCGCTGGACTATATCTTCGGCCTGTGTGAGGACCCCCGCGGGCAGTATGTCTGCGTCACGCCGGAGGAGGCACAGGAAGTGGTGCAACGCAAACCGGATTGGAGCGAGTTCGTGGAAGCCTGCTTCACGCCGGGCAGCGAGCTGAACCGCCGCCTGAAACAGATGATCCTCAATATGGGAGAAGAGGAAAAGCACAAGTAAGGAGGTGCACGCCATGAATGCCGTGATCTATGCCCGTTACAGCAGCGACAACCAGCGGGAGGAATCCATCGAGGGCCAGCTGCGGGAATGCAAGGAATATGCCGACCAGAACGGCATCACCGTGGTGCGGACCTACATCGACCGGGCACTGTCCGCCAAGACCGACAGCCGCCCGCAGTTCCAGCAGATGATCCACGACAGCGCCACCCACACCTTTGAGGCGGTGCTGGTGTGGAAGCTGGACCGCTTTTCCCGCAACCGGTACGACTCGGCTCACTATAAACGCATCCTCAAAAATAACCGTGTCCATGTGGTGTCGGTGACAGAACCCATCTCCAACACGCCGGAAGGCATCATGCTGGAGAGTCTGCTGGAAGGCATGGCCGAGTACTATTCGGCGGAGCTGGCCGAGAAGGTCAGCCGCGGTCACAAGGAAAATGCCTTAAAGGCAAAGTTCAACGGCGGTCCGGTGCCGCTGGGCTATCGCATTGACAGCGAGCATCACTACCAGATCGATCCGAATACCGCGCCGGTGGTGCAGGAAGCCTTCCATCGGTACGCGGCGGGGGAGAGCATCCGCAGCATCATCGAATCGCTGAACGCACGCGGCATCCGCAACAGCCGGGGCAACCCGTTCACCAAGAACAGCTTCCAGACGCTGCTCAAGAACCGCCGGTATCTGGGCGAATACCGCTACAAGGATACCGTCATCCCGGACGCCATCCCGGCTATCATCGACCCGGATTGCTTCGATGCAGTGCAGCGCCGGTGCGAGATTCACCGTCAGGCACCGGCCCACAACAAGGCAGATATCCATTACCTGCTGACCACCAAGCTGTTCTGCGGCAAGTGCGGCACCATGATGGCAGGGGAGAGCGGCAGGAGCCACACGGGCACGGTCCACTGTTATTATAAATGTGGTACCCGAAAACGCAGCGGCAAGGAGGCTTGCAGCCTGAAGCCGGTGCGCAAGGAGCCGCTGGAACAGTTTGTGGTGCAGACGGCACTGGAAAAGGTGCTGAATGACCGGGTCATAGACTTGCTGGCGGACAAGCTGCTGGAATACCAGAGCAAGGAAAACACCCGTCTGCCGGTCTTGCAGGCCGAGCTGAAAGAGGTCAAGCGCCGCATCGACAATCTGGTGACGGCCATCGAGCAGGGCATCCTGACGCCCTCCACCAAGGCGCGGATGGAGGAGCTGGAACAGCAGCGGGAAGCGCTGGAAACCAGCATTCTGCAGGAGCAGATCGAGAAGCCGCCCATCACACGGGAGCAGATTCTGTTCTGGTTCGATCAGTTCCGCCACGGCGACCCGGCGGATATCGTCTTTCAGGAAAAGGTCATCGACTGTTTTGTGAACTCGATCTATCTGTTCGATGACCGTATCGTGGTGAATTTCAACTATCAGGAGGGCGGCCGCCCGGTATCTTTAGAAGAAGTACTTGGTTCGTTTTTGGATGGGAATGGTGCACCACAAAATACCTCGCACGAAGCTGCGAGGTATTTTTTATTGCTTGTTTTTGAGGGAACTGCCGTTTGTGCACCAGCGGGGACGAGAACAGCTTGCTGCGGCGGAAACAAAGAGCCGGAGCAGGCGCAGCGGTCGCAGAGGACAAGCCCCGCCCAAAGGGCGCAGGCCGATGCGGTAACCGCAAGTCCGTAGGCCCACGGTATATCCCGGCCAGAAAAAATGCCCCAGTGGGGCACTTTTAGAGCGCGGGAGAGTCCCCGATGCCTAAAAAGAGCCTGCTGTTAAGTGCAATCTTTTTTGATTGCCTGGGGAAGGCTGCAGTTTTCTGTGTGCATAAATTAAAAGAAAAAGTGAGAGACCCTCTCCCTACGGTATGGCGGAACCGCTTACGCGGCCGGTCTCCTTTGTCGCTGTGCGACATCTCCCTGCGTTGCGGGAAGGCACCCCGCCAGGGGAGGCGTTTGGTCGGGCGGATATAGAATCTAGCCCTACGGAAATGCGGCGAATTGGAGTACAGAGGGATTTTATGCCTCGCCTAGAATCTGCTTGATCTCTGCCAAATCAGCGGCAAAGTAGATGCCCTCCTGGCGGGCGGGGGTGGAGAGGCCGGTTTCAATCATGTGGTCCAACAGGGCTTTTAGGCTGCCGTAATAGTTGTTGAGGTTGTAGAGGATGCAGGGAGCATCCAGGTGCTTGAGGGACACTTTCGACATGACCTCAGTGATCTCCTCCAGCGTGCCGGTGCCGCCTGGGAACGCGATAAAAGCATCGCCCAGCTCGATCATTTTGGCTTTGCGCTCGGTCATGTCCTGTGTGACGATCAACTGCGTCAGGCCGTCCAGCTCGTAGCCTTCATCAATGAAAAACTGCGGTTCTACGCCGATAACGGGACCGCCGGCGGCCATTACGCTGCGGGCCAGCACACCCATCAGGCCGCTGGCGGAGCCGCCGTAGACCAGCGTGTGGCCGCTTTTGCCGATCCATTGCCCCAGCTCGGCCACGGTAGTTTGCAGGGCGGGGTCTGTGCCATAATTGGCGCCTAAATATACAGTAACATTCATAGCAGGTGCTCCCTTTTACTTTGTTATACAGCCAGCATAACGCGAACCACGCCATTTTGCAAGAGCGAATCGTCCAAAGGGGGGGCAGCAGCCATAAAACACTGCGCAATCATGTCGCTAATTGTCTTGCAATCTAACAATAAGCTTTCTATAATAAAAATATCGAAAATTTTAACAAAATGCTGCGGTATGACGATGCGCATTTTGTGCGGGAGTTGAGCGCGTGTGAAGAAAATACGGATCGAACGGGTCAGCATTGGGAGCATTGCGGTGACCATTCTGCTGGGCATCCTGCTTGTGTTTGTTTCGTCCGAGTGCACGCAGCAGTTTGCGGCGTTGCAGACCGCCACGGATGAATATATTGAGTGCGAAAACCAGGCAAGTGAGCTGCAGGCGGCATCGGATTATCTGGCCGAGCAGGTGCGGCTGTTTGTGGTGACCGGGCAGCGAGAGTACATGGACCTTTACTTTGAGGAAAAGGACGTGACCCGGCGCCAGGAGAAGGCGTTCGCCTATTTGGAACAGGAATTTGACGGAACAACGTCGTTGGAATCACTGAAAACTGCGCTGAACAGCACCAAAAATCTGAGCTATGCCGACCGTTATGCCATGCGGCTGGCGGCCGAGGCCTACATTGCGGACGGGGAAAGCTGGCCGGAGGCCATCCGGGCGGTGACGCTGCACGAGAGCGACCAGCGGATGACCGACAGCGAGAAGATCCGCAAGGCACAGCAGCTGGTTTGCAACGACCAGTACCAGACGCTGCGGGAGAACATCAACGACAATGTTGCGGCCTGCACCCAAAGCCTGATCGAACAGACAAAGGACCGCCAAAACAACGCAGCAACGGTGTTCAGTGACATTTATTTTAGGTTTGAGATCAGCGTAGTGGCGTTGATTTTGATGGTGCTGATGATGTGCGCCATCGTGCAGCATTTAATCGTAAAGCCGCTGCTGCTGTACGGAAAGAGCATCCAGAACGGGGAGATCTTTCCGGTGGTGGGCGCGGCGGAGCTGCAAAACCTGGCCGTGACCTACAACAAAGTCTACCTGGAAAACCAGGAGACGCAGAAGCTCATCCGTCATGAGGCCGAGCATGACGCACTGACCGATGCGCTGAATCGAGGGTCGTTTGAGAAGATTTTGTCCATTTACGAGAAGGGGCAGTCAGACTTTGCCATGATCATCTGCGATGTGGACAGCTTCAAGACCGTTAACGACACCTACGGCCATGCGGTAGGCGATGAAATTTTGAAAAAGGTGGCATCCCTGCTGCAGAAAGCGTTCCGCAGCATCGACTATGTCTGCCGCATCGGCGGCGACGAGTTCGCGGTCATTATGGTGGATATGCCCACCGACCTGACCAATACTGTTAAAGAAAAAATCGATATAGTCAACGACCTGCTGAGCAACCCGGCCGACGGGTTGCCGCCTGTCTCGCTGAGCGTTGGCGTGGCGTTTTCTGACCGGCAGGACCCGGGGGAGAGCATCTTTAAGGATGCCGACCACGCGCTGTACCATGTAAAGCAGCACGGCAAGCATGGCTGCGGCTTTTATGGCGCAGAGCAGGAGCCTTGCGCGGAGCCGGATGCCGCAGTACCCATGAGCGAAACTGAATAGCGTTAAAGGGAAGGACTGAGGCCTTTCCCTTTTTTGTGGTGCTTGCGCGGTGCGGCAAATTGTGGTAGTATGGCAGGAGAAATGAGGGGGATGAAAGTATGTCGATCAGTATCCTGCTGGCGGAAAAAATCGCGCAGTTGTTTCTGATTTTGCTGATGGGGTATCTGGTGGTCCGGGTCGGGCTGTTGAAGCCTGAGGACAGCCGGGTGCTGTCGGTCATCATGGTGTATCTGGTCATGCCGTGCATGATCCTGAACGCGTTCCAGATCGACAACACGCCGGAGGTGCGCACCGGCATTGCGTATTCGTTTGTGGTGGCAGGCATCATGCACCTGCTGTTTTTGGCGCTGACGGCGCTGCTGAAAAAGCCGCTGAAACTGGATGTAATTGAGCGGTGTGCTGTGATTTATTCCAACGCATCGGCACTGGTCATTCCGCTGCTGGAGGCTACGCTGGGCAGTGAGTATGTGGTGTATTCCTGCGGGTTCATCATTGTGCAGCTGGTGCTGCTGTGGACCCATTGCTGCACGGTGCTGCGGGGCGACAAGGGCATTGACCTGAAAAAAATCGTGACGAACCTGAACCTGATTGCCATTGTGGCGGCGGCGCTGCTGTTTGCGCTGCACATCACGCTGCCGGTGGGGCTGGTGACGACCATCTCCAGCGTGGGCAATATGATCGGCCCGCTGGGCATGCTGCTGGCGGGTATGGCAATCGCGTCCAGCCCGCTGAAAAAGCTGGTGCTTACGCCGCGGTATTATTTGACCGTGTTTTTGCGTTTGATTTTGTACCCGATGGTGACGCTGGGGTTGTTATGGCTGCTGAAAGCGCAGACCTGGATCCCAGACGGCAAGGCGATTTTGATGACAGTGTTTTTGTCCGGCATTACGCCGGTATGTTCGGCGCTGAACTCCATGGTGCAGTTGTATGACCGCGATATGGAGGAATCCGGTGCTTTGTACGTGCTGACCACGCTGCTGTCCATCGTGACCATGCCGCTGGTGATTGCGGTGTTTGAACGAGTTATGTGATTATGGCAATACCGCATAATTCTAAGTGCCGATACGGCGAGCGAGGTGCGGCAGA
>OODK01001324.1_pt1 | contig 12589 bp, 12 predicted proteins | sample 1671371 | NCBI WGS metagenome assembly OODK01 (sample SAMN06348150, study PRJEB24527) | human gut metagenome | biome: human gut; feature: ankylosing spondylitis patient; material: feces | host: Homo sapiens | place: China | collected 2015-10 | reverse complement strand
CCTACGAGATATATGTTGCCGATGAATTTACAAACGATGCGCCGAGGTCGTACCCCAGGGCACCTTCTCTTGCGGCTATGCCGCAATTCACCTTGCCGCACCCTACGGTAATGTTTGTGCAGTTATTTGTCGGTATGAACATGATTTATCGTTGCAAAAGAAAAAGGGCGCACAATGTGCGCCCTGCGGAGAACCATCCCTTCACGGTCATTCTCCATTTTCAATTCTCCATTATTTCCATTTCCACTCGCGGACTTCCGGCATATCCTCACCGTACTCGTTGATATACTGCTGATGCTGCACCAGCTTATCGCTCATCTTCTGGTAGAGGTACGCGCCGCGGTTGCCCAGCTGCGGCAGGCGCAGCAGAACGTCCTTGACGAGATGGAAGCGGTCGATATCATTCTGCACGCGCATATCGAACGGCGTGGTGATGGTGCCCTCCTCCCTGTAGCCGCGAACGTGCAGGTTGCGGTTATGACGGCGGTAGGTCAGCTCATGGACGAGCGTCGGGTAGCCGTGGAAGGCGAAGATGATCGGCTTATCCTTGGTGAACAGCATGTCGTACTCGGCGTCGGACAGGCCGTGCGGATGCTCCCGCTCGGGCTGCAGCTTCATCAGGTCAACCACGTTGACAACGCGAACCTTAAGTTCGGGCAGCTCTTCCCGCAGGATGGATACGGCAGCCAGCGTTTCGAGCGTCGGCGTCTCGCCGCAGCACGCCATAACAACGTCCGGCTCTGCGCCCTGATCGTTGGACGCCCACTCCCAGATACCGATGCCCTGGGTGCAGTGCTGCACAGCCTGCTCCATGGTCAGCCACTGCGGACGCGGATGCTTGGACGCCACGATGACATTGACATAGTTGCGGCTCCTGATGCAGTGATCGAAGCAGCTAAGCAGGCAGTTTGCATCGGGCGGCAGGTACAGACGGACAACATCCGCCTTTTTGTTGGCGATGTGGTCAAGGAAACCCGGGTCCTGATGGGTAAAGCCGTTGTGGTCCTGCTGCCATACGTTGGAAGCCAGAATCAGGTTGAGCGACGCGATCGGCTGACGCCACGGCAGACCGTTGCAGACCTTGAGCCACTTGGCGTGCTGTGCCGCCATCGAGTCGATAATGCGGATGAACGCCTCATAGCTTGCGAAAAAGCCGTGACGGCCGGTCAGCAGATAGCCCTCGAGCCAGCCCTCGCACATGTGCTCGGACAGCATGCCGTCCATCACACGGCCGCTTGCGGACAGAAATTCGTCGGTGTCCAGACGCTCGGCGTTCCACTCGCGGTCGGTGACCTCGAAGATGTGGCTCAGACGGTTGGACATGGTCTCGTCCGGGCCGAATACACGGAAGTTGCGGCTGTCCATGTTCAGCTTGATGACATCACGGACGTAAGCGCCCAGTTCGATCATATCCTGACCCTCAACCGCACCCGGAGCCGGAACATTCAGTCCGTAATCGCGGAAATCCGGCAGGCGCAGCTGGTGCATGAGCAGACCGCCGTTGGCGTGCGGGTTTGCGCCGATGCGGTGCTCGCCGGTCGGCGCCAGTGCCTTGAGTTCGGGAATCAGCTTGCCGTTTTCGTCGAACAGCTCCTCCGGATGGTAGCTGCGCAGCCACTGCTCGAGCATGGGCAGGTGCTCCGGGCTGTCCATCATCAGCGGCACCTGATGCGCGCGGAAGCTGCCCTCGATCTGCTTGCCGTCCACGTTTTTCGGGCCGGTCCAGCCCTTCGGGGTGCGCAGCACGATCATCGGGTAGATGGGACGGGTCGTATCGCCGGTCTCGCGGGCGTGCTTGCGGATGGCGAGGATTTCCTCGGTTACGGTGTCGAGCGTGTCCGCCAGTGCGCGGTGTACCTTCATCGGCTCATCGCCTTCGACGAAATACGGCTTCCAGCCGCAGCCCTCGAGCATTTTGCGCAGTTCCTCCTCCGGAATGCGCGACAGCAGGGTCGGGTTGGAGATCTTGTAGCCGTTCAGGTGCAGGATCGGCAGAACAACGCCGTCCGTCACCGGATTGAGGAACTTGTTGCCGTGCCACGAGGTTGCCAGCGGGCCGGTCTCCGCCTCGCCGTCACCGACAACTACGGTTGCGATCAGATCGGGGTTATCCAGGACCGCACCGAAGCCGTGCGCCAGAGAATACCCCAGCTCACCGCCCTCGTGGATGGAGCCCGGGGTCTCCGGGGCAACGTGGCTGGCAATGCCGCCCGGGAACGAGAACTGCTTGAACAGGCGCTTCATGCCCTCGGTGTCCTCGCTGATGTTCGGGTAAACCTCGCTGTAGGTGCCCTCGAGATAGGTGTTCGCCACGAAGAAGTTGCCGCCGTGACCCGGACCGGACAGCAGGATCATATCCAGATTATACTGCTTGATGATGCGGTTCAGATGAACGTAAATCAGGTTCTGACCGGGCACCGTGCCCCAGTGGCCGACGATCTTCTTCTTGATGTGCTCGGGCTTCAGCGGCTCCTTGAGCAGCGGGTTATCGAGCAGGTAAAGCTGACCGGCTGCAAGATAATTTGCCGCCCGCCAGTATGCGTCCATTTTGTTCAGCATTTCGTCGTTGATGTGTGCTGCCATAGCGTAATGCTTCCTTTCTGCGATTGACTGTATGCGTGGTTTTATTATTCTATCCGTTTTAAGGCAAATAATGCGATAAAACGTCCACCTGTTTTTTCATTCCTTATCACGCTGAGATAATAGCACATCGTTATTTATTTGTCAATATAATATCTTGCCATGAGAGCAGAGCGTTATACAAGGCAGGTGTAATTGAAAATTGAAAATGAATGTGATGATTTACGTTCATTTTCCATTCTCCATTTCTTCCGAAAAAAGAACAGCGTCCCGCTCTATCCAAGCGGAACGCTGTAATTTCATTGCATTTTTATCAGATCTGCGAAGTGAACACCTTATAGCCATCATCGGTGAGGGTGTCGATGAGGCGCTTGGCGTGGTCAACGCCGCCGACCTCACAGACGACATGGATAATCGCCTCGCCGATCTCGAGGTCCGTCTGTACGCGGTCATGCTGGAACAGGATGATATTGGCATTCTGCTGTGCAACGATGTGCGAGAAATGCTCGAGTGCGCCCGGTGCATCCGGCATGAGCACAGAGAACTTCAGCTGACGGCAGCGGGTAATCAGGCCCTTTTCCACAATCTTGTGGATAAAGGATACGTCGATATTGCCGCCGGACAGCACGCAGACGACCTTCTTGCCGCGTACATCCACCTTGTTGTTGAGCACAGCCGCGAGCGGAGCCGCACCGGAGGTCTCAACGACCTGCTTGCAGCGCTCGAGCAGCAGCAGAACAGCAGAAGCAATCTCGTCATCGGAAACCGTGACAACGCGGTCCACATACTTCTTGATATACTCAAAGGTCTTTTCGCCCGGGGTCTTTACGGCAATACCGTCAGCGATGGTGTGCACGGTATCGGACGGAATGCGCTCACCGGTGCGGAACGAATTTGCGATCGCCGGTGCGCCCTCAGCCTGTACGCCGATGATCTGGATGCGCGGGTTGATCTGCTTTGCGCAGGCAGCCACGCCGGAGATCAGTCCGCCGCCGCCGGCCGGAACGAAAATCATGTCAACGCCCGGCAGGTCCCGCAGGATTTCCAGTGCGATGGTGCCCTGACCCGCCATAACATCCTCATCGTCAAACGGGTGGATGAACTCTGCGCCGGTCTCCTCGCAGATCTCGCACGCCTTGGCATAGGCTTCATCGTAAATGTTGCCCGCCAGAACAACCTCGGCACCGTAGCCCTGGGTTGCGGAAACCTTGGCGATCGGCGCGGAACGCGGCATAACGATGGTGGATTTTACACCGGCAGCGGTTGCCGCAAAGGCAACGCCCTGTGCATGGTTGCCCGCAGAGGACGCAACAACGGCGTGCAGGTCGCCCTCAGCGAAGCGCTTCATAATCTTATTGTAAGCACCGCGCACCTTAAAGGAGCCGGTCTTCTGCTGGTTTTCGTACTTCAGATAAACCTCTGCGCCGGTCATGGCGGAGAAGGTGCAGGACGTAGACAGCGGAATGTTGTGGATGACGTTTTTCAGTCGGTCCGCAGCTGCCTCGAAATCTTTTAATTCTAACATTGAGCATCTTCCTCGTTTTTGCAAGATAGATTTATAATATCACTTTCCATTTTTGATTGCAAGATATTCGGGCACATTACCTTACATTATTATATCATTCTGTTCAATATGTACAAAGAATCCGCATTCCCCGCGGTGTGTGTGCATTGTGAGAATGATCGCATCGTGCAATCCTGTTCAATCGGTATCCCGCAGGGTGCGGCACGGTGAATTGTCCGCAAGGGCCAGAGAAGCCGCTCCGGCGTGCCCCGCCCCGCGGAACCGGTTGAACGATGCGTTAATTTTCCATTTTCCATTTTCAATTCTCAATTTTGTTGCCATTTCTACATGAATTTGTTATACTGTAAATTAGATTATTGTGGGAGGAACTGCAATGGACGAGCAAACCCGTGGATTCCGCAGTGCCATCTTCGGCGGCTTTAACCGCGAGGACGTAATGCATTACATAGAAGAAACCGACACGAAATACTACACCGAGACCGCCGAGCTGCGCTCTCAGCTGACCGAGGCTCAGTCCGCGATGAACGAGCTGCGCACGCAGAACGAGGCGCTTACCGCGAAGAACGCCGAGCTGCTCGAGCGGCTGGGCGAAATGACGCTGGATACTGATAAAATCCGCGCACAGCTGGACCAGATCGAAAGCGGTTTTTCCCTTCAGGCGACCGAGATCGAGGCGCAGAACGCCCGCGCGGCGCAGCTTGCGGCGGAAAACGACCGGCTGACCTCGGAAAACGCCAAGCTGTCGGCCAAATGCGGCGAATACGATGCGACCAGAGAGAAGATCGCCGAGATGGAGCTTTCCGCGTACCGGCGCGCCAAGCAGATCGAGGAGGATGCCAAGGTAGAGCTGCAGAAGCTGCGCCGCAAGTCGATGGAGACCATCGAGCAGGTGCGCCGCCAGCTGGATGCCACCAAGGAGAACTACCGCACCGTGCTGGCACGCAACCAGCAGGAATCCGCCGAGTTGGCCCGCAAGGCCGGTGAGGTGCTCGGTGAAATTGACAAGATCAGCGCGTCGCTCGGCAAAAAGGACGGCGAGGCGCCCCATCCCGAGCCGGACAAGACAAAAAACGGACTGCGTGAGGTTCTGAACAATCTGCGCCCGAAAACGGAGGAATAAGCATGGCACACTACGATTTGAAAACCGAACAGCTCAAGGAAATGGCGCCGAAGCTGCGTGCGGGCGACACCGTAACGCTGACCGGCACGGTCTACACCGCGCGCGACGCCGCACACAAGAAGATCGTTGCCGCGATGGACGCAGGCGACAAGCTGCCGTTCGACCTCGACGGCGCGGCGATCTACTACGCCGGACCGACCCCCGCAAAGCCGGGTCAGGTCATCGGCTCGGTCGGCCCGACCACCTCCGGCCGTATGGACCCGTTCGCACCGCGTCTGCTCGATGCAGGTCTTGCCTGCATGATCGGCAAGGGCGTGCGGGGTCAGGGCGTGCAGGATGCGATGGAGCGCAACGGCGCGGTTTATATGGTAGCCATCGGCGGCGCAGGCGCGGCGAAGGCGGCATCCATTAAGAATGTCGAGGTCATCGCGTATGACGAGCTGGGCTGTGAGTCGGTCAAGCGTCTCACCGTGGAGAATTTCTCCGCCATCGTGTCGCAGGATTCGGTCGGCGGCAACCTCTACACCGAGGGCGTTGCAAAGTATAAGAAGGATTGAGCCAAAAGGCGGACGGTTGTCCGCCTGAGGCTGTCGAAAAACTTCGTTTTCCGAACAGCCTCTCGCTCGAAACCACGCTTTCGAGCGAATCTCGAAGAAAAACCGCGTCCTGCGGACACATTTTTTCTTCCCTTGTATAAATTCCGAGATACATGCTCCCGGAATTTATGAATTTGCAAAGCAAATTCGATTGAATGCGTGCTGCCGCACGAAGCATAAAAATCGAATATTGCTTTTTCGACAAGCTGAGGCGGACGGTTGTCCGCCTTTTTCTTTTTGCATTTGATGTGGTTTTGCCTTCTCCGCAGGGCGGGACACTCCAGAGTGCCCGCCATACGGTATAGATTTAATCCTGCATTATTTCTCCCTGTATCTCACCAGAATATAGTCCTCCCCAAGGGTTTCAATGCATCCCCACGGAATAACGCAGTCATTTTTGGAGAACAGCCCGACAATGCCGCTTTGCGCGGGCACAACGAGTGCGGTAATCTGTCCGCAGACCGGATCGAACAGCAGATCGCTCACCTCGCCCATCCGTGCTCCGTCGCACAGATTGATCACCTCACGGCAGTGCAGCTCGGAAAATCGCATGGTATTCTGCATTTAATCCTCTCCTAACGCGCGGTGCAGGAAACTTTCCGTGCTCTGCCCTGCCGGACGGTTGAACCGCCCCAGCTCAAACAGGCAGTCCGGATTGCGTGTAACGGTATTGACGCGCTCCTCACACCCGAGCGTACACCGGAAGCCCATGCTTTTGAGCAGCGTTTCGCTCTCTTTGGAGCACGCGCCGAACGGATAGGTATAGCAGGTCGGCGCGGGCAGTCCGGCGTCCGTGATGAGCGTCTGCGTCTGCTCGGTGTCCTTGCGGAGCAGCGTCTCGTAGCGCGTTTCGTCCTCGCCTCTGCGGCGCAGACAGCCGCGGCGTTCGCCGTACTCGTGCAGGTTCCACGAATGATTCTGCACCTCAAACACATCCTGCATTTCGCGCAGGCGGTCAAGCCGCAAATGCGACCAGTAGGCGTTTTCCTCTCCGTTGTCGGTGAAAAGCGCAGTCTGGCTGCCGATGATGGACACAACCGCCTTCATTCCGCGCTGTTTGAGCAGTGGATAGGCATAAATATAGTTGTTGTAGTAGCCGTCATCGAAGGTGATCATCACCGGCTTCTCCGGCAGGTCTGCGCCGTCCTGTACATACGCCAGCAGATCGCTCACCGTTACGGCGGTATACCCCTTCTCCTGCAAGGCGTCCAGATCGGCCGCCAAAACCGCCGGCGAGATAACATATTTGCCCTGCCGTGCGCTGTCCCTCAGAATGCTGTGGTACATTAGAATCGGCACGCGCACGCTGTCCTCCCCGAATACCGGCTGCACCGTGTCGGCACGCTCAAGCAGTCCGAGCGCAAAGCATAAAACCAAAACCGTGCATACCGCCTGAAACGCGGTGTGACGAAAACCCAATCGCAAAGGAATCCCCTCCTGCCATAATTTTATGCAGGGAAAAAATATTTCATTACCGGTTTTATCGTAGGGTGCGACAAGGTGAATTGCGGCAAAGCCGCAAGAGAAGGTGCCCTGGGGTACGACCTCGGCGCACCGTATGTAAATTCATATGCATCATCTATCCCGTAGGGGAGGCCATTGGCCTCCCACGCTATGGTTAACCGGATGCGCGGCCGCTCCTTGCGCAGGCTCCGGTCGCGCTGCGGGCGAACACTGGTCGCCCCTACGGTTACGCACGTTACAATCGTTAGAAACAGTGCGCCGAGGTCGTCGCACCCTACGATATTCATTTAATTGACCGCAAAGCATTCCAATCATTCGATACGGTATATTTAATGTAATCCAAACCCGCAGAATCCCCGTAAACCGTATCGTTCATTCTCCATTCTCCATTTTCCATCCTCAATTTTCAACTTTCCTCTTGACATCCCCCTCCCATTGGTGTAAACTATCATAGCATGAATTCACACATCCCGTGATGAAAGCGGTCGGTGATGGGACGCTCGTTCTGTTGCCGCTGTCAGATGATCAGGGATGGAGGAAAAACCAAGGAGGAAAAACAAAATGGCAGTAATTTCTATGAAGCAGCTGCTGGAGGCCGGCGTACACTTCGGCCATCAGACCCGTCGTTGGAACCCGAAAATGGCTACCTACATCTTCACCGAGCGCAATGGTATCTACATCATTGATCTCCAGAAGACTGTAAAGAAGCTCGAGGAAGCATACTTCTTCGTACGCGATATGGCAGCTTCCGGCAAGTCCATCCTGTTTGTCGGCACCAAGAAGCAGGCACAGGACGCAATCAAGGAAGAGGCTGAGCGCTGCGGTCAGTTCTACGTTAACGCACGTTGGCTGGGCGGCATGCTGACCAACTTCAAGACCATGCGTACCCGTATCGCTCGTCTGAACCAGCTGCAGAAGATGCAGGCTGACGGCACCTTCGATCTGCTCCCGAAGAAGGAAGTTATCAAGCTCCAGCTCGAGATCGCTAAGCTCGAGAAGTACCTCGGCGGCGTTAAGGAAATGAAGGAGCTTCCGGGCGCTCTGTTCGTAGTTGACTCCCGCAAGGAGAAGAACGCGATCGCAGAAGCACGCAAGCTGGGCATTCCGATCGTTGCAATCGTTGATACCAACTGCGATCCGGACGAGATCGACTACGTTATCCCGGGCAACGACGACGCTATCCGCGCTATCAAGCTGATCTCCCAGACCATGGCTAACGCTGTTCTGGAAGGCAAGCAGGGCGAGCAGCTCGAGGTTGAGGCTAAGGCTGACGCAAAGGCTGAGTAATTCATAACTCAATATAACATTCAGTGAGTTGTTCGTAGGGCGCGACGACCCGGCGCGCCGGTGTTCGTTGTGCCCTACGTTTTTTTCATCGTAAAATCATAAATTGGAGGAATAATAAAATGGCTTTTACCGCTGCTGACGTAAAGAAGCTCCGCGAAATGACCAGCGTAGGCATGATGGACTGCAAGAAGGCACTGACCGAGGCCGACGGCGACTTCGACAAGGCTATCGAGCTGCTCCGTGAGAAGGGCCTGGCTAAGGCTGCCAAGAAGGCAGACCGCATCGCTGCTGAGGGTCTGGTCAAGGCTACCGTATGTGATGAGTGCGGCGTAGGCGCAATCATCGAGGTAAACTCCGAGACCGACTTCGTTGCTAAGAACGCTGACTTCCAGCAGTTCGTTTCCGACGTTGCTAACGTTGTTATCAAGGACGCTCCGGCTGACGTTGAGGCTCTCAAGGCTTGCAAGATGGGCGAAGGCACCGTTCAGGACGCTCTGCAGGAGAAGGTTCTGACCATCGGCGAGAACCTGCAGATCCGTCGTTTCGAGCGTTTCGACAACTCCACCGTTAACGTTGCTTACAACCACATGGGCGGCGTAATCGGCGTTCTGGTTGGTCTGGAAGTTTCCGAGGGTCTGAAGGACAACGCTACTGTTAAGGAGCTGGGCAAGGACATCGGCATGCAGGCTGCTGCTATGAACCCGTCCTTCCTGGACAAGTCCGACGTTGACGAGGCTACCCTCGCAAAGGAGAAGGAGATCCTCCTGATCCAGGCTCTCGAGGAGAACAAGACCGCTGCTAAGCCGAAGCCGGAGCAGATCATCCACAAGATGGTAGACGGCCGTATCGGCAAGTACTACGAGGAGAACTGCCTCCTGCAGCAGGCTTTCGTTAAGGAGAACAAGGTTTCCGTTGAGGCTCACATCAAGGCTGTTGCCAAGGAGCTGGGCGGCGAGATCAAGCTCGTAAAGTGCGTTCGTTTCGAGAAGGGCGAGGGCATCGAGAAGAAGGTTGACGACTTCGCAGCAGAAGTTGCTTCCATGGCTAAGTAATCTCGTTACCAAAACGATAGATCAAGGACTTCCGGTTTTACCGGAGGTCCTTTTTATTTGCAGAAAGCAATTTAGAAAATCTCTTTTCGTCAGTCAGAGTCAGGTCAGTCAGAATCATTCTCCATTTTGTCTGCTCTGCTGTTCTCTGCTATGCTCTGCTCTTCTCTGCTCTTCTGTTCTGTCCTCTGCTCTTCTCTGCTCTGTGGATTTTCCGGACGAGAAATGCCGTTTTCCGGACGAGAAATCGCGTTTTCCGGACGAGAAAAAACGATGGGCATGGGAATAAGCCCTGTTGATACCCAACAAGGCTGGTTTTGCTCTGTTCGATGGAGCAGCTTCATCGGCTCAGGTCGCCGCCGTTGTGGTTCTCACGCCCGCTGATGTGCCGCTGCATTCGCCTTGACTGGCATAGCTTCTACCCTCATCTATACGCCGGATTATATAAAAAATTGACCATGAGTGGTCAACTCGGAGAAAATATTTTTCGGTCTGTACAGTCTATCCCGTAGGGTGTGCCAAGGTGAATTGCGGCAAAGCCGCAAGAGAAGGTGCCCTGGGGTACGACCTCGGCACACCGTTTGTAAATTCATCTGCACCGGCTGAACCGCAGGGGCGAACACACCCACCGCAGTGGGCGTCCAGCGAGCAACCGCCATAGGCGGCTCTTAGCGAGTCGGATTGTTCGCCCACGAACCGTATGATTTTGCGCTGTCTGGGCGCACACTGTGCGCTCCTACGGGATAACGTCGCAAACGGCAATATATCGTTCCAAATAGCCTGTACAGGTTGATTTCGCTATCGAACAACCTGTTCTTCCCTTCGGATTGGGCGCGTGCCTGCCGTGATTGGCTGGTGCAGTCCCATAACCGCACTGCTACACGCGTGCCGACCCGTCCGGTGGTGGATTCGCTTTGCTGCGGGAACAACCATTAAATATTTTAGAGGTTGTCGGCCTACGGGCAAGCCACGGTGGTTGAAACGTGCCACCGGCACGTTTCTAAGAGCCGACGCTCCGTTTAGGGCGCGTGTCTGACTTGAGCGTCTGGTGCAGTCCCCTAACCGCACTGCCACATGCGTGCCTGCCCGTCCGGTGGTGGATTCGCTTTGCTGAGGCAACAACCATTAAATATTTTAGAGGTTGTCGGCCTACGGGCAAGCCACGGTGGTTGAAACAGCCCACTGGGCTGTTTCTAAGAGCCAACGCTCCGTTTAGGGCGCGTGTCTAACTTAAGCGTCTGGTGCAGTCCTATAACCGCACTGCTACACGCCTGCCTGCCCGTCCGGTAGTGGATTCGCTTTGCTGCGGCAAAGCCACGGTGGTTGAAACAGCCCACTGGGCTGTTTCTAAGAGCCACCTTTCGAATCCACCATCACCTTCCGCCAAAACAGAAAAAGGACATTCCTTTTGGAATGTCCTTCTGTTTTGGTGGAAGGTGGTGGATTCGAACCACCGAAGTCATAGACGACAGATTTACAGTCTGTTCCCTTTGGCCACTCGGGAAACCTTCCATATTCGATTACCAGCTTGATTGGAGCTGGTGGACGGACTTGAACCCCCGACCTGCTGATTACAAATCAGCTGCTCTACCAACTGAGCTACACCAGCATTTCATCAAGTCGTCTTGTCTCAGCGACTTGTTTAGTATACCTCACGCCGGTGTATTTGTCAATAGGTTTATCTGAAATTATTGCATTTTATTTTTCTGGTCGATCGAATCCGACACCTGCTGCAGAACAGTCAGCAGTGCGCTCGACAAATCCGGATAACGCCGTGCAATCTCGCTCGGGGCGAGCGGCATCCGCCGGATATTCTCCTGCGTCAGACCGCAGCCTTCCTCGCCGTTGGCCGCCAGACGGATTTTCAGCTCATGCTCCTTCATGCGGGCATCGCACAGGTACTCGAAGCGATCCTGCGGCGCGCGGAACACCGCATCCACACCGGCCGGGTCGGCCATGTAGAGATAGCGGTACACCTTGTAGATCGCAACCGCGAAATACGACTCGATCTCGTGCGAAAGCTGCTTGCTCTCGAGCGATTCGGCAACCTGCAGCAGCAGGGCTGCCGCCTGCACGATCTGGCTGTGCTCCGTCTCGGTGGCCGTTCCCTCCATGCGCTCGGCAGGCACAGCAGAGCCGTCACGCGCCATCGAACGGCCGAGCAGGTAGTCGCAGGACACGCCGTAATAATCCGCCGCACGCACAACAAAAGGCAGACCGGGTTCGCGCAGTCCGTTCTCATAGTGGCTGAGAAGCGCCTGCGAAACGCCGAGGTCGCCCGCTGCCGCTCTTTGACTTATTTTCTTTTCCCGTCGCAGAAGCGCAAGCGTGCGCGAAAAATCACTCATTCCAACATTCTCCGTCTGCGTTGTGCCGCAGAAGGCACAACTATAAAATATATATTTATATTATACTCGCTGTATTACCGTTTGTAAAGTACAGAAAACAGTCATTTTCGACGCATTTCGACAGGCTCACTTTGCATTTTCGGCACTTTTCCCTGCATTTTGTTGTCCTGTTTCCGATTGGTAACTACATATTGGGGATTGTGTAATCCGACGGCTGTTAGAAAAATTCGTCAGGCTTCGCCGGGCGGTTGCGCTTGACGCAGAAGCGGGTGCATTTTATAATAAAATAGAGTAGTATCGCAGATTTCACCTGTTATCCTGCCCCGATCGAGCGGTTCGCCCCTAACGGGCGGCTCCTTTTCTGCACCGACTGAGCGGGGTACTCGAACTGCGTTAGCGTGTTCGCCCCTGACGGGCGGCAGTTTTTTCAGCACCGGCTGACCGGGGCACGCGAACTGCGTTAGCGTGTTCGCCCCTGACGGGCGGGGAGTTTTTCGCTGAATCTCAGCGGTGGGATTCGCCGTCTGCGGACGGCGGGAGCGTCGCGGCGCCCGCCGCGGGGGCAAAAAGGAAGGGACACCTGCGGTTTCCCTTCCTCTTTGAACTCCTACCTTTCCCTT
>OODK01001318.1_pt1 | contig 12656 bp, 10 predicted proteins | sample 1671371 | NCBI WGS metagenome assembly OODK01 (sample SAMN06348150, study PRJEB24527) | human gut metagenome | biome: human gut; feature: ankylosing spondylitis patient; material: feces | host: Homo sapiens | place: China | collected 2015-10 | reverse complement strand
CTGTCCAAGCGATTTTCCAGTGTGTGTATGTGGCAAAAAATCCAAGGGAAAGGTAGTCACAAGAAAACCGATTCTTCCTTCCGAGGAAGAATTAGAAGTGAACTCCCGTTCCAAGAGTGCAAAATTAAGAGTTTTTGAAAGGGTGTAGCAGATGCCGAACAGAACAGTAAATCACAACAATCGAAATAGAGCAGCCTATCAGGTAGATGGCAACACCGTACGCCGTATGGAGGCGATGCCGGATTACCGCAAAGAGCGCAGAGACAGACAGGAGCGGGAACGCGAGGAAGAGCTGAGAAAACGCAGACGTGCCGCAGCCAGAAATCAGGAAAAAGCGCTTCGCATGAGCAAAAGTTATGTTGTATTCCTGACAATGGCAGTGACCGTATTTGGCATTTTCTGTGGAGCTTATATTAAGCTTCAGTCCGATGTAACGGCAAGAATGAAAAAAATCGCAAGCTTAGAGAGCCAGGTGACAGACCTTAAGGCTGACAATGACGAGGCTTACAAGAGAATTAATACCGCAGTAGATCTCGATGCAATCAAGGAGAAGGCAATCAATGAACTTGGTATGTTTTATGCAACACAGGATCAGATCGTCTACTACTCTGTAGATAAGACAGACTACATGAATCAGTATAATGAAATCCCACAATAGGGGGAATTTTCAGGCAAAAAAATAATTCAGGTGGTAGAATGGCAAAAAGAAGACCGAAAAAGCCGATGTTAAAGTTTCCAAAGCGTATGCAGAAAAAAATGATCGTCATGTTTACGGTTGTTGCAGCGCTTATGATCGGACTCATCGGAAGACTGATGTATATTGAATACACCAGTGGAGAAAAATATGAGAAAATCGTTCTGGCACAGCAGGGCTATGACAGCCAGACAATTCCTTATCAGAGAGGAGACATTGTAGACGCAAAAGGAACTGTGCTGGCAACCAGTATCGCAGTTTATAATGTGATTCTGGACTGCTCCGTTTTAAATGATGATGAAAAATATGTGGAGCCGACGATCAATGCGCTTGTAAGCTGCTTCCCGGATCTGACAAGTGAACAGCTTTATTCTTACCTGAAGGACTCTCCGGACAGCAGATACATTGTGCTTGCCAAGCGTTTGTCCTATGATACGATCCAGCCTTTTGTAAATCTGCAGGAGGAGCGGGATGAAAAGGGAAAACTGGTAAATCCATATATCAAGGGTGTCTGGTTTGAAAAAGAATACCAGAGACAATATCCATATGGAAAACTGGCAAGTTCCGTGATCGGGTTCACAACATCCGGTAACCTTGGAATTAATGGACTGGAAAATTATTATGATGACACGTTAAATGGAATTAACGGCAGACAGTATGGATATCTGAATTCGGACAGTAATTTTGAAAAAACGATCAAACCGGCAGTCAACGGCAATACGTTAGTGACAACGATCGATGCGACGATCCAGTCGGTGGTAGAGAATAAAATACAGGAGTTTAATGAGGCCTATACAGATGGTTACAGAGAGGGTGAGGGCGGAGCAACAAGAATCGGCGTGCTCATCATGAAACCGGACAATGGCGATGTCCTTGCAATGGCACAGTATCCAAATTACGATCTGAGCAATCCATGGGATTTATCTGAGTATTATACACAGGAAGAGATCGATGCGATGGATGATGATGCGAGACTCGAAGCGTTAAATCAGTTGTGGCAGAACATATGTCTGACCTATACTTATGAGCCGGGATCAACGGCAAAACCATTTACGGTTGCAGCCGGGCTTGAGACAGGAACACTGTCGACCAATGATACCTTTTTCTGTGATGGAGCCGAACAGCTCAGCGGATTTACCGTAAAATGTGTTGCCTATAGAAAAGGTGGACACGGAGTGCAGACTTTGGAACAGACATTGATGAATTCCTGTAATGATGCCCTGATGCAGATGTCCTACCGGATCGGGGCAGAGAATTTCACAGAGTACCAGCAGATTTTTGGATTTGGACAGAAAACGAACATCGATCTTCCGGGAGAATCGAGAACTGATTCCCTGATTTACACATTGGATACAACATCACAGCTGAGTCTTGCAACCAATGCTTTCGGACAGAACTTTAACACCACGATGATCCAGCTTGGAACTGCTTTCTGTTCCCTGGTCAATGGCGGTAAATTATATCAGCCGAGAGTGGTAAGCAAGATCACGGATCAGAATGGAAATACGATTCAGGATATTTCCCCGACGTTGCTGCGTGAAACAGTATCTAAGACAACAAGTGATACATTAAAACAATACATGTATTCAACCGTGACATCCGGTACCGGAAATACGGCAAAAGTAGACGGTTACTCCATGGGAGGTAAAACCGGAACGGCACAGAAAGTGCCGCGTGATGGTGTGAACTATCTGGTTTCTTTTATCGGTTTTGCACCGGTGGACGATCCTCAGTTAATGATCTACTGTTTTGTGGATGAGCCGAACTCGCAGGATCAGCCACACAGCACATTTGCACAGAATATTGTGAGGGAGATTTTAGAAGAAGTACTTCCTTATATGAATATTTATCCGGATGAGGAGACGACAGGCTTACATTCCGGATGGGATATTACCGGAACGGATACAGGCGCAGCCGCTGTGACAGACCGTGTGACAGGAAATATTCCGGAGGAAGAACCGGAAGGAACGGATGATGTGCCGGATACCATGGAAGATATTCCGGGAGCCGAGGAAAACAACGAAGAAAACGCCGAAAATGATGGTGTAAATGCAGAAGAAGCAGGAACAACGTCCGATAACAGTGAATAAAAACATAACCTCATAAAAGTTGGAATAAAATGCAAGGAAGACTTTTATGAGGTTTTTGTTTTATGTATCGGAATAAGACCTTTAACCGCAAAAAGGTAATGATCGTATTCGTGGCAGTTTTTTTTATTATGATGTTTCTGATTGGAAGACTGGTCTATCTGATGATATTCTGCTCCGAATATTATGGAAATAAAGCGGAGAATCTTCATGAGAGGGAGCGAGATATTAAGGCGGCACGGGGAAAACTTTTAGATGCAAACGGCACAGTGCTTGCCACAAACAAATCTGTATGCACGATCTCCGTGATCCATAACCAGATGGAAGAACCTGAAAAAGTCATTGCTATGCTTGTGAAAGAACTTGGCATTTCGGAAGAGACTGCTAGAAAACGTGTGGAGAAAGTCAGTTCCATCGAGCGAGTGAAAACAAATGTCGCAAAGGAGACCGGGGACGCAATCAGAGCCTATGGACTCTCCGGAGTGAAAGTGGATGAGGATTATAAACGATATTACCCTTATGGGACGCTTGCTTCCAAAGTACTTGGATTTACCGGGGCCGACAATCAGGGCATTTTGGGACTTGAAGTAAAGTATGATGAATACCTTCAGGGAACCAACGGAAAAATCCTCACGTTAACCGATGCGAGGGGAATTGAGATCGAGAATGCCGGGGAGAGCAGATTAGAACCCGTGAACGGTTATGACCTTTGCTTATCATTAGATTACAATATTCAGATGTACTGTGAGCAGGCGGCAAAAAAAGTCTGCACAAAAAAGTCAGCGGACAGTGTTTCCGTGATCGTGATGAACCCGCAGAACGGCGAACTTATGGCGATGGTGAATTATCCGGAGTTTGACCTGAACAATCCGTTTACTCTGGCTGGGGACACCGGGGAAGCTGTGTCAGCGGAAGAAAAACAGAATCTGTTGAATAAAATGTGGCGAAACCAGTGCATCAGTGATACCTATGAGCCGGGTTCTACATTTAAGATTATTACGGCAGCGGCAGCGTTAGAAGAGGGAGTGGTAAAACTGGACGATGCATTTTTCTGCCCGGGTTATAAAATAGTGGAGGACAGAAGAATCCGGTGCGCGAGAACGACAGGGCACGGTGCGGAAACATTTGAGACAGGGATCATGAACTCCTGCAACCCGGTTTTTATGGAACTTGGCGAGCGGTTAGGCGCGGAGAACTTTGTCGGTTACTTCAAACAGTTCGGGCTGTTATCCAAAACGAATATTGATCTTCCGGGGGAAGCGGGAACGATCATGCATAAGACGGAAAATATTGGACCGGTGGAACTTGCGACAATCTCGTTTGGGCAGTCGTTTCAGATTACCCCCATCCAGCTTGTCACAACGGTATCTTCTATTATTAATGGGGGAACGCGCGTGACACCACATTTTGGCGTAAGCGTGCAGGATGCGGACGGAAATACAGTAAAAACGTTCTCCTATGAAATGCATGAGAATATCTGCACAGCAGAAACTTCGGAAACGATGCGCTATCTGCTGGAGAAAGTGGTGTCAGAGGGAACTGGTAAAAATGCCAAAATTGAGGGCTTTTCCATCGGTGGAAAGACAGCAACTTCACAGACACTTCCAAGAAGCGACCATAAATACATTTCATCGTTTCTCGGATTTGCGCCCGCTGACAATCCGCAGGTGCTTGTGCTTGTTGTCATTAACAATCCGCAGGGGATTTATTACGGCGGAACGATCGCTGCTCCTGTGGCGAAGGAAATATTCGAAAACATTTTGCCTTACCTTGATAAATGAGATGAAATAACGTATACTAGTTAGGCGAATTGAACGTTAGAAAAAATACAAGAGGTGTTTAGTCATGGATTATGAAATAGTGATACCAGTTTTGATTTCTTTTGCAATCAGTGCAATTTTAGGACCGATCGTGATCCCCTTTTTGAAACGGTTAAAGGTGGGGCAGACGGAGCGTAAAGAGTTGGAATCCCATTTGAAGAAAAATGGAACCCCGACTATGGGTGGACTTATGATACTGGCAAGTATTATCATTACCTCCCTGTTTTATGTCAAAGATTATCCGAGAATTATCCCAATCCTTTTTATGACTGCAGGATTCGGTGTGATCGGTTTTCTGGATGATTATCTGAAGGTAGTGCTCCGCAGATCGGATGGACTGCTTCCATGGCAGAAGATGATCTTACAGTTTGTTGTGACAACCGTGTTTGCAGTTTATATGGTGCGTTATTCCGGAATTGAGCTTACCATGCTGATCCCATTTTCCGGTGGAAAGTACTTAAATATCGGATGGCTTGCGATTCCGCTACTTTATTTTGCAGTGATCGGAACCGTAAACGGTGTGAATTTTACGGATGGTGTGGATGGGCTTGTGTCAAGCGTTACGATTATGGTTGCAACCTTTTTTTCAGTTGTGGCGATCGGGACAAATGCCGGGATCGCTCCGATCACCTGTGCAGTAGCAGGAGCCCTGCTTGGATTTTTATTATTTAATGTGTATCCGGCAAGCGTTTTCATGGGCGATACCGGTTCGCTGGCACTGGGCGGCTTTGTTGTGGCAACTGCCTATATGCTCCAGATGCCATTATATATCCTGATCGTTGGACTGATTTATCTGGCAGAAGTCATATCTGTTATGGTTCAGGTTACTTATTTTAAATACACTAAGAAAAAAACAGGTGTTGGAAAGCGGATTTTCAGAATGGCTCCGCTCCATCATCATTTTGAGCTTGGTGGATGGTCAGAGACGAGAGTTGTCGCAGTGTTTGCAATCGTGACAGCACTGCTTTGCATGCTTGCATTATTAGGCTTATAAATCGCATTGGAAAATTGCAAAATGACCTGCCGGATTCGGACAGGAGATTGGAAGGATAAGACGATGAATTTAGAAGGAAAAAGAGTGTTAGTAGTAGGTTCTGGAAAAAGCGGAGTTGCAGCCGCAGAACTGCTCAGAAAAAAAGGAATCACATTTGTACTTTTTGATGGAAATAAAGATTTAGATGTGACAGCATTGATCGAGAAAAATCCGGTATTTGCCGGAGCAGAGATCCTTTTGGGAGAACTTGCACCGGAAGATATGGCACGCATTGATCTTGTTGTGTTAAGTCCGGGCGTGCCGACAGACCTTCCGATGGTCAATGAACTTCGAAACAGACAGATTCCAATCTGGGGCGAAATTGAACTTGCCTATCATTTTGCAAAAGGAAGAATTATTGCAATTACCGGAACAAACGGAAAAACTACGACAACTTCGCTTGTGGGTGAGATCATGGCGAATTATTTCGATGATGTGAAAGTGGTCGGCAATATTGGAATCCCATACACATCGGTAGCGGCAGACACGACAGAGGATACTGTGACAGTCGCAGAGATCAGCAGCTTCCAGTTAGAGACAACACATGAGTTTGCGCCGGAAGTGACAGCTATTTTAAATATCACACCGGATCATCTGAACCGTCATCATACGATGGAATGTTATATCGAGACAAAAGAGAGCATTACAAAGAATCAGACCGCCGGGGATACCTGTGTGTTGAATTATGAGGATGAAGTGCTGCGCAGGTTTGGCGAGACACTTCATACAAAAGTTGTCTTTTTCAGCAGCAGGCGCAGACTGGAAAAGGGACTTTATCTGGATGGAGAAGATATTTTTTATGCAGACGGCACAACGGACACAAAAGTGATCAATGTAAACGAGCTGAATATTTTGGGAAAACACAATTATGAGAATGTCATGGCGGCGGTCGGAATGTCGGTAAGCTTTGGCGTACCGATGGATAAAATTGTGGAAGTGCTGAAACGTTTTCAGGCAGTCGAGCATAGAATTGAGTATGTGACAGAAAAACGCGGCGTGAAGTTTTACAATGATTCCAAGGGAACAAACCCGGATGCGGCAATCCAGGGAATCCGCGCGATGAACCGTCCGACACTGTTGATCGGTGGAGGTTATGACAAACAGTCTGAATATGATGAGTGGATCGAGAGTTTTGACGGCAAGGTGAAGAAACTCGTACTGATCGGTCAGACGAAGGAAAGGATTGCGGAATGTGCGAAGAAACATGGCTTTGAGGATGTCATACTCTGTGATACATTTGAGGAGGCAATTGACACCTGTTATGCAAACGCAGTGAGCGGGGATGCGGTATTGCTTTCCCCTGCATGTGCAAGCTGGGGCATGTTCGCAAACTATGAGGAGCGCGGACGCATTTTTAAGGAATACGTGCGCAATCTGGCAGAATAAAAAATGTCAGGCATAATGGCATGACGTGCAGTAAATAAGAAATGAGGAATTGGAATGGCAAGAGGTCAGCAGACGGAAAAGAAAAAAAAGCCAATTAAATATTTCGATTACAGTCTTTTGTTTCTGATCATTTTTCTTTTGTGTTTTGGATTGGTCATGTTGTACAGTACCAGTTCCTATGCAGGCTCCAATAAGTTTGGGGATGCTTCCCATTTTGTAAAAAGACAGTTGTTTGCAACAGGGCTCGGCATTGTAGGTATGTATATTGTATCGAAAATCCCATATCGGTTCTGGATGAAGGTGAGTTCCATGGCGTATCTGGCAGCTATCGTGCTCTGTACCGCCGTTATTTTTATTGGTACAGAGGCAAACGGTCAGGCGAGATGGTTAAAAATCGGGCCGTTATCTTTCCAGCCGTCAGAGTTTGCCAAGTTTGCGGTTATTATTTTTCTGGCAACGGTTATTTATAAGACACCACAGAAAATGGGAGAGTTCATGAGTCTTGTCAAGATTATGGTCATTGTGCTCCCAATCGTTGCGGTGGTCGCCTATAATAACTTAAGTACAGCGATCATTATACTTGGAATTGCAGTCTGTATGTTGTTTGTTGCCAGTCCGAAGTATTCCCACTTTGTGTTGATGGCAGCGGCAGTCGGTGTGGTAGGTGTTGTTTTCATCAGTTTTGAGGCATACCGGATGGATCGTATCAAGATCTGGCTGAATCCGGAAGCCTACGAGAAGGGTTATCAGACCTTACAGGGACTGTATGCGATCGGTTCCGGCGGTTTATTTGGAAAAGGGCTTGGCGAGAGTATGCAGAAGCTGGGATTTATTCCTGAGGCGCAGAATGATATGATTTTCTCTGTTATCTGTGAGGAACTTGGACTTTTTGGCGCGGTGTGCGTGATCTTATTGTTTCTGCTGATGATCTGGAGATTTATGATCATTGCCAATAATGCGTCAGACCTTTATGGGGCGCTGGTCGTGGTTGGTATTATGGCGCATTTGTCCATCCAGGTTATTTTAAATATTGCGGTTGTGACCAATACGATCCCGAATACCGGTATTTCACTGCCGTTTATCAGTTATGGAGGTACTTCGGTTTTATTCCTGCTTGCAGAGATGGGGCTTGCGCTTTCCGTGGCAAAGGGAATTCAATTTGAGGTTAATTAAATATGATAAAAGAAGAGAGAAGAAGAAAAAAGCGCAGAAAGATAGGATTGTACATCCTGTTGATATTGATTCTGCTTATCGCAGCGGGCGTTTTCATGAATGTTTTTACCGTGGAAAACGTTGTCGTGGAGGGAAATGAACTGTACAGCTCCACACAGATTGAAAACATGGTGCTGAATGATGAATATTCCTGGAATTCCCTGTATGTAGATCTGAAATACAGATTTGTGGATATCGGGGAAGTTCCGTTTGTAGATACGATGGAGGTTTCACTGGACAATCCCCATACCGTACATATTAGAGTTTACGAAAAAGGAATGCTCGGCTATCTTTATATTAATTCCATTGGTCAGAATGCTTATTTTGACAAAGATGGATTTGTAGTCGAGACATCTACGGAAGTGATTGACGGTGTGCCAAAGATCACAGGAATCTCCTGTGAGGAAGTGGTACTTTATGAGAAACTGCAATTAGAGAACAGTGATATTTTGCGGGATTTACTGAACCTGACACAGACTTTGAAAAAATATAATCTGCTCCCGGATGAGATCCAGTATGACAGTAACATGGAGCCGGTGCTTTACTATGGAACAATCCAGGTGAAAATTGGTTCTGAGGACAACCTGTCGCAGAAAGTTGTGAGGTTATCCATTATTTTGCCACAGCTTGACGGACTTAGCGGCACACTCCATTTAGAGACATGGACACCGGAGACCACCGACATTATCTGGGACAGGGCAGAAGAACAATCGGAAACAGAAGAGGAGACGACAGAAGAGCCTTCTGAGGAGCCGTCGGCAGATACACCAGCGGAAGAACAACCTGCACAGGATGTGCCGGCAGAGAATACACCGGCCGAAGAGCAGCAGCCAGCCGAAAATGCACCGGCGGAGGATATGCCGCCAGTGGAACAATAAAAACCGTAAAAAAACTTGATTTTTTTTGAAAAAGCGGTTGATTTGTTGTAGGAAAAATTATATTATAGTTTATAAGAGTTAAAAAACGCAAAATATAGTATGATTTCGAGAGTAGATAACTAAACAAAGTAGAAATGGGCTTGTCTGGTTATCATATTTGACATAAATATAGGGAGATATGAAGGAGGAACTACCTTGCTGGAAATTAGAACAACAGAAGCAGATGCCAGTGCAAAAATTATCGTGATCGGAGTTGGAGGAGCTGGCAATAATGCTGTAAATAGAATGATCGATGAAAATATTGGCGGTGTTGAGTTTATTGGTATCAACACAGATAAGCAGGCATTACAGTTATGTAAGGCACCGACATTGATCCAGATCGGTGAGAAGCTTACCAAAGGACTTGGTGCAGGAGCACAGCCTGAGGTTGGACAGAAAGCAGCGGAAGAGAGTGCAGAGGAATTATCGGCTGCAGTGAAAGGTGCAGACATGGTATTCGTTACCTGTGGTATGGGTGGTGGAACCGGTACAGGTGCCGCACCAGTCGTTGCCAAGATTGCAAAAGAGCAGGGAATCTTAACGGTAGGTGTTGTTACAAAACCTTTCAAATTTGAAGCAAAACAGCGTATGTTGAACGCAACCGGTGGTATTGAACGTTTAAAAGAGAGCGTAGATACACTGATTGTCATTCCAAATGATAAATTATTAGAGATCGTAGACAGACGTACTACAATGCCGGATGCATTGAAGAAGGCAGATGAAGTATTACAGCAGGCAGTACAGGGAATCACAGACCTTATCAATTTACCTGCACTCATTAACCTTGACTTTGCGGATGTTTCCACCGTTATGAAGGACAAGGGACTTGCACATATCGGTATTGGTTCTGCCAAGGGAGACGACAAGGCGATCGAAGCTGTAAAACTTGCAGTTGCCAGCCCATTGCTTGAGACAACTATTAACGGTGCAACACACGTTATTATTAATATTTCCGGAGATATCTCCTTAATGGATGCAAATGATGCAGCAAGCTATGTACAGGATCTTGCAGGAGATGATGCCAATATTATCTTCGGTGCGAAGTTTGATGAGTCTATGACAGATGAGGCAACCATTACGGTTATTGCAACAGGACTTGAGACTGCCGGTGCAAACGCAGCAAGCAAAATTGTTCCTAAGATGCAGTATCAGAACATGGGAACTGTTCCAAGACCAACAGCACCTGTAACACCAAGACCAGCAGCACAGGCTGGTTATACAACTCCGGTACAGCCAAACCCGGCACCAACTTTCTCTGGTATTCAGAAACCACGCCAGCCAGAAAGCTCTGTACAGCAGATGGATATCAAGATTCCGGATTTCCTTAAGAATTCCAGAAGATAATTACATAAGAAGATGACAGGATCGTTACATGAAGATCATAAGGTTTTCATGTAACGGTCTTTTTTTGTCAGAAAAACTGGATGAACTTCTGAAAGTAGAGGGAGTGTTTTGACAAAAAAGATGGTTCTAAAAAAATATAATGTGACTATGGAGAAGGAAAAGGAGGGAGTGGTTCCAAATATATATTTTTTATGCAGATGTCTATCTGTTACAGAATCTGTGGATGGATTTTATTGCGCTTGCGGGCGCAAATTGTCTTTTGCGGCGCAGGGTAAAGGGAAGAAGACTGTGGTTTATTGCATTTCTGTCATCCATAGGAACTCTGATCATTACATTGACCGTTACGGAGCCTTTTTGCAGGGCGATTCTGATTCACTTCCTGCTCAATACAGGAATGGTTGTTCTGTGTTTTGGAAAAAGTTCGTGGCGTGAGTTTTTAGAAAACTGGGCAGTCATTTATCTGATGGTCATTTTCCTTGGCGGGGTTATGGAATTATTGAGAAGCAGTGCAACAGGAATGACATTTTTCTGGATTCAGGCGGTCATTGCGGCACTGGTTCTGTCGGTTGTCACATGGTATCTGGGACGTAGAAAACAGTTTGGAAATCAGCTTTTTCCAGTGACATTGGTGCATCGGGGGCATGCGATGGAAACTATGGGATACTGGGACAGTGGAAATCAGTTGAGAGATCCATATAATCATAGACCAGTATGTATTTTAAGTAAAAAAGTGGCCGCAAAGATCTTAAATCCGAAAAAGGACAGGGTACATTTTATCCCTTATTGTTCCCTGGGGCAGAAGGAGGGGCTTTTGCCGGTGACAGAGATCACATGCATAAAAATTCAGAATGGAAGGCACGAAGTCGAGATAAGACCGGCAACGGTTGGAATTGCAAATGAAGGATTATTGGAAGGAAAAGAATATGATATGATTCTTCATGCATCTATGCTGGAGTGTCAGGAAAGAGGAACAAAACATGATCATGAGACTTGTACTGCCAAGATATGAAAAGGTTCATTTTCTGTCCGGGATTTGCAGCCTTTTTTTGCGAAAGGAAGATGAGGTGCACTATATTGGAGGTGCAGAGATTTTGCCGCCACCGTTGGAGGGAGAGCGGGAAGCATACTGTATCCGGATGCTCGATGGTGTGCATGCAGAGCGGGCGAGAAAGGAGCTGATCGAACACAACCTGCGGCTGGTTGTATACATAGCAAAAAAGTTTGATAACACAGGGGTCGGAGTGGAGGATCTTATCTCCATAGGAACGATCGGTCTCATCAAAGGGATCAATACCTTTAATCCGGACAAAAATATTAAATTGGCCACTTACGCATCGCGCTGCATTGAAAATGAGATTTTAATGTATCTGAGGAGAAACAGCAAGACAAAACTGGAGGTTTCCATCGATGAACCCTTAAATGTGGACTGGGATGGAAATGAACTGCTCTTATCGGATATTCTGGGGACGGATGAGGATGTCGTGGGGAAAGACATGGAAACGGATGTAGAGCGGAAACTGTTAAAGACTGCGATCGAAAAGCTGTCCGGAAGGGAACGGATGATCATCGAACTGAGGTTCGGACTGAATACTTCTGATGGGGAGGAGAAGACACAGAAAGAGGTGGCAGATATGCTTGGAATCTCCCAGTCCTATATCTCAAGACTTGAGAAAAAAATTATGGGAAGATTGAAAAAAGAAATTGTACGATTTGAATAACAGGAGTATAATTGTGTTATAAATTAAAGGAAAAGTCGAACTATTTGACAATGGGAACAGACAGTGGACAGATGAGACAACATGCAGCAGATGACTGCATGGGGATCAGATGAAAACGGACTGGAATTTACAGACAGGGGGAAGGACAGATGCAGATAGAATTTTTGGGTGCAGCGCATGAGGTGACAGGAAGCTGTCATTATGTAACATTCGGGGATAAACATGTACTGGTGGATTGTGGTATGGAGCAGGGACCGGATCTGTATGTGAATCAGGAGATTCCGGTGAATGCAGCAGCGGTGGATTATGTGTTCGTGACACACGCACACATTGATCATTCCGGTCTGCTTCCGCTTTTGTATAATCACGGATTTCGCGGACAGATTTTCGCGACAGATCGGAAGAGCACACGTCTGAACTCCAGTCACATCACGATCTCGTATGC
>OODK01001308.1_pt1 | contig 12747 bp, 15 predicted proteins | sample 1671371 | NCBI WGS metagenome assembly OODK01 (sample SAMN06348150, study PRJEB24527) | human gut metagenome | biome: human gut; feature: ankylosing spondylitis patient; material: feces | host: Homo sapiens | place: China | collected 2015-10 | reverse complement strand
CTGCAACATGAGCCATTCCAATAATTGCATAATGATTTTTCATATCGCCAACATGACGGAAATGAAATGAATAGTTACATGGTGTAATTACTATCTGATCACCGTAAGAGAATTCATAATCGAGGGTTCGTCCAAAGTAAAAATCTTTTGTCTTATAGGTTGCTGCTGTACACATGATTGTTTATCCTCCTAAATAATATGAACTATATCAATAAGTTTTTTATTGAACTATTCCAGCATTTTTAATATAAAATTGACCTAACACTACATACAAAAGGTATTTACCTTAATTATAACTTTAAATATATCTTATGTACATTATTTTCCATTACAAAAAGTCCACCCACATCTGGATTTCTCCTAATGCCAGTAGACTCTGTTCTATTTCCATTATTATATTTTTATTCAGCTTTCAAGCTCTTCGCCAGACTCGTCAGCAACGCCGCCATCTCCGGATTTCCCAGAACCTTCATCAAAAGGTCCGCATCCACACCTTCCGGAACAGCTACCGTGTTTGCTGTCTGGCCATCTACTGCACCCTTCATCTGCGGATTGAGATTTTCCCTGTTATAAAACGCATCCTCCATTCTCTGTGCATTCTTTCGCCTGTCCTCGTCAATGATATGGCCATATACCTCTGTCACCATGTCCGCCTGTGCATGTCCGGAATCGCCCTGGACCGCTTTGATGTCTCCACCACTAAGCTTCAGCTTGTATGTGACACTTGTATGTCGGAGACTATGAAAAACCACATCCGGCAGTCCCTGTTCATCAATAACCTTCTGCATCTGATCACGTAGATAGCTGTCTCCAATCGGAAGACCAAAGGTCGTAGCCATGACCAGGTTGTAATCCTGATACTCACTGCCAAGGATATCCTTTAATTCATCCTGTTCTTTTTTGATATCGACCAGAATCTGTGCCACAAATTTAGGAATATATACCTTCCGTTCACTGGTATCCGTCTTAGGTGTTTTCAATACCCTGACGGTTTTGTTATTTTTTCTCTGGGAAGGAAAAATCAGGATTACTTCTTTGGAGTCCAGTTCATCGACAGCATTCCTGGATACACGTTCCACTTGCTTGTTAATAAAGATATAAGTCCGGTTTTCAGCAATGGCCTCCTCCGATACATCTACGCAATCCCAGGTAAGTCCCAGAAGCTCACCGAGACGGACAGTAGCCGCAAAAGCCAGATGAAATGCAACTTTTAGCCATTTGTTTTCACAGGCATCAATTGCCTGCATCAGCATTTCCGCTGTCCAGATTTCCCGTTCTTCTGCTTTGTACTTCGGAAGTGTTGCGTCTTTTGCCGGGTTCTTATCCATCATTTCCCATTTTACGGCCTGTCTGAAACAGCTCCTTACTCTGCCTCCTTTAATGCGCATGGAATACGCTGTGTGCCACTGCTCCTGTCTTAAACAGGGTAAATGCCAGAAGAATCGTAAATCCCATAACCCTCCATAGTGAAGCAATGATATCCGTGCCAAATGCTACTGATTGGATCAGGACTGCATAGATTCCCACACAGACCATGATCAGGAATCCCTGAAACCCCAGGGCAAACAGGCTTCTCATATAATTCTGTCCCATCATGCTCTGCTCCCTGTTTCCAAAGGTTGCAAATGGGATCGGTGCAAGACTGACCATCAGATAGATCTCCACCATTCTTCCGTTGATGATCACAAAAATGATCGCTGAAAGCACATACATGAGAAACTGTACGATAAACGATTGTAAAAATATCGCAAGCAACGGTCCTGGTCCCATGGCTTCAAGCATGGACTGCATGTTGGAAAGTGTACTTGCATCTACAGCCGTACTTCCCTGAATAATTCCTCCTGCCTGCCGCACCACACTCTGCGACACATCAAATACCGCCATTGTGATATCAAAAGTGTGTGTGATGAGCTCCACTGCCACAAACGTCTTGAAGATCCATTTCCAGATAAACCAGGTCTCAAAACTTGCCAGGTTGTTATAGCTGATGATCAGCTGTATCAGCTTATAACAGGCAATAAATGTGAGCAGGATTCCGGCAATCGGCATGATCACTGATTCTGACAGGTTCCGGATCATGTTAAAAACCTGCGGCATAAAGTTGCTCGGTGTCTGTCCTACATCACTTGCAATCTGCCCCACCTGGTCATTCACAGAGGAAAAAGTGCTGGTGAGATTATCCATGATACCTGAAACAAGAATTCCCTTGATCCAGTCCTCAATCTGCTGAATTCATTATTTCCTGCTGTTCTTTCTTTTTTAAGTAGGACAACTGCACTGCTGGGGTAAATCCCATTGTTCCATCATCCACTTTATCCAACAATGCAGGTATCAATTCTGTTATTTTGATATAACGCTGCACCTGCTTTGCACTGTCACCACAAAGTTCTCCGATTACATCAATACTTCTCTTTCCTGTATTGTGGTCAACTTGACTACTATTCTTTCTGCCTGCCTTTTTTTGATGGCATCATATTTCAGCTTATAGGCATAGGCCTTTTCACTTGGGGTAATCTGCTCTCTCTGCAAATTAGAATCAACCATAATCACTACCGCTTCATCATCCTGCAACACACGAATGATTACCGGAATTTTCTTATATCCCAGCTTCTCAGCCGCATATTTTTTTCTGTGGCCAGAAATGATTTCGTAGTACCCTTCAATCTTTGGACGAACAATCAATGGATTCAGTACACCATACTTTTTTATGCTGTCCTGCAGCTCAATCATCTGACTGTCTCCGATTACTTTGAATGGATGATTTGGGAATGCTCTTAACCGTTCCATTTCAATCTCAACAACTTTTTCATCCGGATCTCTTACATCCGTTTTTTGCTCCATATGCTTTCCTCCTCCAAAATATCTGTAACGAAAAAAAATCCGTCCAGAATAGATTCTTAATCTAATCTGAGCGGATAGATCCGTCAGGCCTATTTTGTTCAGGCAAGAAAACCATATTTACATTCATTGACACCCAAATTCTTATCCTACGCTGTAGTTATCTCCGTTCGGTGCCTGGATTGAATTATTGCATTGGTGCCCGTTAATAAATTTCGCTGCTCGATATCTGCGTTTAAGTGTTCTCTCGGTGCTCACGAGCACCGGAAAAAAGAAAAAGCAGCAATGAGCTTTTACGATCATTGCTGCAAAAAATGCACGTTCCCAGGGGGAATCGAACCCTCAACTAGTGCTTAGGAGGCGCTTGTTATATCCATTTAACTATGGGAACAAATGCCGTATTCTCGGGCTTTTTCAGCCTTTTCGGTCACGGCGACCAATTTTATGAACTCAATCACTTTCGTGATGAATCATCTGATATCCATTTAACTATGAGAACATCGTACGCGAAATGTACTTATATAGAATAACAAAAATCTCGCAAAATAGCAAGTCCTACGATTCTGCAAATTTTGCCGTTCCCTGCATCCAGATCTGTCCCTTAAAGCGGCGTCCTACCTTTGGCTCGCCCATCAGATCCTTCTGGGCAATTCCTACATGGAAAAGCATATCGCTGCAGCTGATAGTCAGATCATAAACCATTTCACCGCTTACCCGGTTTTCCCTGATCTCAATCCTGGTGATCTCACCGATAATAGAATACTGGTCACATTCGATGCCGCAGGGCATGAAGCTGGAGTCCACAATAGAGTACAGATCTTCCTTCATGGCACGTCTGGAAACCTGGGAGTACAGATCAATGTCCTCAATTGTCAGCGTTTCCATGGCATCTTCATCGCCTTTCTTCGCTGCCTCTAACAGGTTATTGCGGTCTCTTGCCGCCACCTTCGCCATCTCGATCTGCTTTCTGGTTTTGTGAAGTGGAAGCAGAACCTTCCCCTCAATAGCCAGACCGGTCAGATTCACAGATTCTGTCGTCCGAGGCATACGCTTTGCCTTGCGCTCACGGTACTCATAACAGTTTCCCAGATAGAAAATCAGAGAGATTCCAACACGGTATTCATCGAGCAATCCCGCATAAGTCTCTTTTTCCGTATGCCGCTGAATTGAGCAGTCCGTTGTAGAAGAAACATCCGGGGAATTCAGATAAGGATAGTAATATTCGCACTGAAAGGCGCCCTCTTCATCCATCTCACCCATCATGACAATTCCCATACCAGGTGCCACCTCAGCCCGCAGTTCACAGAGATTGGTTTCTTCATCCAACTGGATCCGGCGCCATTTGGCAGATGGGATCAATGATGCCAGAAGCTTTTCGATATCACGCTTTTTTCTATATGTGCTAAAGCCAATGCTTCGCAGAAATTTATGCATAACTTTACACCCTCCAAAGCCTCAAAAATCCGTAACTGTACAGACCTGTAAAACAGTTACAAACATTCTAATTCCTGAGCAAAAATCTTTACGTCTCATTATACATGATACGTAACCTCATTTCAATCGGAAAGTTGACAGGTACAGCTTCCGGTAATATCATAGTAACTGTTCAGATCCAAGCAGATTTTTTGACTTTAGATCGTGCCAAAACTTACAACTGATGACTGAGCACACAAACGAGAGGAGCAAAATTCATGAAACAGACTACCCCCACCATCGGCATTCTCGGAGCCGGTGCTGTCGGTTCCTACCTGGTTATGGGGCTTTCCGAAAAATATAAGGAAAATCTCTGGATCATTGCCGACGGCGAACGCAAAAAACGTCTGGAAAAAAACGGACTCAACATCAATGACAAACACTATATTCTCAATGTAAAAACACCAGGTGAAGCGCACGGCGTTGATTTTCTCTTTGTCTGCCTGAAATATACCCAGCTTCGTTCTTCCCTTCCGGATATCGAAGCCATTGCAGATAAGCACACGACGATCATCAGCCTGTTAAATGGCGTCGACAGTGAGGAAATCATCGGACAGCGCATCGGCATGGAACATATGATCTATTCCCTGATCCGCATTGCCTCCCAGCGTATCGGCAACTCGATCCACTTTCCGGTTCCGAAAGGCTACAACGGAATTTATGTCGGTCTGCCGAACCAGCCTGCCAGTCAGGATCCGCGTCTTTTAGCCATTGCAGACATCTTTGCCGATACTCCTATTGTTCTACATTTAAGTGATGACATCCTGCTCGATATCTGGGATAAATTCGGCTTAAATATTGCCCGCAACCTTCCCCAGGCAATCCTTGGCGTTGGCATGCAGGCTTACGATGACAGCACCTATATGAATGCTATCATGCGGCAGATGCGCCACGAGGTCGTTCTGGTCGCAAATGCCAAAGGGATTCCGCTCAAGGAAGAATTTAAAGCCGGAAAATGCAAACCGTCCCAGCGTTATTCCACCCTGCAGGATCTGGACGCACACCGTCACACAGAAATCGATATGTTCTCCGGAGCCCTGGTCCGCATGGGAAAAGAGCTCGGAATCGAATGCCCGTACAATGAAATGACCTACAATCTGATCAAAGTACTGGAAGAAAAAAATGATGGGAAGTTTGATTACCCGGAAGAATGACAAGAATCCTAACATACTTTCGTTTTAAAGGCTGCCGCAGGCGGCCTTTTTACATGCAAAGCCAAAAAGCCACCCTTGTCTTTGCCATTTCATTTGGCGGAAACAAGGTTGGCTTTTTATACAAATATTCAAGTCTTTTTTCTGCGGCTCTGCCTGCTTATCCGGAAAATCAGCCCTTATAAAATTGCTTCCCGAATCTTCAGCACTACCTTTTTGATTTCCATACTTTCTCCCGGCGCGCAGTTTGGTCGGTGAATATCGTTTGTGAAATATACTGCAAAATCTCCAGGTTTCAGCTGAATAAAGTTCTCACCCGCTACTTCCGAATAGTACATGACATCCCGTTCCGGATGCTCCTCCCGCTCTTTTCCCTCCGGCAGCGGCGCAACTCCCTGCATTTCTTCTCCGCGAATCAGATACTGGATATCGATATACTTATAATGGCTCTCTGCCTTTTTATTTTCTGGCGCTGCGGTTGTCTGCTTCTGGATCATGGCGTAGATGTCATCCCCATCGATCTCATAACGGCCAACCTCCATATGTTCCAGATCGGAATTTTTCAAAAAATCAAACGCTTTCTGAAATGGCTCCGGCCACTTGCACTGCGCACTCTGTGCTTTCAAAGATGAATAAATCATGTTAAGCCTCCCTATTCTGCTTCATTGTTAAGTCGATACACAACTGCACATCTTGCAACACAATGTTAAAATTTCGGATGATTGACTGGCCAATCCGGCTGCCCGCCGGATAATACTTTGTGAATCTGCATGGCCGCATGAAACGCCATACGTCCCATACATTCTTCCGTATTGGATGCCATATGCGGTGTCAAAATCACTTTTTCATTCTTATATAACGGATAATCCTCTTTCGGCGGTTCCTGGCTCTGTACATCCAGTACTGCATAGCGAAGCTCTTCGGCTTTTAATGCCGCATCCAATGCATTTTCATCAACAACCTCACCTCTTGCGACATTTAGAAGGATTGCGCTATTTTTCATCATCTCAAACTCTTTTGCCCCGACTGCATTCCGGTTTGCCTCTCCGCCCGGCAGATGGAGACTGATAAAATCTGCTCCGGAAAATAACGCTTCCCAGCTGCACATCGTCACATACTCAGGCGCCTGCTCCTGCTTTACAAATGGATCATACGCAAGAATTTCCATATCCAGACCATAATAGGCTTTTTTTGCTACCGCACGTCCAATTCGTCCAAAACCAACAACACCAAGTTTTTTGCCGCCTACATCCAGTCCCTTATGGGAATTTTTATAGGCATACTCACCACGGTACATGGCATTGCTGCAGTCCCGGATATTTTTTGCTGCCATCAGCAAAGCAGATAAGGTATACTCTGCAACAGAATCGGACAGTGCCTGTGGGGTATTGGTTACCCAGATTCCACATGTTTCCGCCTCTTTGATATCAATATTATCGAATCCTACACCATGACGCGCAATGATTTTTACATGCTTTGCTGCATCAACCACTTCTTTCGGACACTGCGCAGTACGGATCAGCATTGCATCGCAATCAGCGATATCGCGGGCCATCTCCTCGGGTGAAAACCCGGTTCCTTCTTTTATTTCATATCCATGCTCCAGAAGATAGTCTGTTCCCTCTTTTGCTACAGCCTGTGGAATATATACTTTCATGTCTCTTATGCCTCCTTTAAGCTTACTTTCTTAGAGTTCAGATATTCTTTTCTGACTGTCCAGATCAGTGTACCTACTGCAATGAGCAGGAAGATACAGGAAATAGGAGAAGTCAGGAATGGGAGAAAACTTCCCTGGCTCTTCATGAGTCCACGGCGCAGGTTTGTTTCTACTGTCGGGCAAAGAATAAAAGCAAGAATGATCGGCGCCTGCGGCAGCTTCATTTTCTTCATGCCATATCCTAACAGGCCAAATAACATCATAACTACAACATCAAATACACGGTTGTTATTTGCATACGCACCTACAGTGCAGAAAATCATAACAATCGGAAGAAGCAGATTCTTCGGTACAGACAGAATACGGATAAACACCCGCATACCCAGATACTCTACAATCAACATCATGATATTTGCTACGATCAGGGCTGCAAAAATACCATAAACAAGCTTACCTTCTGTACGGAATAACAGTGGTCCCGGGGTAATACCATGAATCATAAAGCCAGCCAGGATCAGCGCTGTTGTGTTATCTCCAGGAAGTCCCAGCGTTAACAGCGGAACTAAAGCACCACCGGTAGATGCATTGTTGGAACTTTCCGAAGCAATCAGGCCATCTACAATACCAGTTCCAAATTTCTCCGGATGTTTCGAACGGTTCTTAGCCACAGAGTATGCAAGGATATTACAGATACTTGCTCCAAGTCCTGGAAGGATACCGATTGCAGTACCAATCATAGTGGAAATCAGGAAATTGCTTCCCTGTCCCTTGATATCATTCAAAGTAAATCCAAATCCTTTAATCTTACAATCCTGGGCACGTTCTTCTCCAGGCTTGTTTTTATCTTCCAGTGCAGTCAGTACCTCTGCCACTGCAAACAGACCGATCAGCATTGGAATCATACTAAATCCGGCATTCAGTTCCGAAATTCCAAACGTAAACCGGGTGAAGCTTGTAATCGGGGCAATTCCCACAAATGCCAGGATCAGACCGATCATACCACTTAAAACACCTTTTACCAGGGATCCCGACGAAAGGCTTACGATCATCGTCAAAGAAAACAGTCCAATGGAAAAGTACTCATATGGTCCAAACTGCAGGGCAAATTTTGCAATAAATGGAGCCAGCAGCATCAGAATGATATAGCTGATCAGACCGCCAAAGAAAGAAGCAACAATACCAACTCCCAGTGCTTTTCCCGCTTCTCCTCTTGCTGCCATGGGATGACCATCAAACGTTGTTGCGACAGATGCAGCAGTACCTGGCATCTTTAACAGGATCGCACTGATCAGACCACCAGAGGTTCCTCCGATATACAATCCACAGAGAAGAGACAGACCTGCAATTGGATCCATGCCAAAAGTGAGCGGCAGGAACAGTGCAACACCCATTGTTACACTTAATCCAGGAATGGCACCTACGATAATGCCCATGAATGTTCCAAGAAGGATCAGGACCATAATCGGCAAATTACAAATAGACAAAATGCCCGCTGTGATTTCACTCATTTTCTTTTTCCTCCTTTACAGAATTCCTTTCGGCAGACGTATTCCAAAAATTTCCGTGAAGATCAGGTAAATGATCACAACGGCCACCACTGCCAAAATTCCAAATCTTACCCATCTGATGTTTTCTTTTTTTGTCATCATACACAAGGTAAAATACAGAAACCAGACACTGTCGATGATAAATCCAACCGGTTTTAACAAAGCCGCATACAGAAAACATGCCACAATCATGCTCCACACGCCTATGGTATTTTTCTTGTATTCAACCGGCTTTTCCACATAGGTTTTACTGGATTTCCATCCTCTCATGGTCAATGTCAGTGAAAAGAAAAATACAATAACCGCAACGATCATCGGCAGAAATCCGGCTCCGATCAGATCTCCTTCTTTCCTGTTAATCTGAAAACTGAGAATAAATAAAATAACAGCTATCGCAATACCGATCATTCCACAGATCATATCGCTGTACTTTTTCATAATTTAGGGTCTCCTTCCTGTCAGCCTGGCATAAAAAGTGGACCAGCAGACGTACTGTCCTGGTCCACTGTCATACTATCTGGCTTTAAGACTACTGTGCTACGAACAGATCCTTATAAGAATTCAGCTTATCGTATACCTGCTGTGCATACTCTGTAGCTTCCTTCGGATCCATGTAAACCGGGGTTAATGCGTAGGAATCTTCTGCTGCCTTAACAAATTCCGGATTCTCAACAACTTTCTTCATAGCTGCACTAAAGGTATTTACAATATCATCCGGAGTATCTTTTGGGAATGCAACAAAGAAGAATTTACCAAATACCATATTGTTCAGTCCCTGCTCTTTTGCAGTTGGGATGTCTGGGAACAGCGGGTTTCTTTCATCGTTTAAAACAGCCAGTGCTACGAACTCTCCGGTCTCCAGATAGTCCTTTACAACTGCGTACTCTACGTTGATGATATCGGTATTATGGCCAGCAAGAGCAGCTACTTTATCTGCATTACCACCGATATCAACAAGATTCAGATCAATACCAGCCTCTTTTTCAAGTGCAAGACCAACTAACTGCGGATAACCGCCTACAGCCATACCAAATTCAAGCTTGCCCGGATTTGCTTTTGCCTGGTCAATGAACTCCTGCAATGTAGAAAAGCCAGAATCTTTATGAGTTACAAGAAGCGTTGTGTTCGCCTGCAGGCACACACCAGCCATTTTAAACGCATCCAGCTGATAATCCACCAACTCCGCAATTTCCGGAAGCATAGCTTCTGTGTGGAAGAACAGGGCATTGTAACCATCTGGCTCTGCGGAACGAACCTGCTCCATACCAATCGTTCCAGAAGAACCTGAAACGTTTACAACCGGCATAGCCACACCCAATTCTTTTTCCATGTACTTTGTCAGCAGACGGGCATTTGCGTCCGTATCTCCTCCGGCCTTTACCGGTACCACGATCTGGATCGAGTCACTCGGGTAAGTATCCTCCTTTTTGCTGCATCCTGTAAATACCATGCTAGCTGCGATTGCTGTTGCAAGTACCACTGCGATTTTTTTCTTCATAGTTCTTCTCCTTTTATCTTGTAAAATTAATATTAATCGCTTAGATATCACTGTTATAACAGTTTGGGTAAAAAATAAAAGCTCTTCCTACTCCCCTCCTTACGCCATATTGTTATGACTGTTATAACGTATAAAAAAGTAAGCAAAATAATGCTTTTTGACTTTCTCTCATTTGGGTCTGCTTATGCCTTCTCTTCTTTTTCCGGCAATGTTGCAAGAATTGGTCCAAGTGAATCCAGAATATGTTCCCGCATGGCTTTTTCCGCCCGTTCCGGGTCTCCTGTGTTGATTTCATCCAAAAGCTTTCTATGCCAGTATCTTGGATACTGCGTTTTAGATGCGCGTGCACCCAAAGCTTTGCACAATACCCAGAACAGATTGATGCGGTTTAATGTTTTGATCAGCATCTCATTGTCTGTAAGTTCCGCAAGTCCACGGTGAAACCGAAGATGGTTTTTTCTGGAATCCAATGCACTGTTTTCTTCATAAGGAACCGTATCGAGTTCTGTTGCAATGTAGATCAGCTCCTGCATGCGCTCCGGAGAAGGATTCTGACTCACAATCCGGGCCACCTGACATTCGATGGCTTCCCTGAGTTGATAACATTCCATGATTTTCTTTCTATTTGGAATGGTAACAAAGGAACCCCACTGCGGTTTGGATTCAACCAATCCATCTTCCTCCAGTTTCTTTAAAGCTTCAATAACTGGTATGACACTGACACTGGTCACTTCTGCCATCTTTCTTCTGGAAAGTTTCATTCCTGGTGGAAATTCACCATCCAGGATCTTTTGTGAAATAATACGATATGCGACATCTGCCGCAGTCTGAAAAACTTCTTCCTGCATGTTCTCTCCTTCTCTTTACGCTATCATAATATTACTGTTATAACGTTTTTGTCAATATCTATTTTGTGCATATTCCCTAGTTCTACATTCTGTTCAAAAATTAACATTGTCTTTTGTGCACATTTCATATTCTTCCAGCGAATCTGCTTTTATCATATTGACATTCTGTTATAACAGTAATATCATGCAAACAAATTTAATCTTAATTAAGGAGGACCTTCCATATGAATCCACAAACCACGCAAACCGCACAGGAAAAAGCTCAGGAACTTCTTGCCCTGGAGCAGGAACTGGTGTTATCCTCATTTTCCAACGAAGATGCATTAAACATTGGCATGCAGGCTGTCGCTTATATCCATGAAGCAAAGAAAAGCGGCGTTTACATCGAAATCCGCCGCGGTGAAAATATTGTTTTTTCCCACTGTATGGATGGTGCCAACTGGGATAACCGCCTTTTTGCGCAGAGGAAATTAAATACCGTCACAAAATTTGAACATTGCTCTATGTATGCCGGTGAAAAATATATTACAAAAGGACGACAGTTTTATGATTATTATGCGCCGCAGGAGTATCAATGTGCCGGAGGTGGTTTTCCTATTGTAATTCCTGGAACCGGTATGGTCGGAATGATCGGTGTGTCTGGTCTTTCCGCAGCAGAAGACCACGAAGTATGTGTCGAGGCTCTCAGACGTTTTCTGAAAAAAGCATAAGGAGGCACCAGCATATGAGTTATCAAAGAGAATTTTCTCACAGACTGAGAGCCGGATTGGTCGGAATCGGTTCTCATGCATACCGCAACATTCTCCCGGTTATGAATTTCCTCCCAGTTCAGCTCGTTGCTGTCTGCAATCGCAGCAACATCGAGCTTGCACAGCTTACTGCCGCCCAGTATGGCTGTAAAAGTTATCAGAAACCAGAAGAAATGTACGAAAAAGAAAATCTGGACTGTGTATTTATCTGTGTCTCCCCGGAAGCACACCCATCTCTTGTAATCCAGGCTCTTCAGACCGGCTTACACGTATGGGTAGAAAAACCTGCCGCCATGAATAGCGAACAGATTTTGCAGATGATCGAAGCCAGACAAGACCAGGTTGCCCTGGTCGGCTACAAAAAAGCCTTTATGCCCGCTGTAACCAAAGCCCGCGAGGTAATCCAGTCCGAAAAATACGGAAATCTGGAAAGCATGCTTGCAGTCTACCCTATGAAAATGCCTCAAAACTGGACGGAAGTGATGCAGAAGGGACTCCGGACTGACTGGCTGAACAATGGCTGCCATTCCCTCTCTGTCATGCTTGCCACCGGAGGTTCCGTACAGTCTGTTGTGTCTATCCAAAATTCTGTAGGACATGGTGCGAATATCATAAAATTCAAAAATGGTGCAATCGGCACATTTTTCCTTGCATCCGGTCCTCAGCCAATTGAAGAATATCATTTTTATTCCCAGAAATGGCATCTGCACATTGATGACAGCAATAAAGTCACACTGCAAAGAGGAATTCCTTTTGTTTACGAACGCACCACTTCTTTCACTGCACCAGGTGATGACTGCGGCGCAGTTGTCTGGAAAGTCCAGAACTGCAAAGCATCTCTCGACAATCAGGCTGCATTTGCTCATGTGAGATAAAGAAGTAAAAGAAGTGTAAAAAATTTTGCCGTTCCCTGTCCGGCTGACTGCCGGACGGGTCGGGCTTTAGTCGGGCAACTCTACCTTGCCGACAAAAGAGTAATAGATTTC
>OODK01001279.1_pt1 | contig 13145 bp, 10 predicted proteins | sample 1671371 | NCBI WGS metagenome assembly OODK01 (sample SAMN06348150, study PRJEB24527) | human gut metagenome | biome: human gut; feature: ankylosing spondylitis patient; material: feces | host: Homo sapiens | place: China | collected 2015-10 | reverse complement strand
ATTTTTGCTCGTGACTGTGAAGGTACTGAACAGTTACGAGCAAAGTGAAATACGATGCAGACAAGAATCAGGAAAGGTCAGGACAGAAATTTGTTTTCATATATAAAAGGAACGTTGGAAGAATACTGGGAAGATACCATTGTTGTGGAGTCGGGGGGCATTGGCTGGAACATTCATGTTCCGCTGTCGGTGCTGGACCGGCTTCCGCATGTGGGTGAGCAGATCAAGGTTTACACTTCCTTTCAGGTGAAGGAAGATTCCATGACGCTGTACGGCTTTTTCAGCCGTCAGGATTTAAAGATGTTTAACCAGCTTCTCGGTGTAACCGGCATTGGCCCTAAAGCGGCTCTGGGAATTCTTTCTTCCCTCAGCCCGGATGATCTTCGCATGGCCATCATAGCGGAAGATTCCAAGGCCATCGCCAAAGCGCCGGGAATCGGTCCGAAGACAGCCAAGCGCGTGATCCTGGATCTGAAAGACAAGATCAGCATGGACGAGGTACTGCCGCTGCAGTTCGTGGGCGGTCAGACGGAGGTGGCGGTTACGGCAGCAGCTTCCGGCGTGGATGGCGCAGGAAAAGAAGCTATCGAAGCACTGGTTGCCCTGGGCTATTCCCCAACAGAAGCCACAAAGGCTGTGCGGCAGGTAACCATCACGGAGGACATGAATTCGGAAGCGGTGCTCAAGGCATCACTGAAATTTCTGGCATTCTGATATAGAAGATAATTGGAGTAAAAAATGGAACGACGGATCATTACCACTGAGGTGACGGAAGAGGACAAGGTTATTGAACCAAATCTCCGACCTCAGATGTTAGCCGAGTACATCGGTCAGGAAAAGATCAAGAATAATTTAAAGGTATACATAGACGCAGCGAAAGCGCGTGGGGAGTCGCTGGATCATGTGCTGTTTTACGGCCCGCCGGGACTGGGAAAGACAACGCTTTCCGGCATTATTGCAAACGAGATGGGCGTACACATGAAGGTGACCTCTGGTCCGGCTATTGAAAAGCCGGGAGAAATGGCGGCAATCCTGAATAATCTCCAGGAGGGCGATGTCCTGTTTGTGGACGAGATCCACCGCCTGAACCGTCAGGTGGAGGAGGTGCTTTACCCGGCTATGGAGGATTTTGCCATTGACATCATGCTGGGTAAGGAATCATCGGCCCGTTCTATCCGCCTGGATCTGCCGCATTTTACCCTGGTCGGAGCAACGACCAGAGCCGGTCTTCTGACGGCTCCATTGCGTGACCGTTTTGGCGTGGTACAGAAGCTGGAATTTTACACGCCAGGGGAGCTGCAGATCATTGTAGAGCGGTCTGCAGAGGTGCTTGGCGTCGGCATTGAGCCGGAGGGCGCGGCAGAGATTGCAAGGCGTTCGCGAGGCACGCCACGTCTGGCAAACCGATTGCTCAAACGGGTGCGGGACTTTGCACAGGTGAAGTATGACGGAGTCATTACCAAACAGGTAGCGGATTTTGCGCTGGACATTCTGGATGTGGACAAGGTCGGCCTTGATAATAATGACCGGAGTATTCTTCTCATGATGATTGAGAAATTCGGCGGCGGCCCGGTTGGTCTGGAAACCCTGGCAGCGGCGCTCGGCGAAGATGCCGGAACGCTGGAGGATGTGTATGAGCCGTATCTTCTGATGAATGGCTTCCTAAATCGTACTCCGCGCGGAAGGGTGGCAACGCCGTTGGCTTACCAGCATCTGGATATTCCCTGTGACAGGCGATCCATGTAAAAACAAAAGAAACAAAAATTTAAAATCCGGAGAATTGATGCACGATGATAGAAAGCAGAGTTCTCCGGATTTGTGGATTTTAGCATATTTTCCCAGAAACACAAACTGAGAAACTGTGGGAAACACTCTTGTTGAGATGGTGGGAATATGTTAAAATGTATACAGTATTAAAATTATATTATTTATAAGGAAATTTCATGGAACAGAAAAATTATACGGAAGTTTTTATAGATGGAACCGTTTTTACATTGGGCGGTACGGAAGATGAAGCGTATTTAAGACAGGTTGCTGCTTATCTGAATGAGAAGATTGGCGAAGTCCGCAAGCTGGATGGTTTTTCCAGACAGAGTCCGGAATATCAGAATCTGACCATTCAGCTCAATCTTTCTGATGACTATTTCAAGGAGCAGATGCGTGCAGATGACCTGAAACAGCAGAAAGAGGAACTGGAAAAAGACGCATACAGCTTAAAACATGAGCTGATCACCACCCAGATGAAGTATGAGGCACAATCCAGAGAACTGGAAGTGGCCAAGGCTGCTCCGCTCAAAGACCGGGAGGAACTGGAAGCGGCGAAGGAAAAGCTGGAGAATGCATCTCAGGAAATCGAATCGCTGAAAAACCATTGCGAGAACACGAGACAGGAGCTTTCAGCCGCAAAAGCAGAGAATGAGTCTGTGAGCCGGAAACTGGCTGCAGAGAAAGAACGGTTTTCTGTTGAAATAGAGCAGATCTCCTCAGAGAAGAACGAGGCTGTTGCAGAAACAGAAAATACGAGGACAGCGCTTACTGCTGCACAGGCAGAAGTAGAAAGCTTGAGAGCGGATCTGGAAAATGCCCAGGCAGAAGAGGAAAGCCTGAGAGCGGATCTGGAAAATACACGGACAGAAGCAGAAACACTGAGACAGCAGCTTGTCCGGGTACAGGAAAATTCAGCCCAAACCGGAAGCGAGCTGGAAGCCATGAAAGCAGAGACTGAGACGGCGAAGCAGAACCTGGAAACGAAAGCAGCAGAGGCAGAGCAGCTGAAACAGGAACTGGAGGAAGTGCGCCGGAAGCTGGCACAGCTGCATTCTGAGCAGGGTGCAGCTGAACAGGAACTGCAGCAGGCTCATTTAAAAAATGCAACTTCGCTTCAGGAACTTGGACAGGCGAGAAGCGAAACAGAAACTGCAAAGCAGGAGCTTACACAGGCGAGAAGCGAAGCAGAAACCGTAAAGCAGGAGCTTACACAGGCAAGAAGCGAAGCAGAAACCGTAAAGCAGGAGCTTACACAGGCGAGAAGCGAAACAGAAACCGCAAAGCAGGAGCTGGAGGAAGCATGCGAGACAGCGACAAGGGCTGAGAGTGATCTGAAGGAAGCACGCGAGGAAAATGAGCGTCTCAACCGGGAACTGCTTCAGGCAAAACAGGATGCAGAGCAGGCACGGCAGGAGCTGGAAAGGTTGAAACAGTCAGCAGAACAGATTCAGCCTGAGGTACGGCAGACCCGGCCGGAGAAAGAGGCAGCAGTGGCCGTGGAAACCATGGAAGCAGCCGAAGTGGTTGAGGAGCAGGATGCAGAATCCGCAGCGGCTGAGGTGGCTGCTGTGAAGGAACTGGTTGCATCCATTCTGCCAAAGACAGTAAAAACGCCGGAAGAACAGAAAAAGGCTGATGAAATGGCAAAACAGGCAGCGTTCAAGGCAGCTCTTGCTGCAGCAACGCATCCGAACAGGCATTTTATCCGTTAAGTAATACAATATGGGGGTGAAGGGTGTTGAAAGACAATCGGAACTCCCTTTCTTTTGGCCTGAAACCAAAACGGTCATTTGACCGTTTTGATCCTGATTTGCGGAGAAGCGGATCCAGCGAAATGACTCACTTTAATATGAGGAGGAGAATTTGAATTCACGTGTAGAAATCCTGGCTCCGGCCGGGTCAATGGAAAGCATGATGGCAGCGGTTCAGGCTGGTGCCGATGCGATATATATGGGTGGCAGCCGGTTCGGAGCCAGGGCTTATGCAGACAATCCGGAGGAAGACAGGTTCTTGGAAGCAATCGATTATGTGCATCTGCATGGCTGTCGTCTTTATATGACAGTCAATACGCTGGTGAAGGAAGAGGAACTGGACCAGCTTTATGACTTTTTAAAGCCATACTATGAGCGGGGGCTGGATGCGGTGATCGTGCAGGATCTTGGTGTGTGGAAGTTCATCCGGGAGCATTTTCCGGATCTTCCGATCCATGCGAGCACCCAGATGACTGTGACAGGATGGCGCAGTGCCCAGAGCTTAAAGAAGATGGGAGCGACCCGCGTGGTAACAGCGAGAGAGTTATCTCTCCAGGAGATCGCAGAGATCCGCGACCATGTGGATGTGGAAATTGAGAGCTTTGTGCATGGCGCATTGTGTTACTGCTACTCTGGGCAGTGTCTGCTTAGCAGCCTGATCGGCGGCCGCAGCGGTAACCGCGGACGCTGCGCGCAGCCCTGCAGACTTCCCTATGACGTGCTGACAACAGCCGGAAAACCGGTCCAGAGTGCGGCAAAGCAGAGTTATGCGAAACTGACGGAAAGCATATACGAAACCGGAAAGCAGAATGCCAGAAATCAGAACACAGGAAAAAAGAGTAAAGGAAAGCACAGTCCGGACATGCAGGACAGAAATGCCCGGATGAAGGGAAAGCCGTATGCACAGCAGAAAGCAGCGGTGGGGGATGACCGCTATGTCTTAAGCCTGAAAGACCTCTGCACCTTGGATATTCTCCCGGACATCATCGAATCCGGCGTCTACTCCTTAAAAATCGAGGGACGCATGAAGAGTCCGCGTTACACTGCCGGTGTTGTGAGTATTTACCGCAAATATGTGGATTACTATCTGGAGCATGGACGGGACGGTTATAAGGTAGATCCGGCAGACCGCAGGATGCTCCTGGATCTCTTTGACCGCGGCGGCTTTACGGATGGTTACTATGTCCGGCATAATGGCCGCGAGATGGTGGCATTAAAAGAAAAACCGGCATTCCGGGAAGGAAATCAGGCGTTGTTTGACCGTCTGGACCGGGAATATGTGGAGAAGAAGAAGCAGGAGCCGTTATCCGGCCATGTAGTGGTAAAGGAAGGCGAACCGCTGAAGCTTTCCATCTGTTGCAGTGAGCCGGGGCGTCTTCTGGAGGAAGCAGCAGCTCAGAACCCATATGCGGAGGTGACTGGCGCAGAGGTTCAGACGGCCCAGAATCAGCCCATGGGAGAGGAAAAGCTGCTAAAGCAGTTAAACAAGACCGGAAATACCCCGTTCTATTTTGAAAACCTGACAGCAGAGATCGAAGGAAACTGTTTTGTGCCGGTTCAGGCGCTCAATGAGCTGCGCCGGGAGGCATTGGAGCAGATGGAAGAGAAGCTGCTGCAGCCATTCAGACGTACAGCAGGAGCGGTAAAAAGTCAGGATGAAGGCGAAAATGAGCGGTCTGAGCAGCAGAGCGAGACTGGCAGTGTGGAAGCAGGTGCCTGTGGTCTTCACATCTCCATCGAGGAACCTTGCCTCTTACCCACCGCCATTGCCCACCCGGATGTCACCCGCATCTACCTGGATTCCTGCGGCTTTGGTCCGGAGACCTGGAAGGCAGCGGTACAGGCATGCCATGACAACGCAAAGCAGTGCAGCCTGATGCTGCCGCATATCTTCCGCACGGAGGCGGAGACTTATTTCCGCAAACATATAGATGCGCTGAAAGAGGCCGGCTTTGATGAGCTTGTGGTAAAATCCCTGGATGAGATCACGTTTTTAAGAGAAAACGGACTGGGGGATATTCCTCTGGTATCTGACGCGAACCTTTATGTTCTGAACCATCTGGCAAGAGAGCAGATGGAAGACCTTGGAATTTCCCGCATGACCCTTCCGCTGGAGTTAAACAGCCGGGAGCTGGAGACACTGGGCTGTGAGGAGATGGAACTTTATGTGTACGGTTATCTTCCGGCTATGGTGTCGGCCCAGTGCATCGTAAGGACTACAAAGGGCTGTACGAAACAGCCGGAGGTCTTAAAGATGAAGGACCGCACCGGAAAAGATCTTCCGGTGAAGAATCACTGCCGGTTCTGCTATAACACCATCTACAATCCAAGTCCTCTGTCCTTGCTCGGACAGGAGAAGCTGATCCGACGGCTGGCTCCGGGGGCGCTGCGTCTTGCGTTCACGCTGGAGACACCGGAGCAGATGAAAGCAGTGCTGGATGCCTTTGCGGATCAGTTCCTTCACGGGGAAGAAACCAGGGATCCGTTCAAAGATTTTACACGCGGCCATTTCAAGAGAGGCGTAGAATAAATATATATGGTAAATATTGTCATTGAAGTATCGAAATACCTGCTGATTTTGCTGATTGCTGCTTATACCTACTGGAATTTCAGTTATTTCCGGTTTCGGGATCCCTGGAAGCAGGGAAGAGTCTGTGTCCGGCAGAATGTGGCCATGTTTCTGCTGCATTTTGTGGCGTATGCGGTGCTGTTCTTAAAATCAGAGGACGAGCGGGTAATCCTGTTTTATCTGGCACAGGTAGTATTCCTGGCAGTTTATCTGGGACTTTATAAGGTGTTTTATCCTCTGAGATCCAGGCTTCTGGTCAACAACATGTGCATGCTTTTGTGCATCGGCTTTGTGATCCTGACCCGTCTGGATTTTGACAAGGCCCTCCGCCAGTTCGTGATTGTTGCCGTATCGGCGCTGATCACCTGGATTATCCCGTTCATTCTGGAGCGGGTGTGGCAGCTGGCGAACATTCCGTGGGTATACGGTTTTGCCGGTCTGGCGCTGCTGATCGTGGTATGGATCATCGGCAACAACAGCTTCGGCGCGCAGCTTTCCGTGAACATTGCGGGCATCGCGTTTCAGCCGTCAGAGTTTGTAAAAATCCTGTTTGTGTTCTTTACAGCCTGCATGTTTTACCGGGATACCGAGTTTAAGACGATCATAGAAACCACGGTGATGGCTGCGGCTTATGTGCTGGTGCTGGTGCTTTCCAAGGATCTGGGAAGCGCACTGATCTTTTTTCTGACGTACCTGACCATGCTGTTTGTGGCAACCGGAAGCTATCTGTATCTGTTTTCCGGCCTGCTTTGCGGCAGCGGCGCGTCGGTGGTGGCATATCAGCTCTTTGCCCATGTGCGCACCCGTGTGGCAGCCTGGAAAAATCCATGGGCGGACATTGACAACCGCGGTTACCAGATCACCCAGTCCCTTTTTGCCATCGGCACGGGCGGATGGTTCGGCATGGGCCTGTATCAGGGCATGCCTTATAAAATCCCGGTTGTGGAAAAGGACTTTGTATTCGCGGCAATTTCCGAGGAGCTTGGCGGGATATTTGCTCTCTGCGTGCTGCTCATCTGCCTGGGCTGCTTCTTACAGTTTGTGCTCCTGGCAGCGCGGATGCAGGCATTGTTTTATAAACTGATCGCCTTTGGTCTTGCCATGGTCTATGCGGTGCAGGTGTTTTTAACTGTGGGCGGTGTGACCAAATTCATTCCGTCTACCGGTGTGACTCTGCCGCTTGTCAGCTACGGAGGCAGTTCTGTTTTGAGTACATTTATTATTTTCGGAGTGATCCAGGGCCTGTACATTCTGAAACAGAATGATGAGGAGGACTATGAAAAAGACATCGACTGATAAGAGTATTTTATTTGTGACCTATATTATGGTAGGCCTGTTTGTTGGTCTGATGGGCTATTTCGGCTATTTTCTGCAGGTGCAGAGTGAGACGGTCATCAACAATTCCTATAATGCGCGTCTGGACAGCTTTTCTGACCGGATCATCCGCGGAGAGATTTTAAGCAATGACGGCACGGTACTGGCAAAGACCAATGTGGCAGAAGATGGGACAGAGGTGCGGGAATACCCGTATGGAAGCCTGTTTGCCCATGTGGTGGGCTATTCCGACCAGGGCAAGACCGGCCTGGAATCTCTGGCGAACTTTTATCTGTTAAGTTCCCACATGAATCTGGTAGAGCAGGCCGTCAACGAGTTATCCGATGTGAAAAATCTGGGAGACCAGGTGGTGACTACGCTGGATGTGGGGCTGCAGCAGGCGGCTTCCGACGCGCTTGGCGACCGCAGGGGCGCTGTCGTGGTGATGGAGCCGGATACAGGCAAGATCCTCGCCATGGTTTCCAAGCCGGGCTTTGACCCGAATCAGCTGAGCAGCCAGTGGGAAAGCCTGATCTCCGGGGACAATACTGAGGCACAGCTTCTCAATCGTGCCGCACAGGGTGTGTATCCACCGGGATCAACCTTTAAGATCGTGACGCTTCTGGAATATATCCGGGAGCATCCGGATACCTGGGAGGGGTTTGCCTTTGACTGTGACGGCAGCTATGAGGCCGGAGATTACAGGATTTCCTGTTATCATGGAAATGCCCACGGCCATCAGTCGCTTTTGCAGGCATTTGCGAATTCCTGCAATGGCGCTTTTGCAAGCCTCGGTCTTACCATGGATCTCGGGCAGATGCAGAATACCTGCGGAGAATTGTTGTTTAATAAAGATCTTCCAGTGTCTCTGGCATATAGCAAGAGCTCCTATGCCATGGGACCCGGGGCTTCAGACTGGGAACGGCTGCAGACCGCTATCGGCCAGGGAAACACCCAGATGACGCCGCTGCACAACGCTATGATCACAGCGGCCATAGCGAATGGCGGTACGCTGATGAAACCATATCTGATCGATCACGTGGAATCTGCGGCGGGAGAGGAAGTAAAGAAATATCTGCCTTCCGCTTACGGAAATCTCATGACTGCGCAGGAGGCTTCCACGCTCTCCATGTTTATGCGGAGCGTTGTGACGGATGGAACCGGTTCCGGTGTCCGTACCGATGCCTATTCCGTAGCCGGAAAGACCGGATCTGCGGAGTTTGAGACCGGAAAAGAAACGCATGCGTGGTTTACCGGGTTTGCCCCGGCAGAAGATCCGAAACTGGTAGTCACGGTACTGGTGGAGGAGGCCGGATCGGGTGGTCATGTGGCTGCACCGATCGCAAAAAGTATTTTTGATACCTATTTTTCAAGATGAAAATGGTGATATAACGCTACACAAAGTTTTTAGGAGTGACAAAGGAGGAATCGCATGTTTCATGCAAAGGAGTATGTGAAGGCGGAAAGCCTGGAACAGGCATATGAGCTGAACCAGAAGAGAAGCAACGTTCTGGTAGGCGGTATGATGTGGCTGAAAATGAGCAGCGGGAACCGGAATACGTTGATTGACTTAAGTGGTCTGGGTCTGGATCAGATCGAGGAGACAGAAGATGAATTCAGAATTGGCTGTATGTGCAGCCTGCGGCAGTTAGAGCTTCATAAAGGCTTAAATCAGTACTTTGATGGCGCGTTTCGTGAGTGTACCCGCTGGATCGTCGGAACCCAGTTCCGTAACGGCGCGACTGTGGGAGGCAGTGTTTTCGGACGCTTCGGCTTTTCTGATATTCTTACCTGCATGATGGTTCTGGACAGCTATGTAGAGCTTTACAAGGGCGGAACCGTATCTCTGGAAGAATTTGCGAAGATGAAGTACAGCCGGGATATTCTGGTGCGCGTCATCATCAAAAAGGATGGCAGAAAAGCAGCCTATGTCAGCCAGCGGCGTTCCAAAACAGATTTTCCGCTGATTGCCGTCGCAGCGGCAAAGAAGGATGACATGTGGTATATTTCCGTTGGCGCGAGACCGTCTAAGGCGGCACTGGTAACACGTCCGGTCCAGACCGGATGTGAGCTTTCCGCGCAGGCAGAGGAAGCAGTCAGCATGTTCTCATTTGGAGACAACCTGCGGGGCAGCGCGGATTACCGGAAGTCTCTGGCGGAAATTTATGTGAGAAGGCTCATGGAGCAGTTAAGTGGGGAGGAGGCATAGCATGAAGATCAGACTGATATTAAACGGAAAAAAAATCGAGGCTGAGATCAAGGCAGATACCCTGCTTCTGGATCTGGTCCGGGAAAAGGGCTGCTACAGTGTAAAGCGTGGCTGCGAAACTTCAAACTGTGGACTCTGCACGGTATGGCTGGATGGAAAGCCGGTGCTTTCCTGCTCTGTTCTTGCGGCCAGAGCCGACGGACATAAGGTTACAACTCTGGAGGGCCTTCAGAAAGAGTCAGAGGAATTTGCTGATTTTCTGGCAAGAGAAGGCGCGGACCAGTGCGGCTTCTGCAGTCCTGGTCTCATTATGAATGTACTGGCTATGGAACGGGAACTGGTAAAACCGACTATGGAAGAGGTGCGTGAGTATCTGGCAGGAAATCTCTGCCGGTGTACCGGATACGCCGGCCAGCTCCGCGCCCTGGAAAAATATTTAAACCGGAAGAAGGAGGCGTAAACCATGGAAGCGAAGAATAGATATGTAGGCATGTCTGTGATCAAGAAAGACGCAAAGGCACTCCTCGCCGGAAAACCGCTTTACACCGATGATATCGCTCCGAAGGATTGTCTTATCGTGAAGCTTCTGCGCAGCCCTCATGCACATGCGCTGATTGAGGAGATCGACCTTTCCAGAGCATTAAAGGTAGAGGGGATTGAGACGATCCTGACGTATCAGGACTGTTCCCAGAAGCGTTTTACCATGGCGGGCCAGACCTACCCGGAGCCAAGCCCGTATGACCGCCTGATCCTGGACCAGAGAGTCCGTTTTGTGGGTGATGCAGTGGCAATTGTGGCCGGTGAGACGGAAGAAGCTGTAGATAAGGCTCTGCGTCTTATCAAAGTAAAGTACCAGGTGCTGGAGCCGGTGCTCGACTTCCACACCGCTAAAGATAACCCGATCCTGGTACATCCGGAGGACAGCTGGAAGAGTCTGTGCCCGGTTGGCGCCGACAATAAACGCAACCTCTGTGCCTCTGCGCAGGACAGCAATGGTGATGTGGATGCGATCCTGGCAGACTGTGCCCATGTTATTGACCGCACGTATCATGTGAAAGCGAATCAGCAGGCAATGATGGAGACCTTCCGGACCTTTACCTCCATGGACGCTTATGGACGTTTAAACGTGACATCCTCCACGCAGATCCCGTTCCATGTGCGCCGTATCGTAGCTCACGCGCTGGATATCCCGAAGTCTAAGGTCCGTGTGCTCAAGCCGAGGATCGGCGGCGGATTTGGTGCAAAGCAGACGGTGGTTACGGAGGTTTACCCGGCGCTGGTAACCTGGAAGACAGGAAAACCGGCCAAGCTGGTCTACACCCGCTATGAATCCCAGATCGCTTCTTCCCCGCGTCACGAGATGGAGGTACATGTGCGCCTGGGTGCGGATGAAAATGGAATTTTTCAGGCCATTGATCTGTATACATTGTCCAATACCGGAGCATTCGGTGAGCATGGCCCGACTACCGTAGGCCTGTCCGGCCATAAGTCTATTCCGATTTATTCCACGCCGAAGGCTTACCGGTTCTGCTATGATGTTGTTTATACGAATACCATGTCAGCAGGTGCGTACCGCGGTTATGGCGCGACCCAGGGTGTGTTTGCGCTGGAGTCCGCAGTCAACGAGCTGGCACGGGAACTTCAGATGGATCCGACCGTGATCCGTGAGAAAAATATGGTACACGAGGGCGATCTGATGCCGGCTTACTACGGCGAAACCGCCAACAGCTGTGCTCTGGACCGTTGCATGGCAAGAGCAAAGGAGCTGATGCACTGGGATGAAAAATATCCGTGCCGCGACATGGGTAACGGAAAAGTTCGTTCGGTAGGCGTTGCCATGTGCATGCAGGGCTCCTCCATTTCCGGTGTGGATGTGGGCTCCATTACCTTAAAGCTGAATGATGACGGCTTTTATACCATGATGATCGGTGCGTCAGATATGGGTACCGGCTGTGACACCACGCTGGCCCAGATCGCGGCAGACGTGCTGGGCTGTGATCTGGAAAACATTGTGTCCCATGGTGTGGATACAGATGTTTCTCCGTATGATTCCGGTTCCTATGCGTCCAGTACCGCTTACTTAACCGGTATGGCTGCCGTGAAGGCATCCAACTCCATGATCCGCCTGATCACCGAGAAGGGAGCGGAGTATCTGGAGAAGACACCGGAAGAGGTGGATTTTGACGGTGAGCAGGTATTTGCAAAGGACGGTTCGGCTTCCATCAGCTTAAAGGATATCGGAAACCGCGCCATGGCAAATAACGGGAAGGCCCTTGAGGTGACCGAAAGCCATTCCTCACCGGTATCTCCGCCTCCGTTCATGGTTGGTATGGCTGAGATTGAGATGGATCAGGAAACTTGTGATTTTGAGCTGGTCAACTATGTGGCTGTGGTAGACTGCGGAACCCCGATCAACCCGGCAATTGCCCGGGTACAGACGGAGGGAGGTCTTGGACAGGGCATCGGCATGGCAATGTTTGAGGATGTGACCCGTTCCGAAAAGGGCCAGGTGTATGAGAATTCCTTCATGCAGTACAAGCTTCCGACCCGCGTGGATGTGGGAAATATCCGGGTTGAATTTGAAAGCAGCTACGAGCCGACCGGTCCGTTTGGTGTTAAATCCATCGGTGAGGTTGTCATCAATACGCCGTCTCCTGCAATTGCAGCGGCCGTGGCAAATGCCACCGGCGTGCAGATCCGGGAGCTGCCGATTACTCCGGAGAAAATCTTTAAAGAACTGCACAAATAAAGTTTATGGAAGTAACAGAATAAGAAACTTGCAACTTACCCGAAATAGAGGTATACTTAAACCAGTCTGTGTGACACACCAAAGCTGTGCTTATTGCACGGTACAACAGGAGGAATTGCAATGATAGAAGCAACGAGCTGTGGAGGTGTGGTTATATTTCGCGGCAAGATCCTGGTCCTTTATAAGAATTACAAGAACAAATACGAGGGCTGGGTCCTTCCAAAGGGAACTGTAGAAGCAGGGGAGGAGTACAAAGAAACGGCTCTTCGGGAAGTAAAAGAAGAGACCGGCGTGAGCGCTTCCATTATTAAATATATCGGAAAGAGCTCCTATTCCTTCAATACGCCGCAGGATATGGTGGAAAAAGACGTACACTGGTATCTGATGATGGCGGACAGCTATTACAGTAAACCACAACGGGAAGAGCATTTTGTGGATTCCGGTTATTACAAGTTTTATGAGGCATACCACCTTCTGAAGTTCTCGAATGAGAAGCAGATTCTGGAAAAGGCCTACAACGAGTACCGGGATTTAAAAAAAGCGAACCTCTGGGGCAGCAAGAAGTATTTTTAAGATTTTGCAGAGCAACTGAAACAGTATGTAAGAACAGGGAATCCAGTGGATTCTCTGTTTTTATGCCCGGTGTTAAAAATGGGAATAAAAAAGAGAAGGAGTTTTGAGTGCATGAAGTATGATGTGATTATTGTGGGCGCAGGCCCGGGGGGTATTTACTCTGCGTATGAGCTTACAAAGAAGTGCGGCGGCAAAAAAATCGCGGTTTTTGAT
>OODK01001271.1_pt1 | contig 13218 bp, 10 predicted proteins | sample 1671371 | NCBI WGS metagenome assembly OODK01 (sample SAMN06348150, study PRJEB24527) | human gut metagenome | biome: human gut; feature: ankylosing spondylitis patient; material: feces | host: Homo sapiens | place: China | collected 2015-10 | reverse complement strand
AGGTAAAAAAGATTGTATGTTAAAATAAACATAGATAAGAAAAGTACAACATTAATTCAAAGAGGTGGAAATTATGACAAGTTTTAAAAATGCCGATGCAGGAGTTATCGTAGACCAGCTGATCAAGACAATTCAGAAAGAAAGAGATTACTTAAGTGAGATTGATGGTAAGATCGGAGACGGAGATCATGGGATCAACATGAACAAAGGTTTTACGATGTGCGAGAAGAAATTAGAAGGAACTACATATAATTTGTCAGAAGGACTGACAACATTAGGTGAGACACTGTTAGAAGATATCGGTGGATCAATGGGACCCCTGTATGGAATGTTATTTGATGAGATGGCTCAGGCATGTGAAGATGAAGAAGAGATCACAGCAGATGTATTCGCAGAAATGATCACAGCCTCTGTAGAAGGAATTCAGGATATCAGCCCTGCACAGGTAGGAGACAAATCACTGCTAGATACATTGATTCCAGCAAAAGAAGCATTTGTAGAAGCAAAAGAAGCAGGAAAAGACTTTGCAGAATGTTTGGATGCTATGAATGCCGCAGCAGAAAAAGGATGGCAGTCTACAAAAGATCTTGTAGCCAAGATCGGACGAGCAAGCCGCCTTGGAGAACGCTCTCGAGGTGTTCTTGATGCAGGAGCAACCAGCTGTTATTTCATCATCACAACCATTGGAAGCACAGCAAAGAGCCTGTTATAAGAATGATTTATATTGCGAAAGCAATGAACCCTCTATATATTCATACAATTTGTTTAGGAAGAACCTCAAAGTTTCGGAAAGAAGCTTTGAGGTTTTTTCATTTCATAGGAAATTTTCTTGACATTTTTAAAAAAGTTATTGACAAATAAGAAAAAAGTATATAAACTAACTGTATCATATGAAATGGTACAGTTAGTACAGCTAATACAGTATGGCATACAGTACGACAAAAACAATAAGGAGGTACAGATGTGTTTCGAATCAACCCTGCCAGTGGCAAGGCAATTTATGAACAGATCATGGAACAAGTAAAAGAAGCAGCGTGGAAAGGATATCTAAAACCTGGAGATGCTTTGCCGTCCGTTCGTAAATTAGCATTAAGTCTCAGTGTAACACCCAACACCGTAGCGAAAGCATATCAGTTGTTGGAGAAAGAGAAAGTAATTATAACAATACGAGGAAAGGGAGCATTTTTGGCAGAGAATGCTTCACAAGAGGTAGACAAAGGAAAGATGCAGGAGATCAAGACAAGTTTAAAAGAGATATTAAGTGAGCTTCGTTATGAAGGGTATGATGAAGAGAAGATAGCAAGCCTGATACATGAGATCTATCAGGATCTGGAGGGATAGGATATGAAAGTAATCGAACTAAAGGACGTGAAAAAATCATATGGAAAGAATGAGATTCTTCATGGAATCAGCCTGGATATAGAAGAGGGAAGCATTCATGGACTGGTAGGACGCAATGGATGTGGAAAGACAACACTGATCAAATGTCTAACAGGAATTTATGAACAGGATCAAGGACAGATTCTGGTCTGTGGAGAAGAAATTTTCGAGAATCCAAAAGTAAAAGCACAGGTAGGATATGTTGCGGACAGCAACCAGTATTTTGAAGGGTATCATATCGATGAGATGGTGGAATTTTATAAACAGATCTACCCAACATTCGATGAGAAAGTATTTAGGGACTACAATCAGAGTATCGGATTAGATGTAAGCAAAAGAATCAAAGAATTATCTAAAGGACAGGCAATGTCATTAGCTTCGATGTTGAATCTGTCCATCCATCCAAAAGTGATGATCATGGATGAACCAATGTCAGGACTGGATGTGATCGCACAGAAACAGATCAAAGATTTTATTGTCAATGAAGTCGATATGAATGGGATGAGTGTTCTGATCTCATCACACGATTTAAAGGATTTAGAAAGTTTCTGCGATTCCGCAAGTATGATGAAGGACGGAAAGATCCTTTATCATGGAACAATGGATCAGATGAAAGAACGATTTACAAAATTACAGGTTGTATTTGAAGAATCAAGAAGCGAGATTTTCAAAGAACTTCCGGGAGTGATCACGTATTCTAATCTTGGAAGTGTATACACAGTAATATTAGAAGGGTATGGAGAGCCAATTCATGAGGCATTAAAACAAGCAGGAGCGATTGTAGTAGAGGAAATTCCATTAAGTTTAGAAGAAGTATTCGTCTACAGCAACCGCTAAGAGGAGGAACTTGGAGATGAGATTTTTTAGAAAATATGATTTGGTACTTCCACCAGCAGCATTGTTATATGGGATTTTCGCATGGAATATGAAATATCCAGGGGATGGACTGCCACAGACGATGATGGATAATCTTGTCAATGGCTGGCTTTTGATCACAGTTTTATTTGCAGCATTATCAGTAGGAATTGTATATCAGTTGCAGCAAAATAAGAAACAGCAATATATTTACAGCTTTCCATGGACAAAGAAAGATATTTACCAAAAGAGTCTTACCAAACTGCATATATCACTTTTGTTTGCAGAGATCATCTATGGAATTTTCTTTGCAATGAAGATCGCAACGATTCCGAATGCGGAATCAATCACGAATGTGATCATATGCACATTATGGAATGCAGTAATGTGTTTTGCATTTTGTGCACTGATACAGATTTCATTGATCGTGACAGCATATATCTGGCAAGGGCTTATCATAGCAGTCGTTACATTTTATGTGATATTGCCGATGATCCTTCAGAATCTGGCATTTTTAATCCAGTTGCTGTTTAAGATAAGATCTTCTAGATTTGCGATACTCGAGTGGGTTATCTATGGAAGATTCGGCAGAACATTTTTATATCCATTAAATTATCAGCTTGATGCGAATGTCTTGGATAGCAATCCGATCTGGAAAGTACAATATGTAAATTCTGCTATTATCTGTATTGCCGTTTTATTTGCAGCTGGAGTCTTTAGTATCTGGTTTGCAAAACGACAGTTTATCAAGCAGGATCAGGCACAGAATCGAATGTTAACAAGATTATCAGAGATACAGAATAAAGTCATCACGACGATAGTGATCACGATCCTATGTTTTAATGCATTAAGTAATCATGAGATATATGTTCATATATTTAAGTATGACAAGACACTTCGAACCATAATTTATGGATTGATCGCATGGGGAAAAGAATTTATGTCTTCATCAGACAGTTATAAACTGATCATACAGAAATTAAATGCAGTACATTGGCTTATATATTTGGTAGTAATATTAGTGATCACATATTTTGCTGTATCGATCATTCAGACAATAAGGAGGAAATGTTATGAGAGGGCTTGTTAATCATGAAAAACGAAATCTGCTAGCCATAACATTAGTGTATACCATAGTGATATGTTTTATATTACAATATGTGATCGCAAACGATATTTCAGGAACTGCAGATCAGATCAATAATTTTTATGGAGGAACTTATAATGATTATGGCAATCTGTTTTTAGGAACATTAGATCAATACTATGAAATGTTTATTATCGTTCTTATGATACCGATTAGTTTTGTAGCGGTAATACAGTATCGGGAAAGCAGTACATCAAAATGTGGTGAATTTCTAATGCAGCTTCCGATCAAGAGAGGTCAGATTTTCTTGACAAGGACGATCACAGGAATGATGACATATACGATTCCATGGCTTTTTCTTTCATTCGGAATGATCATGATGAGAACAAAGGCACAGTCATGGTATGAGATGAATCTATCCGTATGTAAGAACGGAGCAGTACTTCTTGGAAATGATAACATGATACATTTGTGTGCGTATCTTCTATTTATATGGGTATCACTGACACTCATCTATGCCATTGCCATATTTTTTCAGAATATCTGCAAAAGACCATGGATCGCAGGAGCGATCGGAATCGGAGCAATGTTATTTCCAAATTTTATGGATTATATGATGCCCAAAGTATTATCATTCTCAGATACAATATATCATGGCTGGTGGATGGCTACATTTTTTGAAAATGGACCGATCACAAAACAGTTTATATGGGATAAAGGTGTGAACCAGCTGGTGACGATGGCTTCGTTTGATCATTTTGCACAGATCCTTCTGATTCAGATCGTATTGATCGCGGTATTTTTTGGAGTTGCATTTTATGTATTTCAAAAGTCAGATATGGCAAAGAGGAATAATTTTATGTATTTTCCATGGATGGAGCATTTGTTTGTATGGATCTTTCCATTCTGTGTTTCACTGTTCATTGTAGTGACAGGGTTCAAGATTCAGTCATACACAGGCGGCATTCTGGCAGCAGTGATCGCAACGATCATATATTATATAGTAGAAAAGCGTAAGAAAAGGAGGGCAGTATAATGTATTTTTCAACTTCAATTAGTTATATTATCATATTATCACCACTGATCCTTCTAGCTTTATTGGCAACGATTGGAATCGTACTTTACCGTCATCCGTCAAAATTACAGAGAAAATGGTATAGCGTATCATTTAAGAAAAGAAAAAGAATTAAACAAATAGCGATCCTTCTTGGATTTTGTATGGCAGCAGGACTATTTATCTATCCTTTGACAAGCAAAAAACAGTTCGTATCAACGATCAGTCTGTCAGCAAATGAAAACAATTTTATCACAGAAGATAAGATCAATCAGATTTCAGAAGACAGAAGAGAAATAAAAAATGAACAATGGCTGAAAAAATTTTATAAAATGATGAAATCAGACGATGAAAGTTCGACTCTTTTAGATGACAGTGGAAGTTATGAAGTATGGAAAACAAGTATCCTGGAAGATAAAACGGGTGAGTATGAGCTGCGTTTAAGAGCAGAAGACACCGTTCTTCGTAGATTTTCAATACAGCAATCGGATGAAGATATTGATTCTGACGTAGATTTCGACCGTTACGATACTGATGGATTTTATGATATCATTCAAAGACCAGACAATACATTCGAAGAAAATTATCAAAAGCTTACAGATTCAGAAAAACAAGAAATTCAGAATCTCAATTGGAATTACAAAGACGGTCTTTTGTATGCAACAAATGAAAATCATAAGAGATGTATCAATGGAACATCCCAGTATTATATGAAAAACTCCAAATTGATCAATACGATGGAGAATTCAGGATACAAAGGAATCAAAAAATGGATGGAACAATGCGAAAAAGATACAGCAGGGATTAAAGTAAAAGCTGGAGATAAAACATACTTGTTCCATAATACAGACAAATGGCATACATTCAAGAAAAATGGATTAACATGTCTGTATAATTACAAACGTTTTATCATTCGATTTGATTTTAACAAAGTGATTGGGCTTAGGAGTAATCTATCTGACCTTCCACAAAGTGGCAGAGAAATGTGGACAGCTATATCGGATCATAGTGGATCAGCTGCGAATGAAGTTATTCTTCGTTCTTATAATGATGAAGAATTATATGCAAGGAAAAATGTTCAGATCTTTTTGCAAGATCACAAGATCAAACAGATGTTGATCTACTGGGATGAAACAGAGGCATTCAAAGGATTCACAAAAGAAGAAAAGATATTCTTAAAAGGCTGTTTCGAAAAAATGGGTATCTCATCCAAGGATGCACAAGAATGGTTAAATACATTTATGATCAAGAAAACGCCACAGAGCGGTAAGTTAGGAAGCTGGACATACAGCAAAGGAAATAGTAAAAATCAGGTAATATCATTGATCAATCATAATGAAAATAATAATTATGTAAATTTTTACAAAAAAAGTAAAGGAAATAATTGACAAATATAAAATGATATGGTAAATTATGGGTAGAAAGTGCTTACAGCACAAACTCCCCTTAATAAACAGTTCGAGAACTACGGTTTTCCTGCGATTGTTCATCGCCCATACCCCATAGAATCTCGAAAGAATTGTATTTTAGATTATCATCATCAACAATCATTTTATATTTATCTGCAATCCTCTATCTAAGTTGTGATGTGAGCACTTTCGATTTTTAAAATATGAAAATAAGGATTCCTATGATTCTATGATATAGAAACATAAGAATCCTTTTCATTATTTTTAACAAATCACAATGACAAATCAAAAATAATATGATATGATATTATTTTGAATGGGATAATATAAGAAAGTAGTAGAAATTCACATATAGGAGGAAGAAACATGCCAGTAAAGTATGTATTTGTTACAGGAGGAGTTGTATCTGGATTAGGTAAAGGAATCACAGCAGCTTCTCTGGGACGATTACTAAAAGCCAGAGGCTATCATGTCACAAGCCAGAAGTTTGATCCGTATATCAACATTGACCCAGGAACAATGAACCCAATCCAGCACGGAGAAGTTTTCGTAACAGATGACGGAGCAGAGACTGACTTAGACCTTGGACATTATGAAAGATTTATCGATGAAGGACTGAATAAGAAATCAAACGTTACAACAGGTAAAGTATATTGGAGTATCTTATCCAAAGAACGTCGTGGAGATTATGGTGGTAACACAGTACAGGTAATCCCACACGTAACAAACGAGATCAAGAGCCGTTTTTACAGAAGTGAAGATCCAAGCGATCAGGAAGTAGCGATCATTGAAATCGGAGGAACTGTAGGAGATATCGAAAGTCAGCCATTCTTAGAGGCATTAAGACAGTTCCAGCATGAAGTAGGACATGAAAACTGTATTTTAATTCATGTAACATTAATTCCATACTTAAAGAGTTCAGGAGAATTAAAGACAAAACCAACACAGGCAAGTGTCAAAGACTTACAGGGAATGGGAATCCAGCCAGATATCCTTGTATGCCGTTCAGACTATCCATTAGATGATGGAATCAAGAGAAAGATCGCACAGTTCTGTAACGTTGAACGTTCAAGAGTTATTCAGAACTTAGATGCAGAAGTATTATACGAAGTACCTTTGATGATGGAGAAAGAACATCTAGCACATGAAGTATGTGAATGTCTGAACATGCCATGCCCAGATCCAGATCTTGATGACTGGAAGAAGATGATCAATGCATGGAAACATCCAGAACATAAAGTAGAGATCGCATTAGTTGGTAAATATGTATCTTTACACGATGCTTACATCAGTGTCGTAGAATCCTTAGAGCATGCCGGAGTCGCGAATTCAGCAGATGTGAAGATCCGCTGGGTAGATTCAGAGAGAATCAGCTCTTACAATGTCGATGAGATGTTAGGTGGAGTTCACGGAATCTTAGTTCCAGGTGGATTCGGAGATCGTGGAATCGAAGGAATGATCTGTGCGATCAAATACGCAAGAGAAAACAAGATCCCATATCTTGGACTATGCTTAGGAATGCAGCTTACATTAGTAGAATTCGGAAGACATGTCTTAGGATTCTCTGATGCACACAGTCAGGAATTTAATCCAGACACAACACATCCGATGGTTCATATCATGGCAGATCAGGACGGAGTCACAGATCTTGGTGGAACATTACGTTTAGGATCTTACCCATGTGTATTAACAGAAGGATCCAAAGCATATGAATTATATGGAGAGAAAGAGATTCACGAAAGGCATCGTCATAGATATGAAGTAAATAACGAATATCGTGACATCCTTCAGGAGAATGGAATGATGTTATCCGGATGCTCACCAGACGGAAGAATCGTAGAGATGGTAGAGATTCCAGAACATCCATGGTTTGTGGCAACACAGGCACATCCTGAGTTTAAATCAAGACCTAATAAAGCACATCCATTATTTAAAGGATTTGTAGAAGCAGCCTTAGAACATCAAGGTAAATAACACAAAAAGTTAATATAACATCATCAAAAAGATTCTGAGATAGATTGATATCTCAGAATCTTTTTACGTATTATTTACAATTCAATACAATTAGAATTTACATATATATGATAGAATTCTTTAAGAGTCAGAAAGATATGAAAAGACAAAGGTATCAGGAGGTATATATGAGATCTAATTGGAGAAAACAAATGATGATCAGTGCATTAGCATTGACACTTTCTGCAACAAATGTAGCACCAGTATTTGCAAGTGCCGCTCCAGATGGCAAGACAAGTGCAGCAGACATTGCACAGACAATGGGAACAACGGCACAGTGGAATCGTTGGGAGAAAGAATGGGAAACTTTAAAAAATGACTGGACACAAATTTCATTGTCACCAGGAAGCAATGCAACGGAGTTGAATTTTGCATGGTATACACCAAAGCAGACAAATGATGATCATTCAAATGCAAATGTTCCAAAACTGATCATTGGTGAAGGACATAATATGAAAAATGCCAAGGTGTACGAGGCAGAACAAACAGCAGTAAAAGATGAACAGGATAACAATGGGGAAACTTATAATTCTAATAAAGTAACAGCAACAGGATTAAAAGAAAACAAAACATATTATTATAGTTACGACAATGGAAATGGGTACACAAAGCCAGCTGAATACACGACAAAATCTACAAACAATTTTTCATTTGCATTTGTAGGTGACCCACAGATCGGATCTTCAAATGAATTAAAGGGAAAAGATACGAAAGAATTTTACGATGCACAGTCAAATGCAGTAAAGAGTGATGCATTTAACTGGTCTTCTACGTTAAACGCAGCATTAGAAAAGACAGATGATCAGTTAAGTTTTGTTGTATCCGCAGGTGACCAGATTCAGACAACAAAGAAAAAGTTACCAAACAAAGATGCATCAAAAAGTGAAATTGAGTATACAGGATATTTAAGTCCAGAAGCATTAAAATCACTTCCAGTGGCAACGACAGTAGGTAACCATGATGCAGATAATGCAAACTATACATACCATTTTAACAGAACAAATGCAAGTGAACTTGGAAGTAATAAGGTAGTCGGTGGAGATTATTATTTCAAATATGGAAATGCATTATTTATCATGTTAAATACACAGGATACAAATGTAGCAGAACATAAACAGTTTATTGAGCAGACAGTTGCAGCGAATAAAGACTGCAAATGGAGAATCGTAACACTGCATCAGGATATTTATGGATCAGCAGAACATTCTAATGAGCCAGAGATCACAAATTTAAGATATCAGTTAACACCGATTTTCGAACAAAATGATATTGATGCTGTATTAACAGGTCATGATCATGCTTATTCCAGATCTAAAATGTTATTAGGTGGAACAAAAGCGAATGATTATACAGATGATGAATTTGATGCAGAATTAAAGAAAGATATGGATGCTGGTGAAAATCCAACGACAAAAATAGTGGCACCAGGAAATATTAAAAATGACAGCACAGATGAAAAAGATCAGAAATATTTAACATATCTTAAAAGCATCATGGATGAAAAAGCGATTGAGACTGTCAAAAAACAGGGAAGTTCTGTGATCAATCCAGAAGGTGTCCTTTATATGACAGCAGGTTCTTCTTCAGGAAGTAAATATTATGATCTGGTACCAAGACAGCAGACATATATCGCCCACCGCTGGCAGGAAGATGTCCCAACATATTCAGTTGTTGATGTAACAGAAAATAGTTTAACGATCAATACATATCGTACAGATAATGATGAAAAGATTGATGAAACATTTTCTATCACAAAGAGCAAAGGGGATACGACATCACTTAATGTAGAAATTAAAGCATCTGAAAGCATTGTAAAGCAAAAAGATGCATATACAACGGAAAGCTATAGAGTCTTTGAACAGGCACTTACAGGAGCCAAAGAAGTTGCAGCAGACAAAAAAGCAACAAAAGATGAAGTTGAAAATGCATTAAAAGTTCTGACAAATGCAAAAGCAGGATTAGAAAAGAAAGTTGTAGTAGCAAAAGCATCTGCAAAATTAAAAGCTGGTAAAAAGAAAGTAACAGTTAAGATCAAAAAAGCATCTGTATCTGGATATCAGATTAAATATGCATCAAACAAGAACTTTAAAAAAGCAAAGACAAGAAATACAAGAAAAACGATTTATACGATCAAGTCATTAAGATCAAAGAAAAAATGTTATGTAAAGGTTCGTGCATACAAAATAGTTAAAGGTAAGAAAATCTACGGTTCTTACAGCAAAATTCTGAAAGTGACTGTGAAATAACAATGAAACAAAAACAGATGAAAGGAGTGTGTCTGCTGATCGCAGGCATTCTCTTTCTTCTGCTGTTTTTTTCTTTTTCTGGAATTGAGAAGACAAAACTTCTAGATACAGATGGAAGAAATTTTGAAAAAGCAGAAGTAACAAACGTGATCTCTGGAAACTTATCAAATAGTGGAAGTGGAAAACAAACCGTAGAATTAAAACTTCTCTCAGGGGATCATAAAGGAAAAATAATACAGGCAACAAGCTCTCAAAGTTATTTATTTGGTGCAAAATGTAAAAAAGGAATGAAAGTCATAGCGATCATTAATGAATCGAAAGGAGAGTTGCTGGCGTCTGTATATAGTGTAAACAGAGGACCTATGGTATGGCTGATGGCAGCAGTGTTTGTAGCAATCGTGGTTGCAGTCGGTGGAAGAAAAGGAATTTCATCAATATTAAGCTTGGTATTTACAATGCTTTGTATCTTTTTTATTTTTCTTCCGATGATCTACAAAGGAATATCCCCGATACTGGCGGCTGTATTAGTGGTCGCATTTACAACAGTTGTGACGATGTGTATGGTTGATGGAATTACGAAGAAATCAGTAGCCGCGATGCTTGGAACGATCATAGGTGTGGTATTTTCTGGAGCATTTGCATTGATCTTTGGACAAGTGACATCGATCACCGGATATAATGTGTCTGATATAGAGAATCTGGTCTATGTCGGAGAAATGACAGACATAAAAATTGGTGAATTGTTATTTGCAGGAATCTTGATCGCATCATTAGGTGCAGTCATGGACGTTGGAATGTCAATCGCCTCTACACTCAATGAATTAAAAGAACAAAATCCACAGATGATGTTAAAAGAACTGTTTCAATCAGGAATGAATGTCGGAAGAGATATGATGGGAACAATGACCAATACACTGATTCTTGCATTTACGGGTGGATCGATCAACACATTAGTATTTATCTTTGCATACAATTACGAATATCAACAGGTGATCAATATGTATTCCGTAGGGATTGAGATCATGCAGGGATTATCATCAAGTCTCGGAGTTATCATGGCAGTTCCAGTGACCTCCTGGATTGCAGCATTTTTATATAGTAAAAATCAAAAATAAAGAAAAGACTCCATAACAATTCAGATCTTTATGAATTCGCAGACAGAAGTTTGAGAATATGTTATAATGAAAAAGATTAATTAAATTTAACAAGACATAAATATTTGACTAAGTTTAGGGGGCGAAGGTTATGAAAGTTAAAGGAGTCAGACTTTATGGAGTCAAAGATATACGTCTGGAAGAATTTGAGATCCCTGAGATAGCTGAAGATGAGATTCTTTTGAAGATAGAATGCAACGGAATTGCAGTGTCAACTTTAAAAGAGATCACATTGGCACAGAGACATTTAAGAGTACCAAAGAATATTAAAAAGAATCCTGTATTGATCGGACATGAATTTTCTGGAACGATAGCAAAAGTCGGAACAAGATGGAAAGAGGATTATCAGGAAGGAAAACAATTTGTATTAGTACCAGAGATTCCTCACCAGATCGAATCACCAGGATATTCTTACCCTTATTTTGGAGGTGCAGCAACATACTGTATCATACCAGCAGATGTAATTGAGAAAGGATGTTTATTGCAATATGAAGCAGATTCATTCTATGAACTTGCACAGGCTCAGGCTTTATATAGTATAGTGGGAAGTTTTCATTCAAACTATCACAGTAAAGAGGGAACCCACGATCATATATCTGGAATTAAAGAAGGTGGGAATACCATCATCCTTGGAGGAGCCGGTCCCATGGGACTAATGGCAATCCGTTATGTCCTTGGAATGAAGAAAAAGCCAAGAAGACTCGTGATCACAGATACGAATCAAGAGCGTTTGGAAAAAGTAAGGAAAATGATACCGATGCAGGAAGGAACCAGGCATGGAATAGAGCTTTATTATATCAATCCATCGATGTTTACAGATTCCGTTCCAGTGTTACTGGCAATAACCAGTGAAAAAGGATACGATGATGTGTTTGTCTATGCACCACCCAAATGTGTAGCTGAAATAGGGAATCGTATTATGGCAATGGATGGCTGCATGAATATTTATGCATCAACAGCAGATAAAAATTATCGTGCTGGAATGAATATATACGGAAGCCATTATTTAAAAACTAAACTGATCGGTTCATCTGGAGGACTTCGTTCAGACCTGATCGAAGCTTTAGACCTGATCACAACAGGCAAGATCAATCCAGCAGTTGGAATCACACACATTGGAGGAATCAATGCGATTGTCGATACAACATTATATTTAAATAAGATACCAGGATCAAAAAAGATTACATACCCACAGATCAACCTGCCATTGACAGCAATAGAGGACTTTGGGAAATTAGCTGAGAAAGATCCAGTCTTTGGAGAATTAGATGAATCCTGTAAACGACATGGTGGATTGTGGAATCCAGAAGCAGAGAAGATACTGCTTGATCATTTTAAAAAGTTTTAATTTGTGTGTTGGCCAACTGTAGATTTTGAGTATATGATAAAAAATAAATAAGCAACCGAAAGCGATGCGGTGGAATTTTGCTCATATTTTGAACAAATCGCTGATTCGCCCAATTTCCTACGAAAACTCGCTCTGAAGTTTGGTCTAAGACCAAAGTCTTTGAAGCTCAGACATTCGTCCAATTGGGCTGCGAATTTATTCAAAATATGGCAAAATTCCAATGCATCGCTTTCGGTTGCTTATTTATTTTTTATCATATAACTGAAGCCTATAGAGTGGACAATTCACAAGATTGGAAAATTTAAGTAGATGTGTAAGGAGGACAGCATTGATTGTAAAATAGTGAATTTTCAGACAGAAGGTAATGTTATTATGCTTCATAAACATTCCAACAAATTGGTGTTGTAGAAGTCCTGTTACCTTCTGTTAATAAATACAAAAATCATCAACCAATACCGTATAACATACACACCGTGTAGTGGTTTGAATCACGTAAATTATTTGAATATTATAAAAAGAGATCATGTGTCAGCAACCGTACGGACACGTCTGCACTTAGCGAGTGGATGGTCGTTAGACCATTCAGGAGCTTAGTACAGCTACGTGGGAGTCCGAACGCGAGTGGGTTGCAGACACATGATCTCTTTTTATAATATTCCACCAATAATTTCC
>OODK01001269.1_pt1 | contig 13236 bp, 9 predicted proteins | sample 1671371 | NCBI WGS metagenome assembly OODK01 (sample SAMN06348150, study PRJEB24527) | human gut metagenome | biome: human gut; feature: ankylosing spondylitis patient; material: feces | host: Homo sapiens | place: China | collected 2015-10 | reverse complement strand
GAAGCGTTTCTACTATTAACAGAAAAAGCGGCCTAAAATGGGGGGTGTTGACGCTGATTTTTTGCCTTCATTGAAGGTTGAGAGCGTTCCCTCACTTGGTAGGCATCGAGAAAGGCTCGTTGACACCCTTTATTTTGAAAATTAACAGAAAGTTAACAAAGCAAGATGCGCTGAACAAGAAACAACCGCCGCTCACTCCGGGAAAGAGTGAGTGGCGGTTGCAATATCAAATTTTTGATTCAAAAAATCAGATGCTCGCTAAAATATCTGTCAGTGTGGCGACAAATGCTTCATCCTGCTCCTTCGTCCGTTTCGCACTCCCCTTCGGGTGCTTTCCGGCACGGAGAAGTTTTTTGTTTTCATATCGCCGCAGCAGGAGGGTATCCATATTGTCGGCGGTGTACTCCAAACCGTTTTGGTTCAGAACTTTGGCACACCGGGCAAGGCACATACTCGCCAATCCATAGTCCTGTGTCACGACAATATCTCCCGGCTTTACTCGGTTGACCAACGCAAAGTCCACACTGTCAGCCCCTTTATCGAACACCAATGTCTGCGCACCTTCCCGCTCGATTTGGTGAGCTGTGTCGCATAGGATGATGACAGGAACGCCGAACTGTTTTGCAATCTGCAATGTCAAGTCCACCACCGGACAGCCGTCTGCATCGATCAAAATGTTCATCGGCTTTCCTCCATCACCCACTGAAATGCTCTTGCGGTGCGCAAATCGGCGTCTTTGAAATGCCCGCCGCTGTTCCATTCAAGGGTGCAGTCTGTGCCACGCTCTGCAAGTCGGCTGTGCAGGGTGCGGATATTATCACCTACTGTAGCCATGACGGTGTTTTTCGTGTGCTCTTCCCGGTCGCCAAGGCTCAGATAAACGCGCTGCGCCTGTATCGGGTGCTGCCGCTCAAACTCCATCCAGCCCGGAAACCACACCGAGGGCGAAGCAGCGGCGACACCGTAGAACAGATTTGTCCGCGTGGATGCCCACAGGGCAAACAATCCGGCCAGCGAGTAGCCACCCAGAATGATCCGGACATTTTCCGGCAGTGCAAACTGCTGTTTCAGAGTGGGAATCGCCTGTTCGGTCAGAAAGCAAATGGTATCCGCCGCATTGCCGCCAAAACATTCCTTGCCCCATACCGCAGGAGATTTCCACGGGGAAAGTTCATCGTTCCAGCTTTTCACAGGAACAGCGGCAAACAGAAAATTCCGGCCGCTTTGTGCAATGGCTGTCACTTCATGATCCATGCTTTGCAGCTCATGTTCGCCGGTCATTTGGAGCAGTAGGTATTCTGCATTGGCTTCACCGTAAATGCGGCAAGGTCTGTTCCCGATTTGCATTGTCTGTGCGGTCACTGCGACGTCCTCCCGAAAAAACTTTGATAAGCCCAGTATAGCAACTGAAAAATCATTTTGCAATTCAAAAGGCGTTCATAGCCGTAGCAAGCAGGGTCTTCGTATATACAAAGACCATTTTGCGTTGCAAAATGCTTGTTGGGAAATCCCAAACCCTTTGTGTTCTGCATCCGGTGGATGCAGGCTGCGCGTTTTTGCAAAACGCTCTTGCATCTTGCAATTTTGTTCATCGAACTTGTATTTCTTTGCCGGAACCGTTGCGCTTTGCCGCCCAACTTGTTATTATTAAACGTGAAAGAACTTTCACAGAGAAACGGAGAAAACACCATGCCTACTTTGGAATGGATCGGAAAAAGCAAAGTTGTCAATCATCATCAGGAAGTGCCGTTCCGTGTGTTGGAGCGTCAGTACAGCTTTGACGAAATGGGCAAGCACACCGAGGACAACGGCAGTGATAACATGATTATCCACGGCGATAATCTGGAAGCCCTGAAAGCTCTGCTGCCGCAGTATGAGGGTCGGGTGAAGTGCATCTACATCGATCCTCCTTACAACACTGGCAATGAGAAGTGGTGCTACAACGATAATGTCAATGATCCGCATATTCAAAAGTGGCTGGGCGAAGTAGTCGGCAAGGAAGGCGAGGATTTGACACGCCATGACAAGTGGCTCTGCATGATGTATCCTCGGCTGATGCTGCTGCAGAAGTTGTTGGCGGATGATGGTGCGATTTTTATTAGCATTGACGACAACGAGCTTTACAACTTGAAATTCATCTGTGATGAAATCTTTGGTGCGGGCTGTTTTGTTTCCAATATTTCGTGGCAGCGCACTTACTCCACTCGAAATGATTCTAAAGGCATCGTAAACGAGGTGGAGCATATTCTGGTATACAGCAAACAGCCAGGATGGAATCCCAACAAGTTATCTCGTACCGAAGAAATGAACGCACGTTACTCTAACCCGGATAACGATGTATGTGCATGGAAAAGCACAGATGCCTTTGCACCCGGAGCTACAACGCATCAAGGAATGGTTTATGCTATTCAGAATCCATTTACAGGCGTACTTCTTTACCCGTCTAATGGACGTTGCTGGTCTTTAGGACAGGATCAGATGTTTGAAATCATGTCGCAGTGGGGCGAGTATGAATTGCGCGAGATAGCGGATGCTCAGAAAAGAGCATCAATATGCGGAGTGTCAGAAGCGCAGGTTAAAAGTGGTGTTAAAGCAATCATGCTATCTGACAGCGTGGAAGATGCTGCACAAAAGGCAGCTGCGATTTATAATCGCGGACAGTGGCCATTGTTCTACTTTGGTCAAGGTGGAAAAGGTGGAATTCGTAGAAAAACATATCTTGATAATGTCGGAGGTCGCGTTCCTACAAACTTCTGGCCGTTTTCTGAAACTGGTCATACAGATGAAGCAAAAAAAGAAATGTTGACGATTTTTGACGGGAAGGCACAGTTTGACACGCCTAAGCCTCGCCGCCTTATTGAATTTGTGCTGAGGATTGCAGGTTCTGAGGATGCGCTGATTCTTGATTCCTTTGCCGGCTCTGGAACAACTGCCCATGCGGTGCTGAATATGAACAAAGCGGATGGAGGACACCGCAAGTTTATTCTGGTGGAGATGGGCGACTACGCCGATACTACGACTGCTGAACGTGTGAAGCGTGTGATCAACGGCTATGGCAAAGACAAGAACGCCGTAGAAGGCACTGGTGGCAATTTCAGTTACTACGAACTGGGCGAGCGGCTGCTTCTGCCGGATGGAAACCTGAATGAAAGCATCGGCACAGACAAAATCCGTGACTACATCTGGTATACGGAGACGAAGAAACCTGCGGTGAGTCAACAGAACGGAAACCCATATTTCCTCGGTGAGAACAACCACACCGCTTACTATTTCTACTATGAGCCAGACCAGATGTGCGTGTTGGACTATGCTTTTTTGTCTACCATTCCGGAAAAAGCGGAAAACTATCTGATTTATGCTGACCGCTGTGCATTGAGTGAGAGTGACCTGCTGCGGTTTGGTATCACGTTTAAGAAAATTCCGCGCGACATTGCGCGGGTGTAAGGAGGACGGCTCTTATGGAATTAAAAAATTATCAGAAAGCCGTCATTCGGGATTTGGAACGCTATCTGGAAATCCTGATGCAGACAAAGAACATCGAAACGGCCTATACTCGGCTCTGGCAGGAGAAAGATGTAAAAGTCGGATTTGGCGGAATGCCCAAGTATCAGAATCTTCTGCCCGGTGTGCCGAATGTCTGCCTGAAAGTTCCTACGGGCGGCGGCAAAACATTTTTGGCTGCAAATGCCATCGAGCCGATTTTCTCCGCACTGGGTGTGGTAAAACGCCGTGCAGTGGTTTGGCTGGTTCCGTCAGATGCTATCCTGACCCAAACCTTGGCTGCATTGCGTGACCCTGCACATCCTTACCGCCAGAAAATTGATGTTGCCTTTGGCAGCCGTGTAGAAGTGTATACCAAAGAACAGCTTTTAATGGGGCAGCACTTCAATATCTCTGCGGTCAACGAGCAGCTTTCCATCATGGTGCTGTCCTATGATTCGTTCCGTGGCAAGAAGGAGCGGCTCAAGGCCAAGCAGGAGAACAGTAGCCTTGTTGCGCTGGCAAATGCACTGGGCGAACCTGATATGCCGTTGGAAGATACCGACCCGACCGCCTTGATGCAGGTCATTAATCAGCTGCATCCGCTGGTTATTGTGGACGAAAGCCACCATGCGCGCAGCAACCCGAGCAAGCAGATGCTGCAAAACTTCAATCCCTGCTTTGTGCTGGATCTGACGGCAACGCCCACTAAGGAAAGCAACATCATCTCCATTGTGGATGCGATTCACTTGAAACGCGAGAACATGGTCAAGTTGCCTGTCATCGTGATGAATCGCAACAGCCAGCAGGATGTGCTGCATGATGCCATCGAGATGCAGCGGACACTGGAAATTCACGCAAAAGATGCCTACGAAAAGGGTGGCAGCTACATTCGCCCCATCGTGCTGTTTCAGGCGCAACCCAAGAGCACAGAAAATGCAACGACCTTTGAAAAACTGCGCCAACGCCTGATTGCAGCCAACATTCCAGCAGAGCAAATTGCCATCAAGACGGCGGAGATCAACGAGTTGAAAAATGTGGATTTGCTGTCGGAAAAGTGTTCGATTCGCTTTATCATTACAGTCAATGCCTTGAAAGAGGGTTGGGACTGCCCCTTTGCGTATATCCTTGCTACGCTGGCGAACCGCACCAGTCAGGTGGATGTGGAGCAAATCGTGGGGCGTATTCTGCGTCTGCCCTATACCCGGAAACATTCTTCTCCGATCCTGAATACTTCGTATGTTCTGACCTCGTCTGCGGACTTCAAGCGTACGCTGGACGGCATCGTCAAGGGCTTGAATAACGCAGGCTTCACTGACCACGATTACCGTGTGCAGGAAGAAGCTGCCCCGGTCGAGCCGCTGCCCAAAGTGGAGCAGACCATCTTCCCGGCACAGCCGATAAACGAAGCAATGCCTGCGGCATCGGCGGAAGAGGAAGAGTTTTTTGATTTCGACCCGACACTGTTGGGCAGCACCTTGGCAAAGGCAAGTGTTTCTCCCTCGGTGCAGAATATTTTTGACCGCTCTGAAAAGGAACAGAACGATTTTGATGTTGCTATGCAGCAGCACCAGAATGACCCGTTGAGCGATTTGCCGCTGGAGGTGCAGGACAAAGTGGATGTTTCCCATGTAAATCCAGAATTTCTGGAAGATGTGCGCACCCTTAAATTGCCGAAATTCTACTTAAAAACATTGCCAAGCCTTTTAGATCCGGAAGGGAAAACGGAGCTGGATAAAGCCCAGCTGCTTTTGGATTTTTCTCTGAAAGGAAAACCGAGTGCAATCGACTTCGGCCATCTAGACGACGATTTGGCGCAGGTCGATTTGGAAGACCGCGATACCACGACACCGCGCATCTCCAAGCTGAAAGATGATTATCAGCAGTACATGAACAGGCAGTTTCCGCTGCTTCCGGGCGAGGATAAACTGCGTATCTGCAAGGATATTATCCACAAGAGCCTTTGCAAGATGAACGCGGTGGATGATAATGAACTGCGGCGTTATGTCGATGGTATCGTGGATAATATGAACCGCGAAGAGCTGGACGCGCTGGAACGGATGCCTGTTAGCTTTGCAGCAAAAATTCGTGCATACGTCATGCAGCTTCAAGAGGAAACTGCACGAGAAAACTTCTACAAGTGGCTGGAAACGGAGAAAATCGTATGTGAACCCCGCTTTCAGTTGACGGAGTATATCACCCTCCCGGATAGCACTTCTTCAATGAGCAAGAGCCTGTACCAGACTGAGGGCAAGATGGATGGGCTGGAATACAAAATGGCTCTGGCAATGACCAACATGGACAATATCCGCTGGTGGCATCGCAACCCGGAGCGTAACAAGTTCTCGTTCTGTTTGAACGGCTTCCGCAACCATTACCCGGATTTTATCGTCCGCACGACCAGCGGAAAGATTTTGCTGATTGAAACCAAAGGCGACCAGCTGGAAAATGCAGAGTCCAGAGAAAAAATTCGGCTGGGTCGTGCATGGCAGGATGCCGCTGGCAAGCAGGCATACCGCTATTATATGGTGTTCCAGAATAAGGATTTGCAAATGGAGGGAGCATATCGCTTTGATGAGTTTTTGACGCTGCTGAGGGAACTGTAAACAGAACCGAGGCTGTGGCTGAGAGGTAAAATTATGGGTAAAGGTAAGAAGAAAAAGCCGATTTCTCCGAAGAAAAGTATTCAGAGCCTTCAAGAATCAAGAGATGGTGGTCAAATTGCGCTTAGAGGATATACCTACCAGTTTTTGTATGCTTGTTATTTGATGCTGACGAACCAGAATGAGAATACAATCTTTCAACTTGAAGGCATCGAAGATGTTGACCGAATTGAAAAACAAGACGGCGGCCAAATTACACATATTCAGCTCAAGTACTCCGTCAATCGGCAAAACGCAAGCTTTTTGGCTGATGTTCTGCAAAATTTTCTTGAGGCATATCTTCTTGATAAAGACAGATATTTTAAGATGGTCTATGATTTCCCAGTTGCAAATGGAAATTTGAAGAAAATTCTTGAGGGAAAATTAGATGAAGCTTCTCTTAAATATTGGAAAGAAGTGATTGAAAAAATTAAAGAGAGCCAAACATCATGGGATTGGAGCCAATATAATTTTGAAGATTTTTTGTCTAGGCTGTCGTTTGAAAACCTAAAAAAAGAAATTTTTGAAGATGAAATAGAAAAGGCACTAATTCAATACCACGATATCAGTACAGATAATCTCAAATTATATGTGAATAGCATAAAAATCCTTTGCCTTAAAAAAATGGAGAATCGCGATTTAATAACAAGAAAAGAATTGGTTTCTTGTGTTGAAGCAGTTAAGATGGACATTAGCAAAGGGGCTCAAAATCCAGCGCATAGCTGGATTAGAAAACTTAGTTTTTCAAAAAATGCAGCAGAACATGAGAATGATTTCTATGAAGGGAAAAAAGCGACTCCTGCGGATATAGCAAAAAATCTTCCGGTAGAACGTCCAATGCTAGAGGGGAAAATTATAACGTCTATACAAGAAAATATAGTGACTGTAATAAAAGCCTCCAGCGGGCAGGGAAAGACAACACTCGCATTAAGATCAGCTTATTTGCTTCAGAATGAATATACTGCCTATCAAGTGACAGTATGCGATAATAATGAACAACTAGGCAATACATTTCAATATTTTAACTCTCGGTTACGTCTTGGAGAGAAGCTTCTGATTTTGATTGACAACTTGGATGGCAGAGTACAAAAGTGGAATGGACTTGTGCAGCTTTTGCAAGCTGAATTACCAACTAATTATAAGGTTCTTCTTACGACAAGGGAAATTGATTGGTACAATTATAGTGGTGATTTGAGCAATATCCGCTCAATAAATATTATAGTCCCGACATTAGAAGAACAAGAAGCAAAAAATATTTTCCAAAAATTAAAAGAAACAGGAAATCTGCACCCCAGCATAACAAATTGGAAACGAGAGTGGAATCGAATTGCCGAACGGAAACTTTTAATAGAGTATGTTTATTTGCTGACTCATGGTGAGATGCTTTCTGAACGAATTACAGCTCAGATGAAAGAACTTGGGCAGTCTTCATTTGGACAGCTAAAATGTGACATTTTGCGTAAAGTATGCTTTGCTGATGTTTGTGGGGTAAAGCTTACTGTCCGAAATCTCTTTTGCAGTCAAAAAGATTATGCAGGAGCAGATTTTGGCGAACTGTTAAAAAATCTAGAGTCGGAATTTTTAATTCATCTCAACACAGATGATAATTATGTAGAAGGACTGCATCCAATCCGTTCGTGGCATATTGTAAATCAGTTACATGAATTTGTTCCCCTCGAAAACACGGCAATTTCTGTAATTAAAATGGTCGAAAAGAAGGATTATGTAGTACTATTTTCTCATATTCACGAATTTTCGTTAAATAGGAGTGCTTTTTTCAAAGAGGTCCTAGATTTTTTGTGGGACGAAAACGATCTGTCCGGATGCCTTCGGGCAGTAAAAGGTCTTTTTTCGGGGGATGTTTTACAGTATTATCGGGATAACAAAGATTTTTTTGATGATGCAAATGCTCATTTTGGACTAGAACTTATCGCAATGGAAAAATGTCCATTTAAGATATTTGATAAATTTGGCGTTTCAGTGCAAACGCTTGATAATCTGCAAAAAATACATCCAGATAGTCTCAACGGAAAATATTTACAAAGACTTCGAGATAAAATACCTGACTGTGATTTGCCGCAAATGTTTATCTTTGGATTTTGCAGCACGCTTTACCAAAGGGCCAAGACTGTTTCTTTTGAACAAGTTACAGATCTTGAAACCTATTCCCAAATTGCAGAATGGATTTATGACATAACTTCTGAACTTAGCTTGGTGGCAGAAATACCACTAAATGAGGTATGGAAAAAGTCTGATAGGATGTCTTTGGAATGTATGGCAAGACTCATGTATCTCTCGTTCTGTAGCAACCAAACGGCATATAGAGCATATATTTCTCAAAATATGGATGAAATTTTGACGTACTATAAGCACATGACGAAATCACATAGTGTCTACGTTGATGAAACTTCAGATGCTATCCATGTTGAGTATATACTCTCTTTAAGTGAAATTGGAAATGCGAATGAAGAAAGCGTTTCAAGAATCAAGCAACTTTGTCGGATGCTCCCGATATTCAAAAAATATTGTACAGATGCATTAAAACCAGAAATCGAGATGCTGAAAAATTATTTTGTTCCGGATGATGCACATAAAGAAATGCCAATTGAGAACGTAGTGATAATGTTCCATCAGCATTTAACATCTTTATGGAATAAAACAATTCTTAGCAATTACGAATTTGAAATGGTGACAGACTGGATAGAATACTGGTTTAATCTTAGAAGCCATATTTGTACAATGGCGAACGATTACTGTGAGTGTTTAACCAAAGCGGAAAGTCCAAAACTAAAAGAAAGTGCAATCAGAAAGAGCATTTGTATTTATAGTGAATATCAGAAGCTCATAAATAATGAAAGAAAATATCCCGGAGAAGAAAATCCATTTGAAGAAGATGTTCCCTGTGTAAGAAAATTTCAAGGTATAAAAAGAAAATATTTTTGGTCTATAACAAACTTCACAGGACAATTTCCCGGACTCTTAAAAAGAGATCCAAAAAATGCGAAGCTTGCAATGTTTAATATTTTGGCTGCACAGCGCGCGCTATCAGATGTTCAGCAATTCTTTGATGAAATAGTATTCGACACTCCGTTAAAAACGAAGCATTTACAATTGTGTGAGTTAGAAAAAGTGAATGTTAGCCGCCTTATGATGGGATGTTACTATTATTATGACAACCCGATGAACAAAGGTTTTGACAAGTACACAATAGATGGTTGGTATAAGGCAAGATGCACTAAAGAAAGGCAAAAAATTCAAGAAGGGCTTTCTGCCTTGACTGAATTTTATTCTGTGATTTTTCCAGAGAACAATTATTATGCCGGAATATTAAATTACTATCCTATCATAATTGGTGGATTTGATAAAAGTTCCGAAGATGCTTGGAATGCTTTGCTGATTAGCGGAATGCAAATTTTGAATTCCAAATTTGATTATTTAGAGGTGCTTTTTAAGACAAATCAGGGAGAAATAGAAAATGTTGCCTATCGCATTCCAAAACAGTTTTTGGCTTATGTGAAAAATGCTTTGGAATCTCCATCGGCAGAAGTACAAGAAAATCGGACATCTATATATCCTGTAGAGGTAACACCGCAAATGTTAGGATGCTTTTCGCAAAAATATATAGTTGAAAAAGCAGAAGATAATCTTGCAAAGTCTATAATAAGAGAGATTGGCGAGTATCTATGGGATTACTCAATGTGCCGAAAGTTGTTGGCCGGTCCTGAAGATTCAGATTATGGTATAGAGCAATTGGATTTCTACCGAATGGCTATCAACGAAAAAATGGCTCTGTTAGATTTAGATGAATCTAAATGTATAGAACCTGTTTGTTTGAAAGTCTTTTCTGGATCAGACTTTTCCAGTGAGGAATACAATAGTTTGCTAAACACATTGATTTTTAACAATGTATGATTCCTTATTGAAATTTATATTATAGACTGAATCCCAATAATAAGCCCACAGGCTGGTACTCATATCCAACCTGTGGGTTTTGCTATACTTGTCAACTGATACCAATTACTATCAGCTGTTTTTCTGATTTTCGTTCATGATTCTTCTGGCTCGTCCGCGCGTGGTATCCTCAAAGGTTTCATCCTCGCTGAATCGCAGCCAATAGGGGTCTTCCATTAGGCAGGCGTTGGTGCGTTTGACGATTTCCCAAGCATTGTAATCAGGCAGGCCCATCATTTTCAGGATTTCCTTGCAGTCCATCCGATTTTTCGGAAAAATACGCTTCTTTGCCCAAACTACCACATCGACTAATGGAACTTTGCGTTTGTCACCGATGAAAAGGTTCAGTGGGAGGTCATACTGCGGCACGCCCTCATTTGCGCAAAGATACTGCCCATCTTCGCTTAGGTGTGCGATTTCTTTTTCATCCATCATCAATTTCAGATAGGCCATTTTATCACCCCATGGCGGCTTTCAGGTAGTGCAGACGGTATTTCAGGTATTGACGGATCGCAGATGCTCTTTTTTCGCTCAGCAAGGCGAGAATCGGAGAGATTGCCTGAATGATCTCCTGATACAGTTCGTCCAGATCACGCACAGGAATCACCGGTTCGTCAATCAGCTTGATTTGCTGGGCATGGCGACTGCGGAATGGCTTGGCATCATCAAACTGATAGTGGAGTTTTGTATCAATCAATTCTTCGTCCATCGCCCATGCGAGTAGACTTCCGCCATTATCATAGATGGGAGGAGCATAAATCAATGGAGCATCTGTTTGACGGTTTTGAATGACAATGTCAAAATTGTTCTCGTGACGGTCAGCATTCCCGATAAAAGCATCAAATACCAGCATTTGATAAAGCCATTTTTTACCATAAAGCTTGATTGCATATTGGAATCGGTTTTCTTTCGAGGCTGTTAGGCCATGAGAAAAACAATAGGAATCAGCGACATCAGCAAAATGATAAAGTCGTTCATTATCTGTTGTAAATCTAGGACAGACACTAACTACATCACAGGAATATGTCTTGATGTCAGGAAAAAATTGGGCGGGCATCAGTGTGTATTCTACATGAGGCAGCTTTAATACCTGTGCAATCAGCGATGCCATTGCCTCCGAATATGGTTCATATCCTGCTGTTCCGGCTTCTGTAATAGAGTTTCCCTTAACCATAAAAGTCTTGCCTTCGATGCAATACCAGCCCTTTGAGAGAACTCCACGACTTGTCCGTGTTTCTTGCTTCTCAATTAGCTGAATACTTGAAGGAATTTCAATCGGGCTCATGGTATCACGCTCCTTTGCTCCATTATACCATGTTCAAACGGGTAAACAAGGTAAATCTACTTCACTTTTTAATGAACGGAATCGCACCATAGCGACCTTGTAAATAGCCCTTGGCGATATTCTCACCTTTCCGGGGAGAGAACTCGGTCAGGGCGTAAATATCGGTCCGCATGGTCTTTTCGTCCTTTTCGGCAAACCAGATCTGATCTCGCCGCAGCAAAGTTAAGTCAAGAAGTCCGGTGTCGTGCGTGGTAAAGATGAGCTGTGCATGGTTCGTATTGATAGCGGCATCCTGTACCATCTCGATCAGATGCCGCGTCAACAGTGGGTGCATACTGGATTCGATCTCGTCTACCACTAGAACAGACCCAGATTCCAGTGCGGCAAGCCACATACCGATGCGGGAAAAGAACCGCTGTGTACCAACGGATTCCTGCCCCAATGGAAGCCAGAAGCCCCTTGATGCGCCATCTTCGGCATCGAGGGTGTGCAATGCGGAAATGATAGGCTCTTCTTTGGAGCCAGTGATGCGGATGTCCTTGATACCGAGGTCTGCATACAGCATTTCATGCAGGATACGGCTCTTTTCAGAGCCGCCTTGCCGGATGGCAGACAAAGTTGCGTCCAGTCGCATTTCCGTTCCCATAAAGCCTGTCAGTTTTTCAAAGAACCACAGATATGCCTTTTCAGTCTGGGGGCAGTTCCACTCGTTCGAGCTGGACAGATAAAGGCGATTTTCAGCAGTTCGTCCAGAAAGCGTAAGCTGTTCTTGGATGTTTTCACGAAATTGGTAGCCATTTCCCTCTCTGGAAAAAATCAAGGCTTCCCGGCCATTCGGCCAGTGGTAGAGATATTCGGTCAGGACTTTGGACTTGTCAAACGAGAACCCATAGGCATACTTGATGCCGCCATAAAAATAGATGGCTTCAAAGCTGGTCGGCTGTGTGGGCTGGTCAGTGAAAGCAAACGGCTCCTGCGGAAGGGACTCGCCCTTCAGCAGCTTGGCATATCGGCCACAGACCATTTCCCGCATGAGCAGGAGAGCATGGAGAACATTGCTCTTCCCGGCTGCATTTGCGCCGTACAGTGCCAGCACAGGTACAAGCTGTTTTTTCTCGTCCGGCGAAATCAGGCAATCAGGCAGACTTTTATCCGTAGATGCTTTCAAGCTGATAATAGCCGTGTCCTTGATGGAGCGGTGGTTGGTGACTGAAAATTGAAGCAGCATCGCGATTCCTCCCAGATGATTTTCTGAATCTAGTGTACTCTATTCTGGGCATAAAGTCAAATTTTAATTTTGAAATTTGCAAATATTCCGCAAAAATCAAAAATAAAATCCGAAATGTCGGCTTTTGATACCGTTCGGATGCTATCAGGAATCATTCTGCATACACGATCTCCCTCACCATCACTTCCTCGGCCTGCGCTTTCAGTCCGTTCATGTGCGCCACCCAGAGAAGCTGTGCGCGCTCTTTGTCCGGCGCGGGGTACTTGTCTAACAGAGTGGTTATCGTGCGTTCCAGACACGCACAAGCCGCTTTCTGGACATCCTGCAAATGCGGCCAGAGCGTACCGTTCAGCAACATCCGGTTGTACAGCACAGGACGCTGAGTTTTGAGATACGCCAGCCGCATCCGGCCATATTTGCCCAGCGGTTCGGAATCATTGGTCTGCGGCAGGGTGAGCAGGGGCAACTGATACTCCCCAACCTGTGCGTAATGGATCTCGGTGCGGACAGTGTTCGTGTTCTTCATGGAAATTCTCCTTTGCATTTTCAACGCGTTTTGCGGTCTTTGTGGAAAACGACGCTCACTTCTTCCGGCTCTGTGCGGTCAGCCAGTTGCCCTGCGCCTGATAGTAGTGCTCCATCGTGGTGGG
>OODK01001261.1_pt1 | contig 13361 bp, 29 predicted proteins | sample 1671371 | NCBI WGS metagenome assembly OODK01 (sample SAMN06348150, study PRJEB24527) | human gut metagenome | biome: human gut; feature: ankylosing spondylitis patient; material: feces | host: Homo sapiens | place: China | collected 2015-10 | reverse complement strand
CAGCGGCAGGAAGAAATCGCAATTATAGAAAAGTTGAATAAGATTTATTGCACATAAGATAAACGAAATAAATATTGACACATACAACTTAATATGATATTATATAAGAAAGCTGAGTGGGAAAACCCAGTCAGTATTTCTTATATATAAGATAAACCAAATAAATATACAACCAAAGGAGAAAAAGAGTTGAATAATCTTGAGACTAATCAATCTTACACGGGGGGACAATTGAGCCGAGAATAAAATGTGAAATTTTTCGTGACTCAATGCAGAATTATAAAAAATATGGTATTCGTCCCGCACAACTTATTATAGCAGATGTGCCGTATAATGTGGGAAATAATTTTTATGGTTCAAATCCTATGTGGTATAAAGGTGGAGATAACAAAAACGGGGAAAGCAAGTTGGCTGGAAAGTCGGCGTTTAATTCAGATTTTAACTTTAATCTCTACGAATATTTCCATTTCTGTTCAAAAATGTTAAAGAAAGAGGATAAAAAGAAATCTATTCGTGGGAGAAGCAGTGATTCACCTTGTATGATCGTGTTTTGTTCATTTGAACAAATTCAGACACTTATTAATGCAGCAGCGAAACACGGATTTGTTCATTACATACCACTTGTGTTTGTTAAGAATTATAGCCCACAGGTGTTGAAAGCAAATATGAGAGTTGTAGGGGCTACAGAATATGCATTACTTTTATATAGAGACAGACTTCCTAAATTCCGTAATGGCGCACAATATGACGAGAACGGAAAAACAATCAGAGGAACTGGACATATGATATTTAACTGGTTCACATGGGAAAAAGATACAAAAGAAATACCAAAGATTCACCCTGCACAGAAACCAGTTGCACTATTGAAGAGGCTGATTGAAACATTTACCGATCCTGGCGATGTTGTGATTGATCCTTGTTGTGGAAGCGGAAGCACATTGAGAGCTGCTTGTGAGTTAGGAAGAAGTTCATACGGATTTGAAATTGACCGAACATTTTATCAAAAAGCCAAAGATGAGATGTTAATTGATTACATCAAGTAAAAAGAAATAAATACACAACCAAAGGAAGAAAAATGGAATACAACAAATTATATAATATGGATTGTATGAACTACTTTTCCATCATAGATGGGGGGCAATTTGATTTAACATTGACTGATATTCCATATGGAGAAGTAAACAGGTCTAGTAATGGATTAAGAAGCTTAAACAAAGAAGATGCTGATATTATGACATTTAATTTGCAAGATTTTTTAAATGAAGTATATCGTGTGACTAAAAGTACAATTATTGTATTTTGTGGGAAAGAACAAATATCTGAAATCCATTCGTATTTTTCCGGCAAACAGAAATCTGGAAAAGGAACTGTTAGACAGATTGTATGGGAGAAAACAAATCCATCACCAATGAACGGTCAGAACATTTATCTGTCTGGGATAGAGAATGCAGTGTGGTTTAAAAAGCGTGGTGGCACATTTAACGCACATTGCAAAAATACAGTTTTCAAATATCCATGCGGAAGGAACAAAATTCATCCGACAGAGAAGAATCATAACCTACTTAAAGAACTGATTCTTGATAATAGCAATGTTGATGATATTGTATTTGATCCATGTATGGGAAGCGGAAGCAGTTGTCTTGTAGCAGCAGAGAATGGCAGAAGATACGTTGGTGTTGAATTAAAACAAAAATATTATGATTTGGCAGTTCAAAGAATGCAAGAGCTGCAATAAATCAGGAGAATGTTTATGGAAAGAAATAGATGTTGGAGAAGAAAGAAAAACTTCTCAAAAGGACGTAGAAAAAAGAATATTGTACAGCATGTTTTTGGTGGATCTGGATATGGATTGGGTTGTAAACATGATGGACAGTACATCAAGGGCAAGGTTCATCGCTCTAATCCTTTATATAGTATGAAAACCAATAATCGCAGATGCTATGGTGTTGCGATGAATTGGAAACATAGAGATGCGCAAAAAGTCCTTTCTATGGACTCGCAAGAGGAAGAATTTAATGACGAAAAAGAGGTAAAAGATGGAAAATGTTGATGAAACTACAGATGTTTTAAAAGTATCAAGAGGAAGCATTCTGATGGCAAATCACGACAGAGAGTATGTAAACAAAGAAAATACTCTGCAGATAAAAGCCGGAGATAAAATTATTGTCGGTTATGACGGATTACTTCATCCAGTAAACAATAATAAAGCAGCCATTACAATTGACAATGATCTTGAAGTGGAAGGTTATTCTGCCACTGGATTATCAGAATATCTTGTTGCTTGGTTGGATTCTAGCCTGGATTTGAAAGAAAATTTGAGAAGAACAATGCTTGATCTTGATGAATTTAAAGCAGTGATTGAAAATGCATTAGTAGTTATTGGAATGAAAAGAGAAGAAGCTGAGAATGAATAGAAGTCACATTGTATATACGATGAAACATAAGAGAGCATTTCTCAGAGTGGAAAAGGAATTGCTTGGTCATAATACTGTTCGAGGATTTTTGCATGACCTTGATAAAGTTTTTATATATTTGGTGACTCCGAAAAGCTGGGAGAAAAAAGTCTCTAAATTTCACAGAAAATATTCCAGACATCATCCTATAAGAGCGCGAACAAAAGCGGATTATATTCAGATGATTATTGACTGGGAGTGCTGTAGGTTCACGAAACCAGATAAGCCTATGACAGCCCGGCAAACATTATATAAATTGTTCCCAGAAATGGAAGATAAGATTCTGCCATTACTGGAAGAACTCAATCTATAAGGAGGAAAAGATGATCCAGCTTGGTAGTGGATATGAAAAAGTATGTGAATATTTACAGAAACATAATATAAATTCACTCGAAGAAATTGTTGGAATGGATGCATTTCATATTTTTCCACGACAAGGAGTTACAGCTTGTAAAATTAGAAATGTTGAATTTTTCGGAAATGTAAGAGTATGGGGATTTAAAACAAATGTTTCTCATAAGCTGGTAGAGCTTGGTAATTCAATATTTCTTGATGAAAAAGAAGCAAGAGAATATGAAGTTTTGCAGTTACATAAAAGAACTTTGGATCAGCAGCAAAACATCATAAAGCGGAGAGTTGAAGAGATAAACAGGGATTTGAATAAATTGGACTATCTCTTAGAACGTTATCCGACAACTGAATCAAGATGCAGATTTAAAAAACGTTGTGAAAACTGCTCACATCACGAAAATTGCATCATTGATGGAAAAATTACATGTGTTGTTTTCGGCAAACCAGAAGATTGTTATTTCTGGGAGCCGGATATAGAAGTATTCAAGAAATGGTTAAAAGAGCATGAAGTAGGATAAAAAACAACTTTTATCTAAATTTATAAAATCCACTGTATTTTCGTCCTTTCATTTATGTTCTATATATAAATAGGAAGAAATTCTTTCAATCACAACATTTGAAACACGATAACCACCGATTTTTCAAGCGTTAAAATGAAAGTTGTTTTCAAATAGGTAATTGTCCACTGGCATTTCGCTAGGTGGATAATTTGAAAATATGTTGGTTTAGTACAGGTATTTCAAGTTTTGTTGCCTGTTATCTTGCAAAGGATGTGGACGAGATTATTTATACTCATGTTCCAAATCAACATCCGGATAGCTTGAGATTTTTACATGATTGTGAAAAGTTGTTAGGACGAAAAATAACAATATTACAATCCGATAGATATGCGTCAGTGGATGACGTTATCGAAAGAACACGCTGTATCAATACACCGTATGGCGCACCTTGTACAAAATTTCTGAAAAAGGAAGTGAGAAAACAATGGGAGATACAGAATTTTGACCATCATACATATGTATGGGGATATGACGTAAATGAAAAGAATAGAGCCGATAGACTTGTAAAAACAATGTCAGACTACGATCACGAATTTCCTCTTATTGAAAACGGATTCACGAAGGAAGATTGTCATGCACTTGCAAAGGAACTTGGATTAAAACGCCCATACATGTACGACTTAGGTTATCCGAACAATAATTGTATCGGGTGCGTGAAGGGCGGCATGGGCTACTGGAACAAAATTCGAGTAGATTTTCCTGAAGTGTTTGAGCGAAGAGCAAGACAAGAAAGGAAAATCGGTCATAGTTGCATTAAGGGCGTATTTTTAGATGAACTTGATCCTAAACGTGGACGTATGGATTTAGAAGTCATGGAAGATTGCGGAATCGCTTGTCAGCTTGTGCTGAAGGGAAAAAGAGATTTGAAATAATGAGAGCCGATTGACAGGAGGATAATGATGAATATTACACCAGAACAAAATAAACATAACTGCCAGTTGTGTAAAAGCGAATGGCTTGGAAGATGTTTTAATGGCAGTAATTATGGAAAAGACGTATCTGTAGATAACGAGCCATGTAATTCTTATGAATTTGGTGGTACACAAGAGAGATTGGCAGAAATTGAAAAAGAAGAAGTCAAGAGGCTGTATGAGGTGAAATTTTGTTAGATGGAATTATTAGTGGTTTGATTGTTGCATGGATTCTGACAATATTCAATGTAGATAGTATCTGCATTAATGCATTACAGCCGTTTTTCGCAAATGTAAAATTGACAACAGATCATTACTATTTCGCATTTGGTGTGTTCGGCTTAATCACAGGAATAATGTCACATAGCAATTAGAAGAAAGGAAAAAGTAAATGAAAATTAAAAACATAAAAGATGTCGAGACTTTTTTGAAGGTAGTAAATGAGTGCGAAGGTGGAGTAACACTGACCTCTGTATATGGTGATAAGTACAACCTTAAATCTACTTTAACACAATATGTAGCAGTTGCAGCACTTGTGGGAGAACACGGCGATGAGTTGGAACTTTGGTGTTCTAATAAAAATGACGAAAAGAAATTCTTACAGATGTTCAACGAACATCCGGAAATGCTGTAGAAAGATGGAATAAATAAATGAAAATAACAATTATTGGAAGCCTGATATATGGTGTGTTATTTGTGGCACTTACAATAGTAGCAGACGCAAAGCCTAATACTCCGAAGTTCTGGGCTTTACTTGGAATATCTGCCGCAATGGTTATTAATGAAATGTGGCAAAAATAGATTAAATTAATTTTTTATCGTTATTTTCCAATTTTTATACCTCTTTTACCTGATTTTTAGTGGCAATAAATGCTATATTTAGTGTTAACATATACATATAGCATACAAAATATAGTATAAATGCCACTAAATCAGCACTTTTCTACAATAGTTTTACAATGAAAAATTAATTCAAAGTTGGAAACTGGTAAATTTCTGCGAAGTTGATAAGTTTGCCGAAACTTCATATTGTGCTATTCATGGAGTTGATCCAAACCTTAACATTGGAGATATTACGAAAGTTGATGAAAACAGCATGTTACCATTCAATATGATTTGTGGGGGATCGCCATGCCAAGATTTCAGTATTGCTGGAAAGAAAGCTGGCAGTGGATGGACTTGTAAAGATTGTACAGATGATGACGGAGAGCCATTTACATATAACCCTTTGACAGTTCATTGGTCAAAAAGAGATAAGTGTCCTAATTGTGGAAGCGAAAACCTTGATAAGACACGTTCTTCTCTGTTGGTTGAATGGCTGCGTGTTGTTCGAGCAAATAAGCCAGCCTGGGGAATTTATGAGAATGTAAAAAATATTGTAGGAAAATCTTTCAGAAACACATTCGATATGTTTATCGAAGAGCTTCACGAATATGGATATAACACTTACTGGAAAGTGCTGAATGCCAAAGATTTTGGTATTCCACAGAACAGAGAACGATTATATCTTGTAATCATCAGAAAAGAACTTGATAACGGCAGTTTCAACCTTCCAGATGGATTTGAGAGTGACATAACAATGTACGATATTCTTGAGGATGAAGAAAACGTGCCAGATAAATATTACGTTGATTCAGCCAAAGAGAAAAAGGCATTACAGGAAATGATTGACAGTGGAAAACTGGATAGATCCTATTCTCATACAATCAGACATGGTGGGGGGGGCTGTTCACTAGACCGTCACATGTGGGATCTTGTACAAACGAAATGCGTCAGGGCGCAATCGTCAGCAGACAAGCGAAATATATAGACCATTTAACTGATTGTGCGAATACTCTTATGGCAAGAGACTATAAGGGATTTGGGAATCAAGGAATGAATGCAGTGATTACATTAAAACCAACCAGAAAGGAATAAAGATGAATAGATATATTTGTGAACGAAGATGTGATGAAGGAATGAGAACGTTCAAGGGGGGGCTTTGTGGCACTATCCGAACGATTAATGCAGGAGGCGACAAAAGAGTGATTGTGGAAAATAATGATAAAGATATAAATATTGAAGATTATGGTATTCGCCGTTTAACTCCAAGAGAGTGTTGGAGATTAATGGATTTTTCGGACGAAGATTTTGATAAGGCGAAAGCTGCGGGTTTGTCGAACACACAACTGTACAAACAGGCGGGCAATTCTATTTGCGTGGGAGTTCTATATTACATATATAAAAATCTATATCAAGCAATGCCGTACTTGTTTGAAAATTTAAAAGTAAGTAGTTTCTTTTCCGGAATCGGAGCTTTTGAGAAAGGGTTAGATAGATTGTATGCAGAAATCTCATAAAGACCAACCAATGATAAAAGTAATAGGTCATCTGGATATCAATGGGTTAGATATTATTAAGCGAATTTATTCAACAGATGGATTATCCCCTACTCTTTCAACGATGATGGGAGGGCAAAGACAACCTAAAATAGTCATCAGGAGAAAACATGAATAAGAAGGTACTCAAAGTTGGAAATCTATCAACTGGTAATTCACAAGCTGGAATAATTTATAGAACATGGGGGGGGCTTTCCCCTACATTGTGTGCCGGAACTCACGGATATGCACTTGGTTATATAGTTGTTAATAAAAAGAAAGCTAGTAAGAAACAAAATAAAATGTAGGAGGAATGAACTATGAATACATGTGTAAAAATCATTGATAATTGTTTGGACTGCAATAGTTGTTTTGTTGACAGAATACTTACTGCAGATTCATGGGATCATGAAGAAGGTGCGTACTGCAAAGAAGTTCTAAAAAGCGGAAAACCTCGACTTATTGCATCGGATGACTGGGATTTGAGAAAGTGGTCAAAAGTCCCAGATTGGTGTCCGAAGCTTATAAAAAGCAGATTGAATGAGTTGCGAATTAAAGCAGGAGTTTCCAGTAACAAGAAGTTTGACGAAAAGCTGAATGATCTTTTGAAGAGCCAAGGCGAAGAGTATTCAAAATTGATAAAAACATTGATCTCAATGGGGTTTGCATACGATCAAGTAGCATTTGAAAGAGATGTCGCAATTAAACAGTTAAATAATCTTGGCGTTCAGTTTGGAGAAGATACTTCAAAATATAGAGTAGTGAGGAACGAAAATTGAATTATAAATCCAAATTAATCTGCAGAAAACCTATCATAAATCATAAGGTAAGTATACCTTATGTTCAAACAGAAGAAGAGTTTTGCGAAACAGTGAATAAAGAAATGAACGAGTTGAGAGATAAAGGTGCGAAAAAGATATCTGTACAATATTTCCAAAGTTTAGACACAGACACAGACAGAGAGATAATCAAAGCTATTATTACATATATGATTTGAAACAAAGAGAACTATATAAATAATGGAGGTACATATGAGCGCGTTAATTGTAAATTTATTTGGAGTCCCTGGAGCTGGCAAAAGCACTGGTGCAGCATATATTTTCTCAAGATTAAAAATGCTTGGAGTTAATGCGGAATTAGTTACAGAATTTGCCAAAGATAAAGTGTGGGAGAATAACGAAGAAGTATTTAATAATCAGGCATATATTTTCGGGAAACAAAGTTTCAAGATAAGCCGATGTGCGAATAAGGTTGATGTAATCATTACTGACAGCCCATTGCCACTAAGCATTTTCTATAATCATGATCCGTTGCTTACTGAAAATTTTAATTCAAGTGTAATGGATGTATTTAATGGATATAAAAATGTGAATTTTCTTATTACTAGAACAAAACCATACAATCCTATTGGCAGGCAACAGACAGAAAAAGAATCCGACGATATGAAAAAGCCCATCATTGATCTCTTAACTCAAAGAGGAATCACATATCAGGAAGTTCCAGGAGAAGTTACTGGATATGATGCGATAGTAAACAAGGTATTGTTACAGATTAGAGATAAGGAGGAACTTGAAAGTGAGTAAAACTAAAACATGTGTCCTTTATAGAGGATTAAAAGAAAGTATGAAAGCATTTGCTGACAGAGTAGCAAATAAACTTGATGAAATGGAAAAATACGGCGCAACAATTGTTTACACTGGATTTCTTCAGGATAAAATTTCAAAGGAAAATGCAGCTATTATTTTATATCGGTGCTTTAAAACTTTTGAGGAAGATCTTAAAAAGACAGGAGATTGCTATTTATAGGAGGTAATGATATGCATTGTTATGGAAGAGCCGCTAAAAGACGGAGAGATAGGAAATATAAGAGAAAACTTAAAAGACTTCATTCACTTGGAACAATTACCCCGGCTATTTGGTATGTTGATGCAGACTATCCATATAAAACAGTGAATAAGCCATATTTCGTAAAATCATATAAAAGTCTTGGAAGAAATAAAGGACGGTATTATACATATAAAAAAGTGTCCAATAGAAAAACACGTTACTATAAAGGCGATCTTTCAAATGGCAATGCATATAAGAAATTGTTTGACTTATGGTGGCAGATTTACTAATTGGAGGTGAGTACATATGGAACTAATAACACACCCACTTACTAAAAAAGAAATTTTATGTATGGTGGAAAATGATGAAATACCTTTCATTGTGATTGTAGATAAAAAATTAATCCCTACTTCTTATACTGGTTGTGACTCAGATAATAGTTTGGAAGAAAAGATATCTGAAATTGTTCTTGGAGATACAAGTGGCGAAATTGTATGCTGGAATATTGTAAAAGAAATAAACGAAAAATTAGTAGAGATTAAAGGAATAATCAATGTAGCATATTTTCTCTTTGGAGAATCTTCGGCATGTGATCTGATTGAACATTGGGAAGAAGAATGCGTAGCACATCTTGCATATTCAAATGATAAAAAAGATATGTATGAGGGGAAATGGTAAAAAATTATGATGGTCAGAAGTCAAAATAAAGAATTAATAACTTTTTTGGAAAATATTCAGGTAATTAAAATACGCAAAGACACAGACGAATCTGTAAGGATTGTATTTGAATACGTTGAAGGATCTAAAACAATGGGACAGTATCACTCATATCAAGTAGCACTTAAAGTATTGGATATGATTCAGGAAGCTTATAGTGAATATCAAATCATGTTGAATTTCAGTGTAAGTTATCTTCACGAATTTAAAGAAAAAACAGATGGATTTGCTATCTTTCAGATGCCAGAAGATTCGGAGGCGGAAGCATGAGCCATATCAAAGACAGATTAATCCAGTTAAAATAAGATTTTGGTTTCAGCGAGAAAGGATATAGAACAGATGAGCAGACTAATTGATGCAGATAAGCTAATCGAAGAAATGTCAACATGGTACTGGGATAAAGAAAAACAGAAAGCTTCAGAAGAAGATGTAAGTCCAATGGACTTATTTACACATCTTGCAATTACAACTGTTCAAGAACAGCCGACAGCTTTTGATGTGGACAAGATTATTAGTGAATTGAAAAGAGATAAATTCGTTGAATCAGAATGTATCTTATCTGACGTACATCAAGGATATAATGCTGGACTGAACAGAGCAATAGAAATTGTAAAAGGCGGTGGAGTAGATGACAACTAAACCGATTTTATTCAATACCCAAATGGTTCGGGCAATCATGGACGGAAGAAAGAGCTGTACTCGGCGGATGGTAAAACCCCAACCAGATGAAAAGCATACATACCCACTCAGTTTTGTTACCGACAGTACAGAGAAGAAAGAGGTAGGATGCTTTGGATTTGGCATTAATGAATACGGCGGTTCTATTCAATACGCAAAGCCGCAGTATCAGCCGGGAGATATCCTGTATGTCCGGGAAACATGGGAGCGTTTTGAATGTTGGAACTGCGATGGAGATGAAAGAGGAAATTGCCCCAAAGAACCAAAGAAAAGCGTTTTGGATAAAACTTGTGGTTGCTACATGTATCGGGCAACAGATGAAATAAGTGGAGACGCGAAGTGGCACCCGTCCATCCACATGCCGAAAGAAGCGGCGAGAATCTGGCTGAAGGTTACGGATGTGAGGGTGGAGCGGTTACAGGATATCACAGAGGATGGTGCAGAAGCAGAAGGAGCGATAGATAACAGAGGGCTTATTCACAGCCCGGAGAATGAATATGATCGCATATATACAGCTAGAGAACATTTTATTGAAATCTGGGACAGAACCATCAAGAAATCTGATCTTGACATCTACGGTTGGGATGCAAACCCGTGGGTCTGGGTGATCGAATTTGAGCGGTGTGAAAAACCGAAGGAGGTGTGATATGAGAGAAATTCTTTTCAAGGCAAAGCGGGTTGAAGTGATTGGAAATATTTTCGATCAATCAGAATTATTACGGGAGGAATCAGATGAATAAATCGGTATTGGTAATAGATACACCGGAATCATGTTGGATGTGTCCTATTGCCACAGATCATAGTGCATCAGAAGTGTCAGTATATTGTCCTGTAATTGGAAAGTATATAACTGGAAAAGATTGCGAATCAGTTTCAGAACATTGTCCATTAAGACCTCTACCAGAACACAAAGAGATAAAAGAAACATTCCGTTGGGGAGATCGTTTGCCAAGTTTTAAATGCGGGTGGAACTGGTGTTTAAAAGCAATTATAGGAGAAAAATAAATGTCTAGCGACTATAAAACAATAATGGAATCTATTATAGGTTACAACGTATCAATGACGAAAAACGTTATTGATGTATATGCACAATATGAGAGTGAAATTGCTTCACTTGCCAGAAAGCATAGATTACGTCCTCAAGAGGTGGTGGGCTTACATCGAAAATTATCAGAGAGATTAGATATTGATTCTAACATATTCCACCATAAATTAGATTTTGAATGTTACTGTTACGTGGAAAAGAAACATAATCCAAGCGCAAAAGAATCTGATTGGTTGGACAACATAATAAAAAATATGACACCTGACGAACGGTTTAAGTTTATTGAAAATGTTCTAAATGAGTCACTGGAAATAGAAAAGCGTACTAAAGATATCAACCCAGATGACAATATATCCAAACTGAAAAAGCGAATTAAATACTCCAAAAATCCACTCGAAAGAAAGAATTTAGAAAGACAATTAAACTATGCATATAGAGAAAGGAAGAACAAAGATGGCAGCAGAACAGACAGAATCCAGAAGAGAATTTAAACCCGGAGATATTGTTAAGCACTTTAAAAGAGAGTTTCTGAAAGGCGAAATGTTTAGAACATCTAGCAAGTATCTCTACAAAATAATTGGTATTGCAGAACATACAGAAACCAAAGAAAAAGTGGTTGTATACCAGGCACTATATAAAAGCGAAAAAGACAATGTAAATTTTGGATTATATGTAAGACCATATGACATGTTTATGAGTGAAGTGGATCATTATAAATATCCCTGTATTAAACAGAAATATAGATTTGAATTATATGATACGAAGGGAAATGGTAGACATGGAAGAACTTGAGACTTTATACAAGCCGATTTCAGCATATAGCACGAATGAATATAAAGTAGCTGGGAGAAATCTTCACATTGATAAAACTGAAGCATTTGAGAAAATATCCAGAAGAGTAAAAGCTATGAATCATATGGAAATGTTCAATTTTGTCTCTGGATTGGTGAATGTAGCAATCTCTTCTAGTGAAGAAACCAAAGGAATATTTGATGGTTGTATTTGCATACCAGAGAATCTTCCGCTTGGAGATATTATTTTTACTGCACAAGATACAGAAAATCTACTGTCAGGACTTGCAACAGAGTTTAACAGAAAAGAAATCGAGTGTATGGACATTTCAAAGATCAAGAAGCAAATAAAGCACTGCAAAAATCAGCTTAAAAGAAAAGCTCTGGAAAGACAGTTAAATAAAGTATATAAAGCTAGAAAGGCGAAAAATGCGTATCAGAACACAAGACAGAAGAATGTTGATAGACATAACTGGAAAACCTATTATTGTTGAAGAATACAAAGATGGGTATGAAATTCATACTGGAGCAAGTATATTAGGTATTTATGCCACTGAAAAGAGAGCATTGGAAATTCTCGATGATATTCAAAAGGAATATGAAAAATTTGTATATAAAAATGGAATATATAGAAAGTCTGGTTGTTTCAATATGCCAGAAAAATAGTCAAAGAAGGGAGAAATAAATGAAGCACGATAAAACAATAGAATTGACAATAACACCAAATTATGTTTCAGATTGGAATTTCTGTGACGCAATAAGAGAACTTATCCAGAATGGAACTGACCAGCAGACACTTGATCCGAAGAATGTGTTTAAAATATCCTATGACGAACAGGAAAATATCCTTCAGTTAAGTAATTCTGAATCGACTCTGGAAATAAATACCTTGTTACTTGGTTGTAGCACAAAATCCAATAATACTGATACTGTTGGACAATTTGGAGAGGGCTATAAAATCGCAGCACTTGTATTAAATCGCCTTGGAAAAACATTTTCTGTATATAATAATAGTAAAGATGAAATATGGATTTCCAAATTTGAATATTCAGAAGTATTCAATGAAAAGGTTCTTATGTTTGAAATAATTCCAAACCACACAAGTAATGATGGGCTTGTTATAGAAATTGAAAATGTAACTTCGGATGAATATAACTCTCTGTATGATGTGTGGATAGGTATGCCGGGTGCAGAAAATCATAAAGCAATAGAAACAAGTTATGGGCGCATTTTTACAGAAAAAGATATGCGTGGCAAAATATTTGTAAATGGGCTTGCAGTAGAAAAAGAGAAAAATCTATATTTTGGATATGATTTTAAGCCACAATACATTACTGTTGAACGTGATAGAAAAAGCTGCAGTACATGGGATATGCGAAGTACAACTTCAAAAATGATATGTGAAGCAATAGACAATGGTGATCTTAATATAAAAGACCTTATGGAAATTGCCAATGACGGATCATTCTATGATATATGTAATATCCAATATCAAACTTATACCGAAAAAGGACGTAAAGTTAAGGATATGATTATTTCTGACTTCGATGAAAACAATCATTCCGCAATTCCGGTAGGAAATCAGTCAGACTATGATAAGGTTAAAAAGCTTGGTGGAAAGCCAGTATTTGTTCCATATGAAATCGCACAAATTGTATCAGGTACAACTGA
>OODK01001258.1_pt1 | contig 13385 bp, 15 predicted proteins | sample 1671371 | NCBI WGS metagenome assembly OODK01 (sample SAMN06348150, study PRJEB24527) | human gut metagenome | biome: human gut; feature: ankylosing spondylitis patient; material: feces | host: Homo sapiens | place: China | collected 2015-10 | reverse complement strand
ACCCGCCTGCGGCAGTTCGTGTGCCCCGGTCAGCCGGTGCAGAAAAAGGAGCCGCCCGTCAGGGGCGAACCCGCCTGCGGCAGTTCGCGTGCCCCGCTCAGCCGATGCAGAAAAGAAGCCGCCCGTCAGGGGCGAACCCGCCTGCGGCAGTTCGTGTGCCCCGGTCACCTTGTGCCGAGAAAAGAAAAGCACCGCAGAATTGCTTCCACGGTGCTCAAAGTATGCACTTTTACTCAAATCGCAGCAGCGTATCGACATCCTTACGCGCCGGCGCCTGCGGGTCCTGTGCCGGATGACCGAGCGCGATGAGCGCGGCCACTTCCTGACCTTCGGGGATTTCCACGACCTTGGCAACCTCAGCGGGATCGTAAATACCCATAATAACCGTGCCGAGACCGAGCGCATGCGCGGACAGGCAGAAGGTCTGTGCGGCGATGCCCGCATCAAAGGACTGCCAGTGAGTGGCAAGCGGGGTACTGAACGAGCCGTCGCGCTCGTAGCCGGAGCGCTCCTTGATCATGGTCAGCACGACCAGTGCCGGTGCGCCGTGGGTGGTCTTCTGGTTGTAGGCAAAACCGAGCATGCAGTTGTCGGCCAGCTTGTCCTTCTTTTCCTTGTCGGTCACAACGATGTAGCGCGCGATCTGCGTATTCTTCCAGCTCGGCGCAAAGGCGGCAGCTTCAACGACCTGACGAACCTCGTCCTCGGTCACAGGCTGCTCGGTGAACTTGCGGATGCTTCGGCGGGTTTTGATACATTCCAGTGCTTCCATGAGAATATCTTCCTTTTTAGAGTATGTTTGACTTTATTATAGCAGAGCGGAAAAGCAAGTGCAAGTTAATTATCCGCCATTACCTTAATATAGTAGCGGCGATGGCGCGGACCGTCGAACTCGCAGAAGTACACGCCCTGCCAGATGCCGAGGAGGGGCTTGCCGTCCTCGATGAGCACGGTCTGGCTCGGGCCGACATAGCTGCACTTGAGGTGCGCAGTCGAATTGCCCTCGGCATGCCGAAACTCCCGCCGGTCGGGAAACGCCTCGCGCAGACCGAGCAGCAGGTCGTGCTGCACATCCGGGTCGGCGTTTTCGTTGATGGTGATACCGGCGGTCGTGTGCGGACAGTACACCACGGCAAGACCGCTCTGCACACCGCTTTCGCGGATGACTTCACGCAATCTGGCGGTGATATTGTACATGCCCTCGTGATCGGTCGAGATGGAAAATTCCCTGGTTTTCATGCTCATTCTCCTCGGCTTTCGTGCAGATAGGTCGCTTCCAGATCGGAAAGGTGCAGCTTTACGGCAAGCGGGTACTTCTCGAACGCGTGCGCGAGTGCGAAGCTGCCGCCCTTGACCGACTCGTCAAAGCCGCCCATGTGCCAGCGCACGGCGATCGCTTCCTCGGTGCGCAGCCGCATGAACCGCTCGATCAGGAATACGGATTTTTCGCCGTGACCATACGGAAACTGGTCGTCTACTGCGTAAACCGGCACCTTTTCCCACTCGCCGCGGTCGTTTTTGCGGTTGCGGAGCTCGGTCTTGTAGAAACCGGCCTTGCACAGATCGTGCAGGAGAGAAACGATGGTGTAGCTTTCCAGATCGTCGGTCTCGGGATTGAAATGCTTGGAGATCAGCACGTTGTACACGTTGAGTGAGTGATCGAGCAGACCGCCCTCATACGCAGCGTGGAACCGCGTGGACGCGGGAGCCGTGAAGAAATCCGTGCCCTCGAGCCACGCAAGCAGCTTTTCCGCGCCCGGACGATGGATGTTTTTGTTGTAGGTTTCGATGAAAATCTCTTTATTTGACATGTTGTTCCTCCATTCGGGTGCGGGCAAGCCGCAGAAGCGTATCCCGCTGATTGTCGGTCTGGCCGTCTATCACGGCATCCAGCAGGGAGTGCAGCATTTCACCGACCGGTCTGCCGCGCAGACCGAGCGCCTGTAAATCGGCTCCGTTTACGGCAAGCTGCCGCAGTGAGAAGCATTGCTCCTGCGCGAGCACACGGTTCAGCAGCGCTTCGGTCTCAAACAGCTGCGCCACATAGTCGCGGCTGGTGCCCTGACCGACCGCATCGCCTTTTTTGATCGCCAGCAGGTCGCGGAACCGCGCCTCTCCGATGCGCGACAGGCTGCGCCGCACCAGCTTTTCGTTGTCACCGAGCGGTGTGTCGTGCCGCTCGACCAGCAGGAGGATGCGTTCGGTGTCCGCGCTCGAGAACCGCAGCCGCGGCAGGAGCTTGCGCGACAGCGCAAGGCTCGCCTTGGGATGTCCACGGAAATGCCCGATGCCTTGCTCGTCCACGGTCTTGCAGGCGGGCTTGCCGCTGTCGTGCAGCAGCATCGCCCACCGGAGCACCGGCTCGGCCGGCACCTGACCGACCGCGCGCACGGTGTGCTCCCACACATCGTACAGGTGGTGCGGATTCTGCTGCTGACAGCCCTGCATGGGCGCGAGCTCGGGCAGGGCAGAGGTGATAAGGTCGGCATAAGTCATCAGTGTGCGCTGCACATAGCGGCCGCACAGCAGACCGGTCAGCTCCTCACGGATGCGCTCGGCGGCAATGCAGTCCAGGCGATGTACCTGCCGCCGCATAGCAGCGGCGGTTTCCGGCTCGATGGCAAAACCTAGCTTGGATGCGAAGCGCAGTCCGCGCAGGATTCGCAGCGCATCCTCCTGAAATCGGGTGTCTGCATCACCGACCGCGCGCAGAACGCCGTTTTTGAGGTCGGTTTGCCCGCCGAACGGGTCGCACAGACCGCGTTCCGGATGCCACGCCATCGCACCGACCGTGAAATCCCGGCGGGCCAGATCCTCACGGATGTCGGTGACAAAGCGCACGCCGTCCGGATGCCGCCCGTCCGAGTAGCCGCCTTCCGTGCGGTAGGTGGTAATCTCGAGCGGGCCGTCGTCCGTGAGCACGGTCAGCGTGCCGTGCCTGAGTCCGGTGGTGAGCACACGCGCGTCCGCAAACACGGCCTGCATCTGAGCCGGAGACGCGGACGTACACAGATCCCAGTCGTGCGGCTCTGCGCCGCGCAGGCTGTCGCGCACGCAGCCGCCGACCGCCCACGCCTCAAATCCGGCACGCTCTAATCGCCGGATGGCGTGTGCCGCGTGTTCGGGCAGCTGCATCACTTTTTGTCCTGCTTCAGCTTGTACGAGCTGCCGTCCGGATTGATAACCACTGTGTTGTCCAGCTGTGCCTTCAGGCTCTTGCGGAAATCGGCAACGTACTCTGCGCGGAGCTCCTGCTGCTCCTTCTTCTCCGCGTCGGTCAGTCCTTCGGTCTTGGCCTTTTTGGCAAGCGCGTTGATGCGTGCAATTTTTTCGTCTGTCATATTGCAAAATCTCCTTGATTATCCTTATGCTATCTTTATATTATATCAAATTTCTATCCGCAATGAAAGCCTTTTGCGGACGCTGAGCAGCCGTTTCCGGTTATACCGCTGAATCCACGCGAACGGCAGGTTCGCCAGCTGAATCGCAAGCGCAATGACCGCATACCGGATGAGCCACGCCGTCCGGTCGGCGCTCAGCAGACAAAAAACGAGCGATACCCAGCCGAGCACGCCGATCACATAATGGATCACCTCCGCGCGGCAGGTGATGAACAGAAAACGGTCGAGGTATGCCGCATCCCGCCCGGATTTGAGGTGCCGCTTGTCAAATTCAGGATTGAACTGCGGCAGCCGGTCCTTCCATTTCGGCAGACCGATCTTGCGGAAAACCCGCATTTCCCAGTCGGAAACCGTGAAAAACCGTCGGTTCGGGTCGAACCATCGCGTCTGCACATCCTTCGGCAGAGCGCAGAATACGCCAGCCGTACCGAAATGCAGTCCGACCCAGAACGCTGTATTCAGCAGGGTAATGAGCAGATCCTTCATACGGTTTGCCTCCCTTCGTACTGCCTCTATCATACCATGATATCGCCGTTTGTTCAACCGAACTGCCTTGACCGACAGGCTTCTGCATGCTACAATGAATGGAGATTCTTCTGTGTTAAATCATAGTAAAGAGGTAGTTTATATGAAAATCGAAACAAAATGCCTGCATGAAGGCTACAAGCCGGAAAACGGCGGTCCGGGCGTCATGCCGATCGTGCAGTCCACCACTTACCGCTTTGACTCGACCGCAAAGATCGCGTCCCTGTTCGATATGCCGATGGAGTGCATCTACTCGCGCTTTGCCAACCCGACCTGCGATGCGGTAGAGAAGAAGATCGCGTCCCTTGAGGGCGGCGTCGGCGCGATGCTGACTTCCTCGGGTCAGGCGGCATCCCTGCTGTCCATCCTCAACCTGTGCTCGGCAGGCGACAGCTTCATCGCGGCCTCCACCATCTACGGCGGCACGATCAACCTGTTCGGCGTAACGCTCAAAAAGCTCGGTATCGAGTGCATTTGGGCGGACGCAGAGGCAAGCGAGGAGGAAGTGCAGAAGCTGTTCAAGCCCAACACCAAGGCTGTGTTCGGTGAGACGCTGGCCAATCCTGCTCTGACCGTGTTCGACATTGAAAAGTGGGCGAACATCGCGCACAAGAACAACGTGCCGCTCATCGTGGACAACACGTTCGCAACGCCGGTGCTGTGCCGGCCGATCGAATGGGGCGCGGATATTGTCATCCACTCGACCACCAAGTACATGGACGGCCATGCCGTACAGGGCGGCGGCGTGATCGTGGACGGCGGCAAGTTTGACTGGGCGGCATCGGGCAAGTTCCCGGATTTCACCGAGCCGGACGAGAGCTACCACGGCGTAGTCTACACCCGCGAGTTCGGCGCGATGGCATACATCATCAAGGCGCGTATGCAGCTGATGCGTGACTTCGGCTGCTATCCGGCGGCGCACTCGGCGTTCCTGCTCAACCTCGGTCTGGAGACCCTTCCGGTGCGTATGCGCCAGTACTGCGAGAACGCGCTGACCGTTGCCAAGTTTCTCGAGTCGAGCGACAAGATCGCCTCCGTTCGCTATCCGGCACTGCCGGGCAACGAGCACTACGAGCGTGCGCAGAAGTACCTGCCGATGGGCACCTCGGGCGTTATGTCCATCGACATCAAGGGCGGCCGCGCTCCGGCGATGAAGTTCATGGACAGCCTCAAGCTGGCGTGCAATGAGGTTCATGTTGCCGACATCCGCACCTGCGTGCTGCATCCGGCGTCCGAAACCCACCGTCAGCTGACCGATGAGCAGCTGGTTGCCGCAGGCATTGAGCCGGGCATGGTGCGTATTTCGGTCGGTCTGGAGAATGTTGAGGACATTATCGCTGATTTGGAACAGGCTCTTAACCAGATTTAATTACAGCAAAACAGGGTGTGTCAACGGACATGCCCTGTTCTTTTAGGAGGAAACTATGCGTATTCGCTCTATTGAAGCCGCTGACCGCGAATTTTTTATCGACCGCTGCCATGCGTTCTATAAAACGCCTGCCTGCGACCACGAAATCCCGCAGCAGAACGCCGAACGCACGTTTGAGCTGCTCCTGCACGGCACGCCGTATGCGGACTGCCTGATTGCCGAGGACGAGAACGGACAGCCGTGTGCGTACTGCCTGCTGGCGCTCACCTGGTCGAATGAGGCGGGCGGTCTGTGCGTCTGGCTGGAGGAGATCATGGTGGATGACGAGCAGCGCGGCAAGGGCATCGGCAGCAGGATTATTGCCGCGGTGCACGAAAAGTACAACACAGCCGCGCGGTATCGTCTGGAGGTAACGGAAAGCAACGTGCGGGCAAGTGCCCTCTATCACATGCTCGGCTTTGAGGATTTAGAGTACAGGCAGATGATACTGGACACGCCGCCGCTCGGCTAAGCAGATTGTTGGTATTTTTGTCACAAACTTGTTACAAATTACCTCTTGATTTTGTGCACTAAGCGCACTATAATAAAGGTATTAAAAGGAAGGAAGGTGGGTCCGATGGACAGTGAAATTCAGCAGTACGCGGGAGATATCCTTGCACATCCGCGTTTTCAGCAGCTTCGCACGTTCTGTCACCACGGACTGGACAACTCTGTGTATGACCATTCCGTTGCGGTAGCGGAAGCAGCCTGTCAGATCGCCCGCCTGATGCGTCTGTCGGAGAGCGAAACGACCTCGGTTGTCCGTGCCGCGCTGCTGCATGACTTTTTCGGCTATGACTGGCACGGCGAGCGCTTCCGTCGTTATCTGAGCCATTTTTCCGGCGTGCACCGCATTGCACACATGCACGGGTTCATTCACGGCCACATCGCAGCCGACCGCGCCAAGCATACCTTCGGTCTGTCCGAGCGGGAGTGCGAAGCCATCGCACGGCACATGTTTCCGCTGGCGGCCATGCCGCGCACGCGAATCGCGTGGATTATCACCGTGGCGGATAAAGCCGTGGCGTCCAAGGAAATGACCGCCGCTGTCGGCGGTTACGTCTCGCACGCGTACCATAAAATTTTCGCATAAAAAGCACCCGATCTCCATTGTGTCTGTTGGAGATCGGGTTTTTGTTATTCGTAGATGGAGTTGATGATGGATTTCATTTCGTCTACTGATACAGGAGCGGAGATGAGCACCTGATAGTTTTCTGTTAAGGAAACGGCATTGATCTGCTGCAAATTATGCATAATATACCATGTTGTATTTTCTTTGACATATTCAAGTACGGGTCGATCGTCTTTTTCAATCGTTCCGCTCGACGAATCCGTGACTTTGGAAATCATCACAAACATTTCAGAATGTTTAGTATGATCCTCATACTTTGCAAAAATGCTATCTTCACCTAACAAATAATCCTTTGTCATTTTAATATACGCCTGCTCATATCCATACGGCAGCCATAATGGAGCCATTTTTGTTTTAATTCCCAATGCTGATAAAGTATCTGCTAAGGTCGCATTTTCGATATTAAACCATTCAGTCATATGTCCATCGTCCCAAGCAGAATCGCTCTTTTCTAAACCAACATTCGATAAATCTGTATCCGGCAAATCGGCATATTCCGGTAATGGCTCACTCTTTTCTGCTGGCTCTAAGGTTTGAGCATACTCTTCTATTGAAGAAGTATTATTCTCGGGCAACGCAGTATACGTTTCATGGTCATAATCCGGCATATTAGTGCGATCATCCCATGAACCATCAGGATAATAGATGATCTTTCCGTCTTTCGACGTAGGAAAATCATCATGGTAAAAGCCGAATGTTTCCGCACCCCACATCGCTGCATAGTCGAACGGATTGTGACCGGTAGCCAGCGCAAATACGGTTCCTGCGGCGAAAACAGCCGCCGCGACAACAAAAACGCGGTAGCACAGCCGCCGTCCGCGGTGCGGCTTAACGAAAAATTCCTTATGGTCGGCCTTGAACTTTTTGAGTGACGCTTCTGTGTCGATTTCCGGCGCGTCCGTCTGCGTCTGCAAATACTGCTCGAGCGCAGGCAGAGCTGCATCACCGTTTTCGCAAACCTCGTCCATCAGCCGGAACAGCTCGTCGATCTGCTTAGAATCCTGCATTGTCGTCACTCCTTTCCATAAGTTCGGCGCAGTGCCGCCGTGCGCGGCTGTACTGGCTGCGGCAGGCGGTCTCGGAAATGCCGAGTTTTTCCGAAATGGTGGAATAGTCCATGTCCTCAGCGAGCCGCAGGGTAAGAATGCGCTGTTCGGACGCGGATAAGCCCTTTGGCAGCATGCCGGAAAACGGTATCAGCTCGGGTTCGGCTGCACGCAGAATGCTTTCCTCAAGCGGTGCGGCCGCGTGTCTGCACTGCGCGCGGTATTCGCTGATAGCGTTGTTTTTCAGCACACGGAACAGCCATTTTACAGGCTGCTCGTGCTCCATCACGCTGTTTATCTTTGCCAGCAGGATGAGAAAGGTGTCGGCCACAATGTCCTCGGCAATATCGCGGCTGCCGACAATGGGCAGAACGGTCTGCACCATCATCCTGTAATACTTTGTATATGATTCCTCGAAAAAGAGGATTTGCTCCTGTGTCAATTTGGTTCCCCCTTGGGTTGGAAATGATACCATTCAATTATACAACGCCTGAGCGGGATTTTCTGTGGCAAATTTTTTGAAAAAAATCCTTAGCGGTTTGTTGTCACAAAACGGCGCTCCCGGTCGTTATAATAGTATCAGGAAAATGGATTGACAGAATATGATTTTTGTTGTATACCATAGGTATGGATAGAAAAACTGTATTTTATTATGTGGAGGGGCAATTATGACTAAGTTCAAGAAAATCGTAAGCGGCACACTCGCGGGCTGCCTGATGGCGTCCGCACTGATGATGAGCGCAGGCGCAGCAAATGTGCAGACCTATATACCATCGGGTACGGTGCAGGCAGCTGCACAGAATACGGCGCAGACCCGCACCGCCGTAAAAATCAATCCGCAGAGCGCGGACATCTATGCAGAGGGCATTCCGGCCACCTTCCCGAGCGAGGACGGCAAGACGGTTTACACGGCGCTGAGCTACAACGGCTCGACCTACATGCCGCTGCGCACGGTTGGCCGCTGGATGGGCAAAAATATCTCGTGGGACAGTGCATCGCGCACAGTGTTCCTGTCCGGTACTACGGAAAAGTCCTATCCGTGTGCGGATGACGATGCGTACCACAAGGAAGGCGTGAAATATGTCGGTGCGACCGGCACGGCTACGCTCGATAAGGGCGTGAAGGTGCTCGTGGACGGCAAACAGCAGACCTTCAAAAACCAGAAGGGCGAGACGATTTATCCGCTGTTTTACCGAAACTCCATCTATCTGCCGCTGCGCAACATCGGTGAGCTGACCGGCATGGATGTAACGTGGTACAGCGCCAAGGCAGAGAACGACGTGAACGCCATCTTCCTGCGCATGCCGCTTTCGGACAGCAAGCGCGCCGAAATGGAAACCTACGCGACGAACCTCATGAAGCAGCTGCTCGATATGCGAACGGATATGCAAAAGTTCGAGAATTGCGATTCTGCGGTGAAAAACGGCAGCTATACCGACTATGTGATTACTGATAAGGCGGCTGCTATGGCGGCTCTGGATTCCATCAAGCGCAAGGCGCAGACCATCCGCAGCGGCATGACCGAGCAGGCCAACCCGATCCGCTACTACAACAGCAGCCTGATGAACGAACTGGATTTCCTCATCAATAACGCGGATACCGTGATGGACCGTGTAAAGAACGGTCGGGTCGTGGTCGGCAGCAGCAATCCGGATACGAGCGTAGTCGATCAGACCGCCGTTATGTTCGGCGCGGATGATACCATGCTCGACTGCGAACGTATGGTTCGCATGCTGCGGCAGAATATGGATAGACTGTTTTAACAGGCAAACAAAAGAAGCTGAGACAAAATCTCAGCTTCTTTTTCATGTTATCCGCCGCAGACCGAGCAGGCCGTGTAACCCTGCCGCTTGGCTTCGGAAAGCGACATTGGAATCTGGCTTTTCTTCAAATACCGGCAGCCGGCGCTGTGATATTTGGAGCCGGTGTCCGTGACGTAAACGGTCTCGCTCTGGTCGTCCGAGCTGCTGTAAGCTGCCGGGACGGACGAACTGTCACTCGAGGAACCGCCGGAGGACGAGCCGCTCGATGCACCTGCTTTGAGCGTATCCACCTGTTTCTGTAAATCCGCCTTCTGGCTCGTGAGCGTGTCCACCTGACTTTGCAGGCCGTTCTTCTCCTCGGTGAGCGAAGCCACCTGCGCTTTCAAACCGTCAATGGCCGGCTGGGATTCGTCCGCCTGCGCCTGCAGGTCGGAAACCGAGCCTTCCAGATGGCTTACCTGCGACTGCAGGGAAGCGGTCTCGTTCATCTGCTCTGCCAGATGATGATAATAGGTGTACGATGCACCGCCTAAAACGCAGTTCAGCAGCAGAGAAGCCGCGATTACAAGCGTTTTTAGTGTGTTTTTGTCAAATTTTTTGCCATCCATGGATGTCCTCGCTCCTTTCGGTCCGGTTTCATTGTATCGCCTAAAATCTGGCTGTGTAAATGCGGCAGAGCGAATTGTCGAGAAGTGTCGAACGCAGGACAGCACTTTTGCGGCGATGTTTGTATAATTTTCGTGTCTAACATTGAAAAACAGTCGGGAAGTGTGTATAATGAAACTAACTGAAAGTATCTGAGGATATGCAAAGTTATTTCTCATTTTGGAGCGTAAAAATTTATGGCATATGAAAAAAACAGACGCCGTCCTCCGGTTGAGGATGACGGCACGCTGATCGAGGGACGCAACGCCGTCCTCGAAACGCTGCGCGCAGGCCGTGCAGTGGATAAGGTGTTTGTGGCCGAAGGCGCACACATCGGTGATGTGGCGGCAGAAGCGCGCAAGCATCGCGTTCCGGTCGTTACCTGCGACCGGCGCAAGCTGGACGGCATGAGCCCGACCGGCAACCATCAGGGCGTTATCGCACAGGCGGCGGCACAGGAGTACGTCTCGCTCGACGATATTTTCCGCGTCGCCGAGGAGCGCAGTGAGGTGCCGCTCATCGTTGTCTGCGACGGCATCGAGGACCCGCATAATCTGGGTGCCATCATCCGTTCGGCAGAGACCGCAGGCGCACACGGCGTTATCATCCCGAAGCGCAGAGCTGTCGGTCTGACCGCGGCTGTCGCTCGTTCGGCGGCGGGCGCACTCGCCTATGTCGGCGTACACAAGGCAAACAACCTTGCGTCCACGCTCGATGAACTCAAGGAACGCGGTGTATGGCTGTTCGGTGCAGAGGCTGACGGTACGGTCGGCCTGTATGACGCACCGTTTGACCGCCCGACCGCCATCATCATCGGCTCGGAAGGACAGGGGCTCAGCCGCCTGACCCGCGACAAGTGCGACTACATCGTCAGCATCCCGATGAGAGGCCGTGTCAACTCGCTGAACGCATCCAACGCAGCGGCTGTGCTGCTGTTTGAGGCGCTTCGCCGACGCACGCAGGGCAATTAAGGGGGAAGTGAACATGGATAGAAAAGACGATATGGATCTGGAATCGCTGAAAAATATGCTCAGCGATGTACCGGATACCGATGAATTTGATCTGGATTCCATCATCGCCGAGGTGTCCGGTCAGGCGCCCGCAAAGGCGGCAGAGCCGAAGATAACGGCAGAGCCGGAAAAGCCGGTCGAGCCGCAGCCCGTACCGGCGGCAGAGACCAAGGCAGAGGAGCCGAAGACGGCTCCCAGAAATAAGAAGGATAAAACGGCAAAGAAGGCCGCAGAGACCGCCGCCGCCGAACACGAGTCTATTGAAGAAGCGCGCGAAGCGCGCATCGCGGCGCGCGAGCAGAAAATGGAAGAGCGTGAGCGCAGGACCGCGCAGAAGATCGCCGAGCGGCAGGCACGCCGCGAGGCCAAGCTGGCAGAAAAGGAAGCTGCCGAGAAGGCCGCCGAGCAGCAGGAGATCGTGGAAGAAGCCGCTGCCGAGGAAGCAAGCCGCAAGGCAAGCATCTCGCGCAAGCAGGCAAGAGCGGCACGCATTGCCGCCGATCAGGCCGAGGAAGAGGAAGATATCAAGCTGGTCGATCCCGAGGTGGCTATGCACGCGGCACGCCGCCGTTCGGGCATTCTGTCGTTCCGGTCGCTGCTGGTGCTGATCCTTGCCGCAGCTGCCGCGTATCTCAGCTTTGCACCGAGCTTTGAGGCACTGCCGCTTCCGGTCGTGCTCGATATTCTGCAGAACCCGACCATCGGCATCGGTGCACTGGCTGCCCTGCAGATCCTGGCGCTGCTGATCGGTATTGACGTGTTCGGCAACGGCTTTTCCTCGCTGCTGCATGGTCATCCGGCACGCGGCACGCTCGTGTCGTTCGCGGCGCTGGCATCGCTGCTGCACTGCGCCTCTCTGCTGGTATTTCCGGATCAGGGCGGCGTCGCCGTACCGTACACGGCGGTTTCCATCCTTCTGCTTTACGCCGAAATGCGTGAGGCACGCGGCCGCAGTCTGGCGCAGGCGCGTTCCTATCGTGCCGTCTGCGAGGCAGAGCAGCCGCTGGCGGTTTACAGCCACTACGACAGCGAGATTGATGCGTGCAATGCCGTCAAGTGCCCGCTGTACGACGCAAGCTCGTTCCTGACCGAGATCGAGCGCCCGGACACGGTTGACCGCTTCTCGCTCATCTATACGCCGATTGCACTGGCGCTCGCAATCGTCCTGTCGCTGGTCGCTTCGTTCAACTGCGGCGAGCCGGTGCGCTTCTTCTGGGCGTTCTCGGCAATCCTGTCGGTGTCCGCGCCGGTCGGTCTGCTGTGCGCGTTCGGCGCAAGCTACAAGAATACCGCAAGCCGCCTGCTGCGCTCGGGTGCAGCCATTGCGGGTGCGCGTCAGGCCAACCTGCTGCGCGGCACGGAGAAGGTCATGCTGCTCGAGAACGATCTGTTCCCGACCGGCTCGATCGAGCTTGAGGCCATCGACAATCTGGGCCGCATCACGGACGAGCAGATTCTCGGCTGTGCAGCCGCGCTGACCGAATCCGCCGGTCTGGAGCTGGGCCGCGTGCTGACCGATACCACGAAGGAGCGCTTCGGCATCACCTTCACCGCGCGTGACGTGCGTCTGGTCGAGGGCGGTGTAACCGGCGCTGTCGGCACCAGCCGTATCGTGCTCGGCACGGCGGCGCTCATGGTCAAGATGGGCGTTCCGATCGAATCCGGCCATAAGGGTCAGATCAATATGTATCTGGTTGTGGATAACGCGCTCGCAGGCGTGCTGACCATGCATTACCAGACCACCAAGAATACCTATAAGGCGATGCGCCTCATGCGCCGCATGCACATGAATGCGGTCCTCGCTGTTCGTGATTTCAATATCTCCCCGGCGATGGTCGAGGAGGAGTTTGATCTCCGACGCGGCTTTGCCGACCAGCCGGACCCGGCAGGCGTGGATCGTCTGCTGAATCCGAATTACGCCAAGGGCGATGCACCGGCAGCTATCCTCACCCGCGAGGGTGCCGGTCCGTTCATGCAGGTGCTCCGCGGCGCGGATAAGCTGGCGGGTGCTGTCCGCTCGGCGCTGACGCTCGGCACGTTCGCCGGCCTGCTCGGTATGCTGATCGTGTTCTACCTGCTGTACCAGAACGCCGCAGACGCGCTTCCGGTGATGAATATCCTGCTGTATCAGCTTATTTGGTACATTCCGGTGTTTATTATCACCCAGCAGACGAGATAAGACATAGAAAAAAACCTCCGTATGGTTCGTACGGAGGTTTTTTACATCTGTTGACAGTAATTAGGCGGGGGACACAAACTGCGTGAGCGGGTTCGCCCTGTCCGGGCGGCAGCCTTTTTCTCTGCACCGGCTGAGCGGGGTGCGCGAACTGCGTAAGCGTGTTCGTCCCTAACGGGAGGCAGCCTTTTTCAGCACCGGCTGAGCGGGGGACACGAACTGCCGTAGGCATGTTCGCCCCTAACGGGCGGAGAGTTTTTCGCTGAACCTCAGCGAGGG
>OODK01001257.1_pt1 | contig 13396 bp, 17 predicted proteins | sample 1671371 | NCBI WGS metagenome assembly OODK01 (sample SAMN06348150, study PRJEB24527) | human gut metagenome | biome: human gut; feature: ankylosing spondylitis patient; material: feces | host: Homo sapiens | place: China | collected 2015-10 | reverse complement strand
CAATATTTAAATATAGACGTGCATCATCAGGATCCATATTCCAAGTTCCTTGTGCTTGAGTTCCAGCGCCTCCATCATGAATAGCTAACGCTGTAAATCGTTCACATCCGTTTCCACATACATTGTCACTCACAAAATTTGATGGTGAATTTTGACATGGTGCTGTGAAATAAAAGCTTTGTCCGCCATACACTTTTGCAGTACCACCTGTTTGTGTTGCAGAAGTTCCAGCAATGTGAATTGTCACATTTGAAGCCAATGGGATATTCACTTCAGCAGAAGAAGCACCATTTAACTTCACAGTATTTGTAACTTGTTGCTTATTTGTCTTATCATAGCTTGCTTTAAACAATGCTCTGTTTCCTGACTTGTTGCCTTCCCAAGAAACACCATTACCTGGATCTGGTAATGAAATGATTCGGCGATAGATGTTCATGATATTTGTACCATAATTACTTCCGAATGTTTGGTTGAATAAGTTTTCATCAAAACCTTTCCATTGTCCTGAATAAGCACCACTTAAAAAGATATGTGTCAAAAGATATTTGATATCATCATTTGTAAGTGGATCATCTGGACAGATAGCTGTCTTTAGATCTGCGTCCGCAGTAAATTCTCCATAAGCTGCTGGACCTCCAAAACCATAATAGAGAAGCTTTCTGACATTTTCATTATTATCAATTACCTGTGCTGGATACTTCCCACTGGCAGGCGTTTTCTTTTCTGCTTCCAAACAGAAAGCCCATTTTCCATCATATTTACATGAATATGTTGACCATGAAGCAATGGATGGAATCTTTCTTCCCCACCACTCTGGATACTTGATATTTTTCACTCTTGTAAATTCTTTAGGAACAGACGGATCATAAGCATTTACGACACTCATTCCAAGCGTATTGAAACACATTGAAAATACCATTCCTACTGCTAAAAAAATCTTATATAGTTTAGAAAGTTTATTTTTCATTTTACTTTTTCTCCTGTTATTTATTGTTTGCAATGCAAGTTTTAAACATTGCCCTACTTCTTTTGTTTATTAAATGTAAAAAGGACAATCTTTCGATTGTCCTATGGCTTGAATACCCATTTATTTAAATACATATATTCCTCCAACAAAAAAAGACAGATCATATCGACCTGCCTGCTTATAATATTAAATGGATAAAGAATGAGAGATTTTTATAAAAATTTGTTGGTAATATTTTGAATTTTCAGTAATTGTCTATGATAAACTATTTACTTATTCTTTATCCGTATTTAATTCTATCATGTTTCTACATAATTTGATAATGATTTACTTATCAATCTAATTTCTACAAAAATAATTGACTTACATAATTTTGAAGTCTATGAAGTATTCTTACGATATAGACATCATCATTCTTTACCATGTAAAAGACAACATAGTTTTTATAATGAACATATCTGTACCCACTGTTTACATCATTTTCAAGATACCATATATTTCCAATATCTGAATGACTCTTTAGATTTTCTATCTTATCTAAAATTCCTGATACTGTATTCTTTGCAGCTATTGGACTACATAATTTATATTTAATATAATCATAAATTTCATCAAGATCTCGTTGTGACTTTGGTGAATAGTGTATCTTATTCATTTTCAAATCTTTCCTTAAAATGTGATCTCATTGAATCTTCATCAATCCAGCCTTCTTCATTTGCTGAAGCTAAGCCTTCATTTAACATTTTCATTACTTCTAGTTCTGCTACCATCTTGTCATACTTCCTCGCTTTTCTTGACATTTCTTCTTGTTCATTTATATCCATAATAGTATAACAACCATGTCCATTTTTTGTTAAATAAACAGGAGAACCAACAGTAACATCTTCAAGTACTGCGCTGTAATTTCTTAAATCAGAGATAGGTTTTATATTTGGCATATTCTCTCCTCCTTTTATTGAAATCATTATACTATTATTTTACGTCATATTCAACGTAATATACTTCGTAAAATTTTACTTAACTTTTTATCCAATTTTCATTTGTACCATATCGATAGTGAGAAGCACCACATACTTCTTCATTTCCAGCACAATGCCCTTCATCTAATAATTGGTTAATTAAAATCTTTACTGAGTAATCGTTGCTATTATAGTAAGACTCGTAATCTTTATAATCTATTGAATGTGTCAATTCTTTTCCACAATCACATTTAACCCAATATGTTACTCTTAAAATTTTTGTTTGTTCTTCCTTTTGAGATTGTTGTGCATTAGTAGTATTTCCACTTGATGCTGATTGACTTGGTGTTACAGATGAAGATTGATTGCTTTCAACGGAATGTACTGGTGTTTGCTTTGTTTCAACTTTCTTTTGTGTTTTATTTTCATTAGTATTTTGATTAATCGTTTTCTCTTGAGTTTGCACATCACTTTTTACTGATTCTTGATCTTCCTGAATCGTATTTTCTTCTATTTCCTGTTTGGTTGCATCATTTACAATTTCATCACTTTCATTGGTTTCATCTTTGGATACATCCTTTTTCTTTGTTTTCTTTTTTGATACCTCTTTTTGTGAAATAACTGCTGCTTTTTTACTTTCTACATGATTGTTCATTGGTAGTGCATTACAAACAACCAACAGTGTAGATAATCCAATAGCTATAATACTGCTTTTTTTCATACTTTCTTCATCTCCTTTTATTCATCATTATTTATTTCATATACAGTTTAGACTTCTGTTTACTTATTATCAAATTTACTATTTCCTTTATTAATTTGTAAAAAGCACATTGTGAAAACACCTATTAGTGCACCAATTTGCATTGAAACAATAATAATTATTACTTCCTTCATAATATCCACCTTCCTTCAAAAAAAGACCTATAGTCATTGCTATAGGTCTTTCTACATATTTAGTTTTAATGTAATTTCATCTTCTGCATTTACTGTTGGAATAGTTGTTAATATCATACCAGCTGCAATAATTCCAATAAATACTTTTTTAATCATAAGCTTTCTCCTTCTTTTTCACTTAATCAACATCTAAACTAAATAATGTAAACTGATTATAATTTTTAAACTTGATATCTACTTCTTGATTATTTTTTAATATAACTCTGTATTTATTTTCTTCACCAATTTCATATGAATCTATTTCCCCAACTAGATTTTCAATTACTGTAAAATCATCTTTGATGCTTTCATGACTTTTCATCATAAAAGTTGCATATCCCTTATTTCGACGAACGAGCGAATACTCTTTTGTTTCCAAAACATTACACTCTACATATGCTTTCGTCATGTATAAGTAATTTGCTTGTTTGAAGAAAGAAAAACTTAATCCAGATAACAGCAGAGTAATCGTCCAAAAAATAATAGATATCTTCTTAAAATGAAAATCGAGATAAACTAATTTTCGTCTCAACAAAAGTAATGTAAAATAAACTAAACCATCGAAGGATATTATATTAAGATATTTTTCAGCAATGATAAAAAACAACAAAACTGGGTACAAAATCAAAAAATAATTTTCGCCCAATATCTCATACACTCTATCTGATAGTGTTGGATATATATACTTTTTCAAAGACCTCACAAGAATTCACCTCCATTTTATCTTTATTAAATTTTACTATGTAAGCTTTTTCATTGTCAATTTATATAATTATTCACATACATAAAATAAAAATTGTTTATTTTTTCCTTCTATACTAATATTACTTTTTCCAGTAAGATAACAGGAAAGGGGTTCTTAGGGGAAAACCGAGTCACATTTCCCCACAAAAAACAGACTCCCCCTTCACTAAGTCTGCTGAAATAAAATGTACAAAAAATACAGTTATATATGTAACTGTCATCTTTCTTGCTCTTTATTTCTTCTTTTTGCCCATCCTTTTAAAAGTTTCAATATAACTTCACTTTTTTCTCTAGGCGTATAGTTTTTTGGAAAGTATTCATTAATATCCTCCATTTTAAACGACAATTTTTCTTTCTGATTCGCTTTTTCTTCCGTCATTATTGAATAAATAACATTTTCATCTAGACGATTTTCTCTTGACAACTCCTTCATTCTTATTGTTTGAGCATGTGACGGTGTTAAATCAAGTCCTTCAATATTTTTTACCACAAGTTGTTGATTTTCTTTTGAAAGATATGAAAGTTCTACAGCAGGATTAAATGCAATCTTTTTTCCATCACTTCTTAAACCATCGACCATATCTCGCAACGGTTCAATTAATTCAGTTAAACGAATAAATCGTTGAATCTGTGTCCTTGTGTTGCCAACATCTTCTGCCAGTTGTTCAATTGAATACTTATTTTTCAACTTCTGCCCAACTTGGGTAGAAGTTATATCACTTCTTTTACCTTGATGTTTCATTGCATCTAATTTCAATTTGTAAGCAAATCCTCTTTCAGTTGGTAAGATGTTTTCCCTTTGTATATTTGAATCAACCATAATAATTGTTGCTTGGTCATCCGTAAGTTCTCTTACAATAGCCTGTATCTTTTCTTGACCATTAATCATTGCTGCATTCATTCTTCTGTGACCTGAAATCATTTCGTATCCATGACCATTTGGATGTGGTCTTACAAGAACAGGAACTAAAATACCATTCGCTGAAACACTTTTTACAAGTTCAGACATTTGTTCATCATTTCTAACTCTAAATGGATGATTTTTAAACTCCTGAATATCTTCAACAGGAACTTCCATTATCTTCTCTAGTTTTGCCTCCTGTCTTTGTTCTTCGTTGGTAAATAAATCATCGTACGTAGGAACTCTTATGTCGTTTATGCTCTTTTTCGGCATTTAAGATGACCTCCTTTGTAAAAGCTTCATAAGCTTTAGTTGCTGCACCTTTTGGATCATATTGAAATATACTTTCTCCTATTCCTGTACTTTCTGCTGCCTTTGTACATCTTGGAATTGTTGTATCAAATACCTTAATATGCCCTCCAAAGTTTTCTCTAACTTCATGTGTAATTTTCTTTGATAGATTGGTTCTTTCATTTGTCATCGTAATCAACACACCTTCAATTTTTAAATCATGGTTAAGGTTTCTTCTAACCATATTAATTGATCTTAATAAGTCAGCCATACCTTCAACTGCATAAGGTTCTGCTTGTACAGTTATAACAACTTTATCTGAAGCAGTAAGAGCATTAATAGGTAGATTATCCAGTGATGGATTTGTATCTATAATGACATAATCATAATCATCTTTTACAGTATCAATAAATCTTTTCAATACCGTTTCTCTACACATAGCACTTTCTAATTTAGAATTTATTCCTGCAAGAGAAATATTTGATGGAACAATATCAACATTTTCATTACTGTGAAGTATTAGTTGTTCTCTATCAAGTTGTATATCTTCAATAACTGATACGATAACATCCTTCATAGATAAAGGATATTGTGTACTGTCATAAAATCCAAATGCTTTTGTTGAATGTCCTTGTGGATCTAAATCTAACAGCAATACCTTTTTGTTATTTAATGCAAGACATGCACTTAAACTAACAGATGTCATTGTTTTACCTACCCCACCCTTTTGATTTGCTATTGCTATTACTTCGCTCATTTGTAATCACTCCTATCTTTATATATAGCATTAAATTGACCTCCTTTCTTTTTTGCCAATCATTGATTGGCTATGTAAAAAAGCCATCTGCTATGATGACTTTTATATGTTATCTTTCTTGTTGTTTATGTTTTGTATTTTTACTGTAGTCTTTTAATGGAACTTTCTTATCCATTACATGCTCTCTAAGTTTAAAAAAATTATCATGACTTTCAGAAGCAATGATATAGTCAAAACAGAATTTTCCTCTGTCGGCTGATGGTTCAACTGTGCTTAAATACCTTTTATTATTAAAAGAAGAATATATAAAAGCATCTCCAACCACTAAATCTTTAGCAAGTCTTATATTACCCTCATAGAATAAAACGAATGGTGGACATGCAATTTGTTTCAAAACTTTAGGATAGTTGTTATCTAAAATTGTTACATACTTTGTTTTCAATCCTCTTTTTAATTTAATAAATTCATTTTCATCTACAGGAACTTTTTCTTTTATGTCGTTATATATTTTTTCAAAGTCACCATCATGCTTCAAAGCAAAATAAAGCAATACATTATTCATAAATTCATCACCTCCTTTATATGAAAAAAGGAGATCCATTTTGAATCTCCTTTGCTTATTAAATTGTTTACTTAGTCCCTTTTAATTTCTAATATGTTATCTAGTTTGTTAGAAAAGCCCTATTTTTGTTAGATAAAAAATCAAGAAAAGTTCCTCACTTTGTTAGAAAGAAAAAAGGATATTTAATAAGTAATAATACCTATCAAACATCCTATTTTTAATAGAAAAACCAATAAAAATGGCGGCACTTATGGGATTTGAACCCATGACCTTACGCTTAGGAGGCGTATGCTCTATCCAGCTGAGCTAAAGCGCCACATCTTTTTTCTGCCCGTTATAGCTCATTTAGGCTAGATACTGCTCTACGCTTAGGAGGCGTATGCTCTATCCAGCTGAGCTAAAGCGCCACATCTTTTTTCTGCCCGTTATAGCTCATTTAGGCTAGATACTGCTCTACGCTTAGGAGGCGATTGCATTATCCAGCTATGCTACGAGGACAAAGCCTCTATTATCCTAACAAATATTTATTTAAAATACAATCTATGTATCTAATTCTTTCATTTTATTACGAAAGTCAATGATATCATTAAAAAGCATACGAATGACACAAATCATTGGTACTCCAAGGAACATTCCAATAAAGCCAAAGAAATGTCCAAAGACGGTAATAGAAAGTAAAACCCAAAATGGTGAAATACCAACAACATCTCCTAGAATCTTTGGTCCTAAGAATAAACCATCAAATTGTTGTAAAGCAAAGACAAAAACTAAGACCGCTAAAGCATGGAATAAATCTCCTGTCATCAAGGCTACAAGAACAGCAGGAAACCCACCGATAAATGGTCCAAAATAAGGAATCATATTCGTAATCAAAATAAAGACAGCAAGAATTGGGAAGAATTTTACTTTTAAAATAGCGAGTCCAATAAATGCGATAATTCCAATAATTAACGAATCTAAGAATTTACCATAAATAAATTGTCCAAAGATTCGATGTGAGCGTACTGCATAATCATGAATAAGTTCTATTTTTTCTTTTGACATAAAAAGTGAACATAAACGATCAAAGATACCTACAAGCTTTTTTGCTTCAATTAAAACATAAGGTGTAAAAATCAAACCTAAAACAGCTGTAATAATCGTACTTCCTGCTTTAAAGAGAGTCCCAAGTGTCGCAATAGGATCAATAGCTTCAATTGAATTAACATATTTAACAACCATTTCATCTATCTTAATGATAACTTCACTGGCAAGATTACTTCCTAAATAAGTTTCCAATGTTTTTTCAAAGTTTTTAATATACAAGGTTAAATTATCCGCAATATTAACAACATAATTGACAAGTGCTGGAATGATTGCAATCATTAAAACAACAATAATTAAAACAAAGACAACAAAAACAAAAATAGAAGAAATTGTATGACTATATTTAATAAGCTTTTTATTTTGAAAAGAATCTAAAAACATTTCAAATTTATAAACCAATGGTTGTAAAAAATAAGCAAGTATTGCTCCTACTATTAAAGGAATAAAAGCTGATAAAATATTGGAAAACAATGAAATATCAAATGTTTTATAAATAAAAATAATAACACACGCACACAAAATAATTCCTACATAATTCTTTACTGTCCTCATTTTAAACCACCTCAAACTTTTTTCCATTATATCACACTCTCTATATTTTTACGATGCTTATTCCAACTTCTTAATAATCTTTTTATATAATAAATACTCATTTTTTCATAAACTTCTTGAGTCTTTAAATCTACTAAACAATAATCTTGTTCATATTTTATAATGGTCAAACCATAATGATATAAACCACTAATGATATCAATATCCAATAAAAAAACCTCCTTTACACATTCTATGTATAAAGCGAGGTATTATAATAAATAAATAATAAATAGCTTAAAGACAGCAAAAAGCCACCTATAACATCAGAAAAATAATGTACGCCTAAATAGATACGACTTAATCCTATTAAAAAAATCATAATCATTAAAATTATTTCTATTACTTTTTTATATTTTAGAGAGCTTTTTTGAACTTCAAGAACTAATAATCCATAACCAATCATGGCTGACATACTATGCCCACTTGGAAAACTATAGTTTGTTTCTTTAACTAAATGATATATTTGAGGTGGTCTTGGTCTTTGAACCAAAGCTTTAATTATACGATTCATTCCTTGAATAATTAACAAGTGAATTCCTACCCAAATATCTTTTTTTTTTTTAAAATCACTAAACTTAAAACAAGAATCACATAAAACCATGTACTTCCTAATGTTGAACAAAGTTTAAAAAAGGATGTCATAAAATCACATCTTAAATTTTGTACTAAATGATAAATCATCCAATCTAATGGTTGGATGATTTGAAAATAAATCAATAAATAATCTAAAACAAATAAACTTAAGGGTATAACAAATAATAATTTCTTCTTCATTCTATTCCTCTATTTCTAATTGATATACTTTTTCAAATATTTTAATTAACATATCATATAATTTTTGATTATTACTACTTAATAAAAATCCATAAACACGTTTTGTAAGTGCTTTGTATAATTTAGGATCATTAAATCCTAAATATGCATTTAATAATTCAATTTGTTCCTTTTGATTTGATTTTAATAATAAATAAACAGTAAGCACATAGACCTTTGATAAATATTCAATAACATAAGTTCTTTGTCTTCTACTCTTTAATGAATAAACATCATATAAATCCCATAAACTTTTCATTAAATCTATATAGCTATTTGATTTAGAAATATGAATTTTTCGATGTGATCCATAACAATGAAATGGTACATTTAAATAATACATTGATTTAATATAAGGAATTATTCCATAAACGGTTAACTCATTATAAAAAATATTTTCTTCATCCGTTTTTATTTTTCTTAGAGTACTTGTTTTAATAATAACTGATCCTAAATCTATTTGAAAATGCTTATGAAATGCTTTTATATTATGCCATTCAAAAATAGTTTCTGTTGGAAAAATATTTTTATATGAAACTCTTTTTTCTTTTTTTTGAGGAACTACATATTTATAATCTGTAAGTAATACATCTAAATTTGCTTGAATACGAATAAAATCACGAATTGTTTCTACAACACTTACAAGTGATGGTTGATCTAAATAATCAAAGCATTGAAGTATCTTAAAATAAAGTCCTTCGCTATATTTTAAAGCTGTTTTTAAAAAAGGAACATCTTCTTTAGTTGTAATAACTTTAACGGTATCTGGATAAGCTTCTTCATATTCTCTAGCAACTTGTAAAGTTTCATCATGTGAATGACGATCAACAATTAAAACTTCTACCTCATCTTTCATTAAAAGACATGAGTTAATTGCTTTATGCATTTCCATAATTGAGTTATAACAAGGGATACATACTGTTAGTAATTTCATAATTAAAATCCTCCAAAAATATTTTATCATAATTTATCTATTAGTTCACGTTTTATTGCATTTACCTTGATTTTATGCTATTTTATTAAGGTATCTAAAGGAGGAAATTATATGCATTTTGTTATTAATGTATTTGTTACAGCTGTATGTTTTATCTCTATTATTTTATTTAAAGAGATTCTTAATAAAATTGTGAAAGTCTTATTAAGTGTTATTGGATGTGGTACATTATCTTATGCACTTGCTATTCTTGTTAAAAAATGTGGAGAATGGTTTGGATGTTGGTCTGGTGATGCTCAATATATCAAAAGCGATTTCTTATGGATTTTTGCTATTGTTCTAGTTGTTTATATTATTATTAATATTATTGCTAAAAAAAATAAAGCTTAATTTTCAAGCTTTATTTTTTTATACCCACTGCTTTTTTAGCCAGCCCATCAGCAACTTCATTATAATAATCCCCACTATGTGCTAAAACCTTTTGAAAATAAATATCTATCTTCTTTTTCATATCATTGATTGTTTTAACATAATTTTGAGTTTGTTCCTTATTTGCTTTCCATAAACCTGTCGCCCATTTTTCAACACCTTCATAATCATAATAAATGCAAATAGACTCATAATGATGATCAATTGCATAAGCAATAGCTTTCATACACCCAAGAATTTCTCCTGAAACATTACGCATTGAAGAATACTCAGGAATATTCCCTTTACCTAATAATTGTTGAATAACTTGTTGCCCTTCAATTAAAACACAACCATAGCCATATTCTTTTGTTTTAATATTATAACTACCATCAACATAAGCAAGTAAAGTTAAATCATCACTTACTTTTTTTACTTCTTTACCAATAAATGCTTTTGCTTCATCTTCACTTGTAAAAGATTTATAAACTGCTCCTGAATAACCATTAACTTGTTCTTTACATTCATCCCATGACATATAAATTCCTGGTTTTTTTCCTTCTTTTACTGCATAAAATTTTGCCATAATAAACTCCTTTGCTTATTCTATTTTATTATAATCATTGAAACAATGATTGTATATCTTTTTTAATTGTTTTAAAATGTATATAGTATATTTAAGTGAGGTAATAACATGAAACGTTGTCTTATTATTATAAATCCATCATCTGGAAAACATTTTATTCAAAATAAACTAGATCGTATTATTGGTCAATTAACATTACAAAACATTGTAGAACATTTTGAAATATTTTATACAGAAAAAAAAGATGATGCCTATTATAAAGCAAAAGACTGTGATGAAAATCAATATGATTTTATCATGTCTGTTGGTGGTGATGGTACTTTAAATGAAGTTATTTCTGGAATGGTTGATAGTCATAAAAAAATTCCTTTATGTATTTTAGCAGCAGGTACCGTTAATGATTTTGCTAATTATTTAAATATTCCAAGTTCAGTAAATGGTATTGTGGAAATGATTAAAAATTTCAACGTTATTTCTAGTGATGTTGGGAAAATCAATGACCAATATTTTATTAATGTAGCAGCAGCGGGAATGTTTTCTGATATTTCGTTTGTTGTATCAAAAGAAGAAAAGAAAAAATTTGGTCCTTTAGCTTATTATTTTAAAGGAATGACACAACTTCCTCAACAATTATCAACAAATCTTCATTTAAATGTAACTGTAGATAATGAATCTTTTGAAGAAGATGCTTATATGTTTGCAATTACAAACACTAATCGTGTTGGTGGTTTCGATGGTATTATTCCTTTTGCAGATATCAATGATGGTAAATTAGATTTAGTGATTGTAAAAAGATGTTCAATCACAGATTTAATTGCACTCATTAAAGATTATCGTTTTGGTAAACACGATAAGAGTCCTTTTATCCATTATATTCAAGGACAACATATTCACATTACTTGTGATCAAGATCTTACAATGGATATAGATGGTGAAGAAGGCACACATCTTCCTATTGATGTACATAATTTACAAAAATCAATTCAATTATTAGTTCCTTTAAAATAATATTTAAAAAGAAATCATTGCTTTTCATGATTTCTTTTTTTTGTTTAATGAATTAACTTTAAAACATCATTTTCACTTTGTATATCAAAAATAGATACTGTAAGCTTATTTAGTTTTTCCATCGTACTACTTCTTATCGTATTTTCTGTTTCTTTTGATAAATCTCCTAACTTACATCTTAATTGCATTAATAAAGTATTTTGTTTTTCTTCTAATTTACCTTCATTTCTTCCAACAAGAAAACCTTCTTCACGTCCTTCACTTCTAAATCCTTCTGCCATTCTTTCCATTCCTTCGCACATATCCATCTCATCTCCTTCTACAATATCTTTAATCATATCCAAACTTCCTGTAATTATCGCTGCATAAATCAAATTATTGATATTCATCTTTCTTTTTTGATGTAATTTTATATAGTCTCCCTTATACATTGCTTGAATGGCTTCTATAAAATAGCGTGTTTGTTCATCTTTGATCTTACTTGTATCCATTTCTTTAACATCTACTAAGATGATTTTCCAATCATTAAAGTATTTCTTTAATTCTTCTAGTATTTCAAAATAATCACTGAGTTTTACAGGTACATTCCATTTCTTTGGTCCTGTATAAAAGGCAACCATGATTTGTGGTACTAATCTTTTATACTCTTTATTTTCTACCTGTTTTAAATATTCCAACATTTCATAGATTCCACAACGAATAACCATCGTTTCATCAATACTACTTTGATGCTCTACTCCTAGTATACAGTAGATTCCATTAATATCACTTTTAACGACAATATCCCTTCTTCTTTTTTTATCTTCTGCTCTTTTCGAATCATTGATAATAAAAGAAATATCATTTTCATAACGTACCAATCTATCAGGATGAATGATTTGTTTCCCTTCAAATATAGCTGCATTATAAAAAGATGCAAAACTGACATCATTACTGAATACTGTTCGACAAGCACCATCAGATGTTAACTTATTTAGAGGTTCCATACACATTACCTACTTTCTTTTAAAGTAACATATCTAGATTTATTACAAGTAGATTATAACATGTATGAACTCAATATTTGTCCCAAGTTTGTCTCACAAATGTCTCATTTCTTATACTTATTTTATCTTTCTCTTTTTACTATTTCAATGGACGTTTAGTCCAAAAAAACAGGATTGCTCCTGTTTTCTATAAATGCATTTGTGTTGTTACTTTAACAATTTCTTTATAATAATCATCTTGTGATTTTGTATTACGATCAATCGATAAATCTAAATGTCCATCTTTCATGTAATAAACTTTCTTTGAATAAGAAGCAACAAAGCTATCATGAGTAACCATAATAATCGTTGTATGTTTTTCTTTATTAATTTTAACAAGATATTCCATCAGTTCTCTAGCATTTAAACTATCTAGATTCCCTGTTGGTTCATCAGCGAAGATAATCTTTGGATCATTGATCAACGCTCTGGCAATTGCTGCTCTTTGTTGTTGTCCACCTGAACATTGGGAAGGATATTTATCAATGATTTCTTCAATATTTAACATTTTTGTAAGTTCATGAATCCTTTCTAGTTGTGTTTGTTGATTAACTTTATTGAGTCTAGGTGAAAATAAAATATTATTTTTGATTGTTAGTGATTCAATCAAATTATAATTTTGAAAGATAAAACCAATTTCTTCTTTTCTTAATTTTGCTTTCTCTTTTTCCGATAATAAAAGTAAATCTTTTTGATTAAAGAGAATTTGTCCTTTTGTTGCTTCATCAATTGTCGATAAAATATTAACAAGTGTTGTTTTTCCAGAGCCTGATGCTCCCATAATACAAATAAAATCACCTTTTTCTACTTTAAAGTCTAACCCATTTA
>OODK01001242.1_pt1 | contig 13589 bp, 6 predicted proteins | sample 1671371 | NCBI WGS metagenome assembly OODK01 (sample SAMN06348150, study PRJEB24527) | human gut metagenome | biome: human gut; feature: ankylosing spondylitis patient; material: feces | host: Homo sapiens | place: China | collected 2015-10 | reverse complement strand
TTTTTACTTTTTTACCTTTTTACTCTTTTTCCTTTTTACTTTTTTACTCTTCCTCGAGCAACACTCTGCTTGCCCACTCGTTAGCCTTGCCCCAGTCGGCGTTGTGTCCGTACGGAATTTCAAGGCCGTTCTGCATGATATACCGTGGCTCATACTCTTGCAAATATAGCGATTTTTTCCATCTCTACAAACGTTTTACCAAACAAACTATTATAATTAGATGATCCGCGTCGGTCGTTACGAGCATCCGCGTCGGTCGATACGAGCATCCGCGTCGGTCGATACGAACATCCGCGTCGGTCGATACGAGCATCCGCGTCGGTCGACGCGGATGGGCATAACAAAGGTTTTCTGGGGCAATTAAGCCGAGCTTAAGGCAGCAACTTAAGGCAGCGTATAAGCCGAACTTAAGGCAGCGTATAAGCCGAACTAAGCCTCTTTAAGCCTTCCTAAGCCTTTAACAATTCACAACTCAAAATTGCCGCAGGCAACAATTCAAAACTCAAAACTCAAAACTCACAACTCATTCCGGTGCAGCTCCGCCAGCAGCTTCACGCTCTGACAGTGGAGGTCGATGTGTCGCTGTAGCTTCTCGTATATGCTGTTTATCTCCACGTAGTAGACAAGAGCGGTTATCTCGCCCTGCTGCAATGCCTTCTTGAAGAGCGCGAGCGACTCCTGTAGGAGCTTCACGTCGCTGTGGTCTATCACCTCCTGCAAGCCCTGCAGTTGCTCGTAACTGGTGCGCAGCTCGGCTTCGGCGTCGTGCTGCGCCTGCTGCACCTGCAGCTCGGCACTCTGACGGCGCTCGCGTGCCGCCTTCACGTTGCTGCTGTTGCTGTAGAGCGGAAAGCTCACGCCTACCATGAAGCCGTTGATGGCTTCGCGCTGCTCGGTGTTGCGGCGGTAGCCGAAGGAGATGCTGGGCAGCCACTCGCTCTTCTGCTGCTTCAGGTTCAGGTCGGCAGCGCGCAGGGCGGTCTGCGCCACTGCCACGTCGGCATCCGAGGCGAGGGCGAGGGCGCGATACTGCTCGAAGTCGGCTATCGGCTCGTAGTGGGGCAGCTCGGTGGTGGCTACGTCGATGGGCTTGCCGCCGTTGAGCTGCTTGAGCTGCTGCAGCAGGGCGGTGCGTTCGCCCTCTGCCTCGCTGACGAGGGTGCGCACCTCCATGCAGTCGAGCTTCACCTTGTTCAGTTCAAGGGCGTTGGCATCGCCTGCCTCCATGCGCTTCTCGTACATCAGGAGGAGGGTGTCGCTGTTGCCAAGGCGCTCGCGGAGCATGGCGAGGGTCTGGTTCACGCGGATGAGGTCGAGGCAGACGAGCTGCGCCTGCAGGAGTATGTCGCGACGCTGCTTGGCTATCTGCTTCTCGCCCACCGCCTGCTGCATCTGCGCCTGCTTGCTGCGGGCGGCGTACTTCGTGGGGAAGTCGATCTCCTGGCTCACCACGAGCTCGCTCTCGGCTACGCCGGAGTAGCCTTTCGTGAAGAACGGGCTGTACTCTACCGACGGACCGCCGAGGGTGTTTGTGGCTTTCACGTCGAGCACGTCGGCGCGCGTGTCGTGCGCTGCCGACTGCAGGGTGAGGTTGTTCGCAGCTATCTGCTTGAGCACGTCGTCGATGGTATTGGCGAATGTGGCGCTACACGCGCTGAGTGCCACGGCTGTGGCGATTAGATATCTTCTCATATATTATCGGTACTATGAATGCGTTGAGTAATGTGGAGCTGATGAGTCCGCCGAGTATCACCTTCGCCATCGGCGACTGTATCTCGTTGCCGGGCAGGTCGCCGCCGAGGGCGAGGGGCACAAGGGCGAGGGCTGAGGTAAGGGCGGTCATGAGTATGGGGTTCAGACGCGAGAGCGAGCCTTCGACGATGGCTTCGCGCACGCTCCTGCCTTCCTCTGTGCGCAGGCGCTTGTACTCGGTGATGAGCAGCATACCGTTGCGCGTGGCGATGCCGAAGAGCGAGATGAAGCCGATGACGGCTGGTATGCTTACCTCGCCGGTGGTGAGCACGATGGCGAAGATGCCGCCGATGAGTGCCAACGGGAGGTTGAGCAGTATGACACCGGCTTCCAGGGCGTTGCGGAACTGCATGAAGAGCAGGAAGAAGATGACGACGATGGCGACCATGCAGGTGAGGTAGAGCACGCGGCTGGCGCTCTCCTGACTCTCAAACTGTCCGCCGTACTCTACGTGGTAGCCTTCGGGCAGCTGCACTTTCTCGCCTACTGCCTGCTTGATGTCGGCTACTACGTCGCTCAAGGCTCTGCCGCTGGTGTTGGCGGAGATGACAATCTTGCGCTGCACGTTCTCGCGGTTGATGGTGTTGGGTCCGGCACTGGATATGATGTCTGCCACATCGCTCAGCGGCACCTTGCGTCCGTCCTGCGTGTCGATGATGAGGTTGCTCACCTCGTCGTAGTCGGCTGCCTTCACCACGAGGTTGAAGGCTCTGCCGGCTTCGTACACCTGCGAGACGGTCTCGCCGGCGAGGTTCACGGCAAGGAACTCGTTGAACTCGGGCAGCGTGATGCCGTTGCGCACGAGCAGTTCGCGGCGCGGCACTATCTTCAACTCTGGACGCTCTATCTGCTGCTCTACGTTGAGGTCGGCGATGCCCTTTATTTCCTGGCATGCGTCCTTTATCTGGTTGCCGATGGTGAACATACGGTTGAGGTCGGTGCCGAAGAGCTTGATGGCGATGCTGGCTTGTGTGCCGGAGAGCATGGCGTCGATGCGGTGGGAGATGGGCTGACCGATCTCGATGTTGGCACCGGCGAGCACCGAGAGACGCTTGCGCACGTCGTTGAGCACTTCCTCATGGCTGCGGTCTTTCAGCTCGAACGGGGCTTCTATCTCGCTCACGTTCACGCCGAGGGCGTGCTCGTCGAGTTCGGCACGACCGGTCTTGCGCGCCACGGTCTTTATCTCGGGCACCTGCAGCAGCAGTCGCTCGGCACGTGCACCGATAGAGTCGCTCTCTTCGAGCGAGATACCGGGCAGCGAGGAGATGTTGATGGTGAACGAGCCTTCGTTGAACTTGGGCAGGAAGCTGCTGCCTAAGCAGAAGAACACGCCCACGGCGACAACGAACAGCACTGCGGTGCCTACTATCACCTTGCGTGTGTTGGCGAGCACCCACAGCAGGGCGCGCTCGTAGTATGTCTTAAGCCACACTGCCACGAAGGCTTCCTTAGGCAGCTCGCCCTTGCTCTTGCCGAGCAGGTAGCTGCAGAGCACGGGGGTGAGCGTGAGGGCTACGAGGGTGGAGGCGAAGAGGGCTGTCACGAAGGCGATGCCAAGGGGTATTAGCATCCTGCCTTCCATGCCGCTGAGGAAGAAGAGTGGCGCGAAGCTCACCACGATAATCAGCGTGGAGTTGAGGATAGGCATACGTACCTCGCGCGAAGCGTTGTACACGAGTTCGATGATGGGCACTCGCTCTGCCTCGGGCAGCGCGCGGTTCTGGCGTATGTGCTTGTACACGTTCTCCACGTCGACGATGGCATCGTCTACGAGCGAGCCGATGGCAATGGCAAGTCCGCCGAGGGTCATGGTGTTGATGCTGATGCCGAGGGCGTTGAGCACTATCATCGCCACGAGGAACGAGATGGGTATCGTGACGAGCGAGATGACCGTGGTGCGCACGTTGGCGAGGAAGAGCATAAGGATGACAACCACGAAGATGGCGCCCTCGATGAGCGACTTCTGCACGTTGTCGATGCTGCTCTCGATGAAGTCTGCCTGACGGAAGATGTCGGTAGAGATATGCACGTCGGAGGGCAGGGTCTGCTTGAGGTCGTCGAGTGCGAGGTCGAGGTGCTTAGTGAGGTCGATGGTGCTCGTATTGGGCTGCTTCGTAACGGTGAGGAGCACGGCTGACTGGGCACGCTCGCTGGCTACACCGAGCTTCGGCGACTGGTTGCCTATCTTTATATCGGCTACGTCGGCAAGGGTAACTACGCTCTCGCCGTTCTTCTTCACGATGCTCGCGCCGAGCTTCGCCACGTCGTTGGTCGAGGTGATGCCGCGGATGATGTACTCGTTGCCGTACTTGTAGCGCACGCCGCCGTTGGTGTTGGTGTTCATGCCGCGTGTGCACGCCATGATGTCGGCGAGCGACACGCCGAAGTGCTTCATCCTGCCCGGACTAAGGAGTATCTGATACTCCTTGATGTCGCCGCCGTGCACGCTCACCTGAGCCACACCGCCGGTGGAGAGCAGACGCGGACGTATCACCCAGTCGGCGTACGTGCGCAGGTCTTGCTGCGAGGTGTGCTTACTGGTGAGGCTCACGATGAGCACCTCGCCGAGTATCGACGACTGCGGACCGAGCACCGGAGCACTCACTCCGGCGGGCATCTGCTCGCCTACTGCGGCGAGTTTCTCGCTCACAATCTGACGTGCAAGGTAGATGTCGGTGCCCCAGTCGAACTCCACCCACACTACGGAGAAGCCGTTGGTCGACTGCGAGCGCACGCGACGCACACCGGTGCTGCCGTTGACGGCGGTCTCTATCGGGAACGTCACGAGCTGCTCCACTTCCTCGGTCGCCATGCCGCCGGCTTCGGTCATGATGACCACGGTGGGGGCGTTGAGGTCGGGGAACACGTCCACATCGGTCTTACTGGTGGAGTACAGTCCGCCTATGACGAGCAGCACCGACGCCACCAACACGAGTATTCTGTTCTCAAGAGAGAAGCGTATTACTTTATTCAACATAGCTTTTTTCTTTATTAGTTAACGAGTTGACGAGGAGATTTCCTCAAGAGGTGCACTTATAGGAGGGTATGGCATCCTGCCATACCCACGCTGCCGCCAAACTATCTTCCCACAGAATTCACAGAATCCACAGAAACCTTTTGCTGAGATATTCTCCCACAGATATCACAGATGCGCACAGATATTTTAGGACACCCTTCCAGTCTGTGCAATTGTAGGAGGGTATGGCATCCCTGCCATACCCACGCAACCTCTCAGGGGGTGCACTTGTCTCAAGTGCACCAACCAAGCTGCCACTGCATCCTCCCACAGCAAGAGACTTCTGTGTATTCTGCGTGTTCCGTGGGACAATATTACGCAACCTAAACATCTGTGTGCATCTGTGCCATCTGTGGGAGGATTATTTAGGGCTGCCACACGCACCCACCCAGGGGGTGCAGTTGTCTCAGCTGCACCAACCAAGCTGCCACTGCATCCTCCCACAGAATTCACAGAACACACAGAAGCCTCTTGCTGAAATGTACTCCCACAGAATTCACAGAATTTTCTTGCAGAGGAGAATTTCTGTGTATTCTGCGTGTTCCGTGGGACAATACTACGCAACCTAAACATCTGTGTGCATCTGTGCCATCTGTGGGAGGATTATTAAATGGGCGGCGTGGGTATGGCAGGGATGCCATACCCTCCTAAGTGTGTTCTGTGGGCAGTACATCTCTGCTTGGTTGGTGCAGCAGAGACTGCTGCACCCCCTGAGAGAACATCTGTGAGTATCTGTGAAATCTGTGGGAGAACACCACGCACCCTAACCTTCTATGTATTCCGTGGGAGAACACGCACTGTTTGCTTGTATACTCGTCCCTCGTCCACTTAAAAATTAATGATTATGGTTATGTGCCGGGATGGCGTTTGCAGCCGAAGCCAATCGTACCTGCACGGCACCCTTCGTCACGACACGGTCGCCCTGCTTCACACCCGTGAGTATCTCCACACGCTCGCCGTCGCTCTCGCCGAGCGTCACCTCCTGCTTGCGGTAGCCCTCGGCGTCTATCTGCACGTAGACGAAGTGGATGCCCTGCTCCTCGGTGAGAGCGGTGAGGGGTAGCGTGATGACGTTCGGGCGGTCTTGGGTTATGAGGTATATCTCGGCGTAAGAGCCCTGCACTACGTCACCCGTGTTGTTGAACTCGAAGATGACTGGCAGGTACGAGTTGTTCACCTCCGCCGAGCGACCGTACGACTTTATGCGTCCGCCCATCTCCGTGATGTCGTAGAGACGCTTGCTGTAGCTCGTGCGGAACTTCGCGCAGCGTATCTTGTTCAGCTCATTGAAGTGGCGCTCCGGTATCTCGGCACGCAGATAGAGGTGTTTGTTCTGCGTGATGATAGCGAGCGGCTGACCGGCTTCTACGTAGTCGCCACCGTTCACGAGACACTGCTTCACGTAGCCACTACGCGGAGCCGTCACCACTACTCCACCCGCGCTGCGCGTGCGCTGCATACTGTTATATGTGAGCTTCGCCGCCTCGTACTCGGCTTTCGCCACGGCGAGATCCTTCTCGCTTATTATACGGTCCTTAATGAGTATCTTCGCACGTGTATAATCGCGTTCGGCACGCTCGTAGTCGATGCGTGCACGCTGCACGGGGTCGCCCTCGGCGGTCTGCATACCGGCGGAGGTGATGGAGAAGAGCGTGGTGCCGCTTGATACCTTCAGTCCCTCACTCACGTGGTTCTTGTACTGCACGCGTCCGCTGATGGTAGCCACGACGGTGGTCTCGTCGCACGATGCCGACATCACCTTACCACTGGTGTGTATCACGCCGTGGAACGTGCTGGGCTTCACCTCCTCCACCTTCACTCCGGCTGCACGGGCTTTCTCCGCAGAGAGTATTATCTCGTCGGCATGTGCGCCCTTCGCCTCTTTGCCTGCAAGCTCAGCCTCATGGTCGTGACCCTCCGCCTCGCTGTGGTCGTGGTCGTGGTCATGGTCGTGCGCAGCATGTTCATGGTCGGCATGGTCGTGACCATCGTGCGTATTGCCTCCGCACGCGCTCATGCCCGCCACGAAGACTGCTGATAATAAGTAATAGGATATTCTTCTAATCATATTTCATTTGTTGTTAATCACTAAGAGAAAAATAATCATTGACAAAGTTCGGAAAAATATTCTGCAACCTTGTTGCAAACTTCAAGGGGGTGCAGCTCCAGGGGGTACAGCTGTCTCCGCTCGGCTTTGCCGCTTGCCAGAGCAAGAACTGCACCAACAATGCTAACAGAGCAAACTATAGGAGGGTATGGCATCCCTGCCATACCCACGCAGCCACCAAACTATCTTCCCACAGAAGCCTACGCAGCCTAACCATCTGTGGGCATCTGTGAAATCTGTGGGAGGCTCTTCTACGCCAGAGACTTCTGTGCATTCTGTGCATTCCGTGGGATAATGCGCACCCTAACTATCTGTGTTGATCTGTGCCATCTGTGGGAGAATTATTAAGTGGGCGGCGTGGGTATGGCAGGGATGCCATACCCTCCTAAGTGTGCTCTGTGGGAGGACACCCCCTGCGGAAAAAACAAAGAGGGCATGGCGGAATGCCATGCCCTCTTACGTTAGTTATGTGGATGCGTGGGTATGGCAAGGATGCCATACCCTCCTATGATTACTTAACGAGTACTTTCTTAACCTTGCCGTCAGCAGTGCGAACGATGTTCAGACCCTTCTGGAGCTTGTTAAGCTTAACGCCGTTAACTGTGAAGAACTCAACCTCACCCTCAGCAACTGTTGTTGCGTTGATACCTGTGTCAGGATCCTTAGGTGCTGTCCAATCCTTATCAACAACCTTAACGTAGTTGTATGTAGCACGCGACTTGTCGTTAACACCCTCGCCAGTACCCATCTTAACGGTTGAGAGTGTGAAGAGATCGCTCATTGCGCTTGAAGCAATCTTAACCTCGTTGTTAACAACAAAGCCCTGAGCCTTTGAAACCTCTACCAAGAACGGAGCTGTCTCAGCGAACTTGCCAGTGTTGTTGTTGCCAGCTGCAGTCTCGAAGTAGCCCTGAAGCTGCTGGTCGTTTGTGCGATACAAGTGGAGGTTGCCATGGAATGTTGTCGGAGACGCACCGAGACCGATGACGTGCTCGCAAGAACCTGTACATGTAGACGGGTCGATAGACATAACGATCTTCTGAGTTTCCCAATCAACAGCGATTTCCCACTCGAAGCCTTCGCCGTCAGCTACGTAGTTCTCCTTGCAGAAGAGCTCTGGATCTGGAGTATCCGGAGTCTTCTTCTCGTAGTTGAACTCACCAGCGTAGTTCTTATCGCCTGCTGTGATAGTGAATGTCATCATGAAGTTGTCATTCTTATCGTAAGAGACATTGAACACAGCTGTTGCAGATGTAGCACCGAGGAATGTAGCAGTAGCCTCGTCAGCAGTAGCGTTGAGAACCATTGCTGGCTCAGCAGGAGTTGTTTCACCCTCTTCTGCGAGCGGATCCTGACCACCAGGTTGTGGTGTAGGAAGTGCACCAGTGAATACGAGGTCCTGGGCCTTCTCGTTGAGTGTTACGTCCTTAAGAGTGAGCTTGAACTCACCTGTAGCAGTAGCCAAGAACTCTACCTTAGCCTGGTCAGCCTGGAAGAGGTCTGTCTCAGGAGCTGCAGCGTCGTAGATGTGGAGGTTGTTTGTGTAAACCTCTGGCTCTTCTTCCTCAGTGTAGTTGAACTCGCCCTGATAGCTGAAGTTCTGGCTCTCCATAGAGAAGCCCATCTTGATCTCATCAGCCGAAACCTCTGTGATCTCGAATGTACCGTTCATCTCCTCGCCGAAGAAGGTAGTTGTAGCCTCGTCAGACTTAGCAATGATTGTGAGCGGCTCTGTTGCCTCAGTAGGAGCCTCTTCAATGAGTGCCTTACCTACGAATACGAGGTCCTGAGTCTTGTTGAGCATATTAACGTTCTTAAGAGTAACCTTATAAGACTCGTCAGAGTACTTGATGATGTTCACCTGAGCCTCTGCATTCTCTACAACTGGCTCTTCGCCATCAAAGATGCGGAGGTTGCTTGTGTATGTCTTGTTAGAAACCTCAGTTACCTCTGGAGTTACAGCGTCTGGGTTCTCACCAACAACGACAGTAGTAATACTTGTTTTCAGTGTCATGTAAAGACGAGCTACGTTGTCCTTTTCGTAAACAACACCTGCTACATCGTATGTCTGAGTACCGTTAGCTACCTTACCAGTGTAAGTAGTGCGACCCTTAGTGTCTGTACCCTTTGTAAGCTCAGTAGATGTGTACTCGTTTTCACCGAACTTGAGAGACATATTGATTGTCTCGTCAGACATCTCCTTAACTACAACCGTAGCGTCAGCAACTTTTTGATCCTGCATATAGAGAGCCTCGTTGAAGGTCTTCTCGTCCTTAACGGTTACCTCTGGCTCTGTCGGCTCTTTCCAATCGAGAGAAACTACCTTGATGTAGTTGTAGAATGCCTTGCTGAACTTAGGAGACTCACCGCTACCGATGATGATAGGAGCGCCTGTGAGGAGCTCTTCAAGAACAGTAGGAGTCATCTTAACCTCACCATTAACCTTCAGACCCTCAGCCTTAGAGATTTCGAACTTTGCGAGGCAGTCAGCAACGTCCATGCGACCGGTGTTGTTGTTACCAGCGCCGTCCTTTGCGAAGAAACCAGACATCTGCTTTGCAGTCTGATTGCAATACCAGTGCATTGTGCGGTATGTGCTTGTCTGGAATGCAGCGAAGCTATCGCCAGTAGTCATAGCAAGGATATCCTTGTCGTCACCACCGTTAGAGAAGTCGATAGAAGCAACAATCTTCTGCTTATCCCAATCAACATTGATTTTGTGAGAGAAGCCTGAGCCGTCAGCTTGATACTTCTCAACAACGGTTACATCCTTAGGAGCCTCAGGAGTTGTTGGAGGCTCAACACCATAGTACAATGTATATGTATAGTTAGTTGCATCATTAGGATATACTACTGTGAATGTACCTGCGAGAGTCTCGCCAGTTACAGTAGCATCCATAGAAGCTGTGAAACCAGCATTATCCCAGCCACTGCCACCTTCCTGAGTTGTTGTAGCAGAAGTAGCAGTAAGCTTGAGTGTGCCATTTTCCTCTACACCAGTAGCCTCGAATGTGAGCTTACCGATTGTACCTTCCATTTGGTCCATATCAGTAAATGAAGGGATAGTAACTGCGTACTTGTTCTCGCCCTTAGCGAGTACAGATACCTCAGCGTTTTCGTATGTCTTGGTGTCTGTGCCACGAACTACCTTCAGAGTGTTCTTGTATGTTACAGGAGCTACGTAGTCAGGATCCTCACCAACAGTAACAACGAAGCTTGAGCCGTTATCCATTGTCATGTAGAGTTTTTCCTCTGTGCCCTCTGTGTAAACAACAGCCTTAACAGTGAATGTTACATCAACATCTGTGCGTTTTGCTGTACCAGTGTAAGTAGTGCGACCCTTAGCATCTTCACTCTTTGTGAGGTTTTCAGCTTTAACATTTAAATCGTCAGAAACGAATGTCATCGGGAATGTACCGTCAGACATCTCAGTGAATGTTACAGTTGCAGTTCCGCTACCACCCATTGAAGTGGTGTATGCAACATTCTCGAACTTCTTAGTGTCCTTAACTGTTACTGGAGGAACCTCTGTCCAATCCTTATCAACTACCTTAACGTATTTGTATGTAGCACGTGACTTGTCGTTAAGGCCTTCACCAGTACCCATATTAACTGTTGAGAGAGCGAAGAGAGCACTCATTTGGCTTGCAGGAATCTTCACCACGCCATTAACAACAAAGCCCTGAGCCTTTGACACCTCAACCTTAATTGGATTGGTCTCATCGAACGGATTAGTGTTGTTGTTGCTGCCACCAGGTATCTGGAAGTATCCCTGAAGGGTTTTGTCAGTCTTGCGATATAAGTGGAGAGTATTATTCCAAGCTGTTGCAACTTCACCAAGACCAATAATATCTTCGCAATTACCAGTACATGTAGATGGGTCGATAGACATAACAATCTTCTGTGTATCCCAATTTACTGGGATTTTCCAGTTGAAGTTAGTGCCATCGCCTACGAAGTCAACCTTCTCGAAAGGTGCTGCAACCTCGCCACCAGTCTCGCCACCGCCGGTAGAACCACCGCCGTCGAAGCCTTCGTCAGTACCGAAGGTGTACTCAAAAGCGCGAGCAACATACATGACTTTCATCTTGCCCTCGAAATGAGCATAAGCCTTTGTACCGTTGAACTTAACGACGAGCTTAGTGTCTGTAAAAGCGGTATTGTCTGATGTACGGTAAGCATAAGGGTTATCCAGTGTGATTGTGGTAACACCATTTGCGTCTTTTGTACCTGCAACGTCCTCGCAAACGATTTCGTCCCAGTTACCTGCATCAAAATCAGACAAATCACATCCTTTGGCAGTCACCGTATAATTTGATGTGCCATAAGGTTCGATGGTGAGTTCACCTGCAGGCAAATCCTTTGTCAAAGCTGTAAATACGGTCAACTTGTAGGTAAGTTTGTCCGTGTAGCTTGTAGCAAATGCCGTTACGGTAATCATCAACATCGAAAGAAGAGATAAGATTTTTTTCATACTAAATCCTTTCTTTGTTTGTTAATAAATTGTTATTGAATTAAGTTAATTAAAAAAATTCTGTTTGAATAAATCGGTTTTAAAATCGGTTTCTTTCGGTTTTCAGTTGCCGGGGGATCGTTGCTGCTTGTGTTGGCGTGTATGAGTGACGCGCCGCACTCCGGCACTACGCACTCCCTCTTCGGTGCAAATTTAATAAAAATATGTATAGCAGCAAAAATTTTCACAAATTTTTTAAGTTTTTACACTATTAACTCACACAAAACGCACATTCCCTCCTACGAAAACTCCCACGGATAGCGGATTAGGAGGGTATGGCATCCTGCCATACCCACGCAGCCCTCTTAGGGGTTGCAGCGGTCTCCGCTGCACCAACCAAGCACTCGTGCACCAACATTAATTATCCCACGGAATTCACAGATTTCACAGAATTTTCTGGCGGAGAAGAGCCTCCCACAGATTGCACGGATGTGCACAGATTAGGAGGGTATGGCATCCCTGCCATACCCACGCAACCACTAAACTATCTTCCCACAGAACCTTACGCAACCTAACCATCTGTGGGCATCTGTGAAATCCGTGGGAGAACATTCCTCACCAGTCGTTTCTGTGGGTTCTGCGAATTCTGTGGGAGAACCATACGCAGCCTAACCATCTGTGAGCATCTGTGAAATCTGTGGGAGAATATACGCAGCCAGAAACTTCTGTGAATTCTGTGAATTCCGTGGGAGAATTGGCAGAGGGTGGCGTGGGTATGGCAGGATGCCATACCCTCCTAAGTGGGTTCTCTCCAAAGCCGACGCTTCAACCACATTTTGAGTATTGGGTCGCTGATGACAAGTTGGCGTGGGGCATCGGTGGTGATAAGGTCTTTCTCTGTGAGCGACTTCTTCAGACGTGTGACATTGGCAGCGGTGCCAAGACGGTATTCTTTTAGCACTGCCGCCTGTGTGAAGCCCGTAGAGATGCCGTTGGCAAGAGCGTGGAGGAAATTAAGCTGATACGCCGAGAGGTCTTCTGTCTGTTGTATGAACAAGGGCTCGCAGGCATCGAGCAGTCGGTCGATGGCGTATTGCACATCGTCGCCCGTGGTGGTCTGATTGGTGCGTAGCCATACCAGCCAAGCGAGCTGCTGCACATAGGACGAATAGCGGTCGGTGGTGCGACAGATGACTTGTGCAAGCTCTACGGAGATGTCCTTACCAGTGGCACGAAAGCGTTGTTGTATGTACTGCACCCAGTCGTCCTCGCCAATCTTGCCAAGATAGAAGAGGTCGCCAAAACGATAGAACGGATAGCTTCTACTCTGGAACATACGCTCCATCATGTGCTTCTTGCTACCATAGAGACAGTAGCTGACGTTGCTCTGCAGCTGCCACACGCTGCGCAATTTCTTCTGAAACGTTAGTGAGTCGGCAAACTCGCCAATCTGCTGAAACTCGTCGATGCATACCACGATACGATAGCCCTTTGTGCGTGCGATGAGCTCGGGCAGTTGCAGCACTTCTTCTGTAGTGTTGTTCGCAGGGTTGTATTCGAACGAGAGGGAGAAGTCGTTGAGGGGGTCTTGCCCGAAGCTTATCTTTGGTACGAAGCGACTGAGGAATGTCTTTGTGTTCTCCATCCACTCTTCCCATTTTGATGAGGTGGCGCGCACTACGGCTGTGGCAAAGGCGTTCACGAAGTCGTGTTCGGAGCGACAACCGAAGGCATCGATGTGTGCGATACGAATGTCGGTGGTGTCGATAAGCGAGCAGACATGCTCTACGAGTGATGTCTTTCCCATACGTCGAGGCGATATGAGTATGGTGTTCACGCCGTATGTGAAATTGGCTTTCAGGCGTTCGGTTTCTTCATGTCGGTCGGTGAAAGTGTCGCCTTCCACGCGTACTCCGAACACAAATGGTGCTTCTATCTTACCTGTCATTGTGGCGATTGTTAATGGTTTATGTGTGCAAAGATACAAAACATATTGGTTTTAAACAAGGTTGTTTAAAACAATGTTGTTTAAAATGATATTGAGGGAGGAATGTAATGTCGGTGCACGATTGCTTGGTTGGTGCACTTCTAACTCTGGCAAGCGGCAAAGCCGAGCGGAGACAAGTGCACCCCCTGGGAGAACACCAATCAAGAACCTCCCACGGATTTCACAGATGCGCACAGAGCAGGAGGGTATGGCATCCCTGCCATACCCACGCAGCCACTAAACTATCTTCCCACAGAAGCCACAGAACCTA
>OODK01001228.1_pt1 | contig 13735 bp, 9 predicted proteins | sample 1671371 | NCBI WGS metagenome assembly OODK01 (sample SAMN06348150, study PRJEB24527) | human gut metagenome | biome: human gut; feature: ankylosing spondylitis patient; material: feces | host: Homo sapiens | place: China | collected 2015-10 | reverse complement strand
GTCGGGTGGAGCGAGTAGAAGAGGTAGCCGTTGTTCCAGTAGTTGTTGCCCACAGCGTCCTCGTCTTCGGTGAGTCGCTTGTTCATAAGCTTCTGGTTGTAGACGTCGCCCTTCTTCATGCCGAGCACGGCAGCGAGGTAGTCGGTGTTGTACACGGTGTTGCCCACCCATGTGATGTTGCGCACGTAGTACTTCTTGCCTTCGTCCACCTTCACACGCACACTGACGTGTTTCTCGTCCACGTTCCACACTGTGTCGCTCACGATGTATGCGTCGCGGTAGCCCAGCTCGTTGTACTTCTCGATGAGCTTCTGCTTGTCGTTCTTCCAACGTTCGGGCGTGTATTTCTTTTTGAACTTCAGAAGTGTAGCCATCTTACCAGCCTCGTGAGTCTCCTTGAACACACCTTTCTTTATGATGTTACCCTTAATGCTACTTGTAGCCAGTGCGCTATTACCCTCGATGATGATGTCGCGCACCTTCATCTTCTGCTTCTTATCGATGATAACGTCGAGTATCACCTGGTTTTTGTTAGCCACGTCGTCGCGTTGCACGATCTGTATGTCGGCGTTCTTGAAGCCTTTCTCGTCAAAATAGCGTTTAGCGAGAATCTTCGCGCGGTCGATCATGTTCGGTGTTATCTGTGCGCCCTTGAGCAGTCCGAGCTTCTCCTCCATGTCTGTACGCTCCGACTTCTTCAGTCCGACGTAATTGATGGTAGACACGCGTGGGCGCATCTGCAGGTGTATGTGCAGATAAGCCTTGTCGTTCACGAGCGAGTCGACGGATATAGATACTTCTGAGAAGAGTCCGTACTTCCAGTAGTGCTTCACAGCATCTGTGATAGCCTCGCCAGGCAGTTCGATCTGTTGTCCGACGGTGAGTCCGGAGATACCCGTGAGCATGTAGTCCTCGTAGCCTTCGGCTCCTGAAACGGCGAGTCCGCCGAGTGTTACAGTGCGCGGGTTTCCTGCATACGAGATGTCGGGGTATGTAATCTTGTCCTGCGCTTGGGCTGCGAAGCTGCTTACAAGGATGCAGGCTGTTGTCAACACCTTTATTATATTCATCGTTTTTCTCTTGATTGTTCTTTTTCTGATTATTATTGGCTGTTTTCTAAGCCGAACTAAGCCTTTTTAGGCCTTCTTAAGCCTTTTTACTAAGCCGAACTAAGCCTTCTTGAGCCTCTTTAAGCCATGGCTGTTTTTTCTAAGCCTCGCTAAGCCATTGCTTTAAAACTAAGCCTTGGCTAACTAAGCCCTCCCCGACGGGGAGGGTTGGGAGGGGCTGTTAGGGTTGGGAGGGGCTTTGTTCAGCCTCTACTTGCGCTTCTGTTTTGCCGAAGCGTCGCTGGCGTCGCTGATAGTCGGCGATGGCTTTGTGTAAGCCTTCCTCGTCGAAGTCGGGCCAGAAGGTGTCGCAGAAGTAGAGTTCTGAGTATGCAATCTGCCAGAGCAGGTAGTTGCTGATGCGCTGTTCGCCACCGGTGCGTATGAGCAGGTCGGGGTCGGGCATGAAGCTTGTGGTCATGTGCTCCGAGATGAGTTGCTCGTTGATGTCCGTAGCGGCAATCTTGCCTGCGGCGAGGTCGGCTGCAATCTCTTGCGTCGCCTTCACAATCTCCCAGCGCGACGAGTAGCTGAGTGCTACAACCATCGTCATTGCAGAGTTGTTTGCCGTATGCTCCATTGTCTCCTGCAACTTCTGCTGCACTTCCTTCGGCAGGCGTTCGATGTCGCCGATTACTTGAAAGCGCACGTTGTTCTTCATGAATATCTCGTCCTCAAGCGATGTTAGCACGAGTCCCATGAGTGCAGCCACTTCTGTTGCGGGGCGGTTCCAGTTCTCGGTAGAGAAGGTGTAGAGCGTGAGGTACTTCACGCCGAGACGCGTACACTCCGACGTGATGCGTCGCACAGCGTCTACTCCAGCCTGGTGGCCGTAGCTGCGCGGTTTGCCTTGCTCTGCAGCCCAGCGTCCGTTGCCGTCCATGATGATGGCGATGTGCTGGGGTATGTTGGTTGTATCGAGTTGTGTCATATTCTGTTTTTTTAAAGGGCGGCGGTTATGCCTTTCTAAGCCTTTCTAAGCCTTTGCTTTCTAAGCTAATCAGAGCCCTCCCCGACGGGGAGGGTTGGGAGGGGCTATTCATCCGCGTTGTGGCAGGTGCGACATTTCGCCATGAAGCTGTACGTCAGTGTGAGTTGTAGGGCTGAGTAGCAGTCGGTGTTTTTGAAGAGTCCGCTGCTTTCTATGCCGTACGGGTCTTTCACGCCGTCGAGTTTGTCGCTCAGCGAGAAGTGTACAGCCCATTCGAGTCCGAGGTTCAGACGTGGTCCTATCTTGTACTTCACGCCCAAGCCGAGTGGCACATTCGCTGTGAAGACGTTCTTGCCACCACCTGTGACGAACGTAGCACCCAGTCCGCCGAAGATGAACGGTGTGAAGCGTCTCGCTCCGCGATAGTCGCGTCCGGTGCCGTATGGCCAGAAGTTGTATTCGTAGGTGACGCTGGCGTCTATGAGCGTATTGCTGAATGAGTATGGATTGTTTACGAAGTCGGGGTAATAGGTCTTTACATCCTTTGATGCCCCCGTCAGTTTGCCGTACATTGCCGACATCTTCAGCCCCATGTACGGGTTGAATACGCGTCGCAACACTACCGACCCACCGAACTGCATATTGCTCAGTACGCTACCGTTGAAGTCGCCTTCGTACGACACCAGACCTACTCCCGCACCTATCTCCATGCGGTACTCCTCGTCGGTTTGTGCCTTTGCCGACACAAACATTAGGGAGATGATGAGGATAGTGAGGATTTTCTTCATTATTCAGTGAAATCAGTCTGTTCTTTTTTCCAGCCGAGGCGGTTTATTCTTCCGCGCCACGTGTTGCCTTCTGTTGCATTTACTATCCAGATAAAGTTGCTGCTGTCTACGGTGAGTGCCATGTTCGGCGTGTTCGACGCATTCTCTTTGTTGGATGTTATCTCTGTCGGAACGGTGAGTGTTGTGTCTTTTGCCCAAGTCAGTCCGCCGTCCTTAGAGCTGTAGAGGTTTGCATTGCTATCGTTCATGCCGTCGGGTGTGCCGAGGGCGTATGTCTTGCCGTCGTATGTTGCTACGCTCATGTTGTTGAGCTTCGGGAGGACGTGTTTGTTCTCTGTCGACACCTCGTAGTATGCCCACGGCTGGTTCTCGCTATACTTGTTGCCTTCGTCCACCTTGCCCCAGATTGCCATTGCGCCTGTTGCTGTTGTGCCGTATATAGTCACGCGGTAGCTGTTGCTGTTGGTGCGCAGTGCTGTGCAGGTGTACGATAGGTTGTTTGTTGGCAGGAACGAAGCGTCGCTGTCGATGGTAGCCAGTGTCCATGTAGCACCATTGTCGTCAGAAGCGAGCAGGCTACCCTCTGTGTTGTATCCATAGAGACGCAGCGGACTTGCAGCTACGAGTGTCTTGATGGTAGTAGCGTTGCCGGTCTGTTCCCATGTGTTGCCGTCAGTGGTGCATAGGATGTTGCCGGCGTTGCAGATGTACACCTTTTCGTTCTTTGTCACGATGCTCTTGCAGACATTCGCGTCGAATGTGAGGCCTGCATCGTTTAGCTTAGGTGTGGCAGCTGTCCAAGTCTGTCCGTCGCTCATCACGTATACGCGTGTCTGTGTGCCGTCGTTGCCGAAGAGGAAGAGGCGCACGCCACCCTCAGCTGTCTTTATGGCGCAGGTCTTCACGTTCTGGAGCTGCTCTATGTCTGCGTTCTTTGTCATGGAAGCCCAGAAGAACGAGTCTGCTTGCTCCTTGTGCACGTTCACTTTCACCTTGTATGTGCGCAGGAATTTGCCCGAATTGCTCATCACCTTCAGCTCGCGCACCTCCGAGAAGTCGAGCGAGTCGGTGTTGCTCACAATCCCTACATTATCGTCCTTGAGGTTCTTGATGTACACCGTCATCGAGTTGAGTCCGTACACGTTGCACACGAGTTTCTTCGCGTCTATACCGCACGGCAGTGAGTCGGGATTGTAGATGGTGTTGTTGTTCTGGTCGATGACGAATTTGTAGCTTGTGTACGATGAAGAGATTGTATAAACGCTATCCTTATCGCCTTTTTTCGTCTTTGTATGGATATATCGTTTTGCCCCCGTCACCGAAAATGATGTGATGGCGCTGTCGTCGGTGTACACGTAGTCGGTGTCGTCATTAAGGCACGATGCGAGTGTAAAAACCGCCATGAACAGCATGGCAAAAGCTGCAAACTTATTTTTCATTCTTCTTAAACTTATTATTTTTAGCTGCAAATTTAATCAGAAATCTTCAATTTCAGTGTGTTTTCACCTTATAATTATGCTATTTATTGATTAATAGCCGCATTTTTAAGGTTGTTTAGTGATTAGTGATATAAAAAAAGCATTGCTTGCCCAAACGGGCAAACAATGCTTTCCTATTGTGTCTAAATGATTTCTGTTCGTGGCGGATTACTCCTCCGGCAGCATAGTCACGGTGATGTGATTGCCAGCCTTGTTGAACTCCTTCATGAAGTTGCAGATGTCCTGAGTAGTGAGTGCCTCAAGAGTGCTTGAGTAGTCGGTGTAGCCGTCGTAGCCGTAGTGGTAGCTATCGAAGAGCACGCCGAGCCAGAAGCCGTTTGTCTTCACGCGGTCGCCGTTCTGCTTAACCATGAACTCCTTGCACTTCTGGAACTTGGCAGCGTCGCATGTGGTCTCGATAGCCTTCATCTCTTCGTTGAGGATGCGGATAGCCACGTCCTTCTTCTCAGGCTTCATCGGGCACTGAGCGAAGATCTGGAACATGCGGTAGTTGTCGGCACCGAGGTCAGCGCTTGCGTAAGCACCTACAGAGTAAGCTGCACTTTCCTTCTCGCGAATCTTGTCGAGGTATTCCATAGAGAGCACCTGACCTGCGATGTCGCAGCAGAGAGCGTTCTTCAGAGTGTAAGGCAGCTGGTCGTTGAACCAGAGCATTACAGAGTTGGCCTTCGGAGTCTCCTGCTTGCGCTTGAATGTGTTCTCCACAACGCCCTTAACCGGATTGAGCTCGCGCTTGCTCTTCACAACCTTGCCCTTAGCTGGCAGTGCGCCGAGATACTGGCAGATGAGCGGACGGATTGTCTCCTCGTCGTAGTTGCCCACGATGTTGAACACCCAGCCCTTAGCCGAAGCGGTGCGTTCCTTGGCAATCTGGAGGATACGGTCGTAGTTCACGTCCTTCAAGCGGTCCATAGTCATCGGTGCAACGCGTGGGTTGTGAGCGTAGATAGTAGCCTGTATAGAGTCGCTGAATGCTATGTCAGGATTGATTTCGCGGTTCTTCAGCGATACCTCGAGCTGCTGCATGAGGTTGTCGAACGACTTCTGGTCCTTGTTGATGTTTGTGAAGTAGAGGTAAATCATCTGGAGCATTGTCTCCACGTCCTTCGGTGTAGAGTTGCCCGATACGTTTGTAGAGAGCTGTCCGAGTGAGAGATCAGCGTTGGCAATCTTGCCGGCAAGAGCCTTCTGCAGCTCTGTAGAAGAGAATGTGCCGAGTCCGCTGTAGCCGATAACGTCGTTGAAGAGCTGGAGGTTAGCATAGTCGCTTGCGCCATAGAGTGTGGTGCCACCCTCGCCGCGACCGTTGAGGAGCACCTGGTCCTTCTTGTAGTCGGTCTTCTTGAGGTTTACGACAACGCCGTTAGAGAGTGTGAGCGTGGTGTAGCCGAGCTTCTCGTTCTTCACTTCCTTCTTCACCTTGCCAGCCTTCGGGAGAGTGGTGATGAGCGGTTCGTTCTTCACGTTGTCCACGTAAGCCTCGATGTTAGCGTTGCGTGCGTCCTTGACAGCGCTGAGCAGCTCAGCCTCAGTCGGGTAAACATTGCCCTCAGCCTCGTTCAGGAACGAGAGCACGATGAGGTTGGAGTCGTTAGCCGGCACGAGCTCAGCCATCATCTGGTTAGCCACCTCAACAGGCATAGCCGGTACGATCTGGCTCATAGCCTGGTATTCGAAGTCGATAGACGGCATTGGGTCGCCTTCGAGGAAGTTGTCCACGAGGTCGCGATAGAGCTGGCTGTTCGGACGCTTGTCCTTGTTGCTGTACATCTTGTCGAGCGAGCTCTTGTAGTCCTCCTGGAAGCGTGCGTACTCTGTAGCTGTGAAGCCGAAGCGAGCGGCGCGCAGAGCCTCTGTGTAGGCAGCCTTAAGCGCAGCGGCTGTCTTGCTGAGGTCCTTCGGAAAAGCCGAGAGGTTGAAGGCGTCCTTAGTCTTGGCGAAGATGAATGTGCCGTCGTTAGCTCCAGCGGCTACGTACGGGCACTCCGGATCGAGAGCCTTCTCCTTCAAGCGGTTGTTGAGCATAGTCATGGCAGCCTGCTTAGCGTAGTTGTAGATGAGGTAGCTGAGGTTGCCCTTCTCAGAAGCCGGGAACACGTCGTGCTTGATCAAGAGCTCTACGTTGTTGGTCTGCTGCTCCTTGTCCTTGTCGATGATAACGATAGGCTCATCGTTGTTAGGCACCTGCTCGTCAACGATAGGAGCTGGGTTCTCCGGGTTCTTGAACGAGCCGAAGAGCTCCTTAATCTTGTTCTCGGTGTACTTCACGTCGACGTTGCCCACTACGATGATAGCCTGGTTTGTCGGGTGATACCACTTCTCGTAGTAGTCGCGCAGCTCTTTCGGCTTGAAGTTGTCGATGACCGACATCAAGCCGATAGGATAGCGCACGCCATACTTAGAGCCAGGGTAGAGTTTCGGCAGGTTGCGCTCGAACATGCGGCTTGAAGCCGATGTGCGCAGACGCCACTCCTCGTGGATAACGCCACGCTCCTCGTCGATTTCTTTCGGGTCGAGTGTGAGCGCGTTCGACCAGTCGCTCAGGATGAGCAAGCAAGAGTCGAGAGCCGACTGGCGGTCGGTCGGTACGTTAGAGATATTGTAAACAGTCTGGTCGATGGCTGTGTAAGCGTTGAGGTCGCGACCGAACTGTACGCCGATGCTTTCGCAGTAGCGAATCACTCCGTTGCCAGGGAAGTGCTTTGTGCCGTTGAAGCACATGTGTTCGAGGAAGTGGGCCAGACCACGCTGCGACTCTTCCTCCTGGATAGCGCCCACCTTCTGTGCGATGTAGAAGTCGGCACGGTTCTCCGGCCAGTTGTTGTGGCGGATGTAGTAGGTCAAACCATTGTCCAGCTTGCCAACCACTACGTCGGGGTCAGCCGGAATGGGTGGCATCTGCTGTGCCTGAGCAAGTCCTGCGAAGAACGCGAAGACTGCAACCATCAGTTTTCTTAGTTTCATAAATTATTATTTTTAGTTGATATATAATCTGTCCGTACAATATGCAAAAGTAGCTTATTTTTCCGCTTCTCATGTTAAATGTTTATGATTTTTAAGAAATAAGCATCGTTTTTTGCTACATTCATGCGTTTTTCATGTTTCTTGGGTGGTGGTTGAGTATTTCGTTGCGCAGAGTTGTTATGTCTATGTGTGTGTAAATCTGCGTTGTAGCTATGTTTTCGTGTCCGAGCATTTCCTGTATGGCACGCAGGTTCGCTCCGCCTTGCAGCAGTGCGGTGGCGAAGGAGTGGCGCAGCGTGTGTGGCGACACTGTCTTGGTGATGCCAGCGTCGCGTGCCACGTTCTTTATCATTATCAGAATCATGGTGCGTGTGAGGTGTGCTCCTCTGCGGTTGAGGAACACGTATTCTTCCTCGCCAGGCTTTATGTTCATCAGGTTGCGGTCGTAGAGCCAGAGTTGTATCTCGTGCAGTGCGTTGTCGGAGATGGGTACGAGGCGTTGTTTGTTGCCCTTGCCCGTGATGCGCAGGTATTTGTCGTCGGCGAACACGTCACCGAACTTAAGGTTGACGAGTTCTGACACGCGCAAGCCGCAGGAGAACAGCACTTCGATGATGGCACGGTTGCGCTGTCCCTCTGGTTTGGAGAGGTCGATAGACGCTTCCATGCGGTCTATCTCTTCTGTAGAAAGCACTTCGGGAAGGTGTTCGCCGAGCGTTGGCGACTCAAGAAGCTCCGACGGGTCGTCCTGCAGCACGCCGTCGAGCAAAAGAAAACGGAAGAAGGAACGCACACCGCACAGTATGCGTGCCTGGCTGCTTGCGGCAATGCCGAACTCATGCAGCAGGGTGGCGAATTGCTCCAAATGGTCAAGTCGCACTTCCTCAATGGCGAGTCCTTCGCCGTTGAGGAAGTTGAGCAGATAGTCGATGTCGTGCGAATAGGCATCGACGGTGTTCTGCGAGTAGTTGCGCTCCAGACGCAGAAAGCGAATGTAGCGGCGCTTTATCTGAATATAATCCATGATATTGTGTTGTTGTGTTGAGGTGTTGTTGTGTTGAGAGTTGTTGTGTTGAGATGTTGAGGTGTTGTTGTGTTGAGAGTTGAGAGTTATGATTAGTTCGGTAATCTCACCATCTCACCATTTCACCATTTCACCATTTCACCATTTCACCACCTCACCATCTCACCATCTCAACCTTTTACTTCTTCAGTCTGAATCCTAAGCGCATACCGTTGTAGTTCTTCATCAGCGTGTTGATGGTAGCGGCTGTGGAGTTCTGCTTCGCAGCGGTGTTTGATATGGTCTGCAGCACGTGCATCAGCTTGTCGGCGTTGAACACGAGTGTCATCTGGTTGCTTAGTATGCTGACATTGGCGGTGTACTCCTTGCCGTAGTGGGGCTTGAAGGTGATTGTCTTCTTCTTGCTGTCGAAGGTGTACGTGCCCTTGATGGTGCGCTTCTTTATCTTCGTGGTGTAGTTGCCATTGCCGTCGAAGGTGTAGACGATGCCCTGCACACCGTACTTCTTCAGCACGGGTGTTATCTTGTTCTCGATTTTTGTAGACACCGCTGAGCCGCCTGCTTTCGACAGCAGGTTGTCGCTCTCGAACTCACATGCCGGACCGGTGTATGTCCATGTGCCCTTGAGGCTTGCGGCTGTTGTCGCTTTGTCGCCCACGAGGGTCTTACCCAGACCGGTGAGCAGGTCTCCGATACTCTGTGCCTGCACTCCTGAGGCACTGATGAGCAGCATCGCTGCTACTAAGAAAAACTTAATCCTTTTCATAAACTCTTGTTACTGTAATTGTTTATCTGTGTACAAAGTTACAAAAAAGAACAATACGAAGCCTATTCTGTTAACATTTATTCTTCACCCGTGCCGTTATAGTCCATCTGCATCTCGCTGCTTCCGTCGCCCTGCTTGTTCTGTGGACGGCGTTTCTGCTTCATGTTGCCGAAGTTCCACGTCACGGTGAAGTTGAAGCGTCTGCTTCCTCGGCGGTTTATCTGGTGGCGTGTGAAGTTGTTGCCACTGGTGAAGGTCTCCCACTTGCGCGAGTCGAGCAAGTCGCGGCAGTTGACAGCCACGGTGATGAGTTTGTTGAAGAAGTTCTTGCGTGCGCCGAAGTCAACGCTGTACGACGGCTTGCGGTAGCCCTGCGTGATCACCTGGCGTGCCTCGTAGCGTCCGGTAGCCTGTACGGATATGTCGTAGGGCAGTATGAGGCTTGCCGTCATGCGTGCGTTCCATGTGAAGCGGTCGTCGGCTGCGCCCGTCACTATCTGTCCGTCGATGGGGTAGGCAAATCCGTCGAGCTTGTAGTAGTAGGCGTTGGCGGATGTGGTGAGGTCGAGTATGCGGAAGAACTTGTTCTTTAGCGTCAGCTCCAGACCCGACGACTGGCTCTTTGCTACGTTCATCGATGTGGAGTAGAAGAGTCCGTCCTCCGAGTTCTTGTAGCTGATGCGCTGTATGACATCGGTCGTTGGGCGGTAGTAGGCACTCACGAGCAGCGAGTGGTCGCGCCAGGTCTTCAGGTAGTTGAGCGAGAACGAGTGGCTATACTCTGGTGTCAGCTCGGGGTTACCGAACGACACGGTGGTAGCGTCGCGTGTGTCGCGGAACGAGTTGAGCTGTCCGCCCCACGGACGGCGCAGACGGCGTGTGTAGTTGAGCTGCAGCTGTTGCGACTCGGTCAGCTGATACGACAGGAAGAGCGAGGGGAAGAGCTGGAAAAAGTCTTTCTTGAACGGCTTTTCACGCAGCGACGGGTCGTGCTCCTGCTCCCATGTGTAGCTCTCGGTGTTCCCCTTCCAGTATTCGCCGCGCAGACCTGCCATCACGCCAAAGTTGCCCAGCTTGTAGTTGAACGAGGCGTAGAGGGCGTGCAGATCCATGTCGTAGATGAAGCGGTTGTAGAAGAGCTTGTCCTCCGTGGCAGCCGTGCCCTCCCACGAGGTGTTGTCGATGTACGACTCCTGCGGGGTGTTCTCGTGCGAGAAGTTGGCTTGGTAGCCTGCCTCCACCTTCATGTCCTTCGTTATCTGGTTCTCGTAGTCGAGCTTCACCTCCCAGCGGCGGTTGTTGATGTGCTGCGGGCGGTACTGGTAGTCGTAAGCGTGAACGTCGTTACCCTCCCACACCGTAGAGTCGCGGTAGAAGTTGTCGCCGTCCGACTTCCAGCGACTGTAGTCGACGGTGAAGTCGAGGAAGTGGCGGTCGGTGAACGAGTGGCGGTAGTTGAACTCCGAGTAGAACATGTTCATGTCGTTGCTCGAGCGTGTGAGGCGGTCCATGCGGTAGTCGGTGAGTCCGTCAGCCACGGCGGTGTACTCGTACGGTGTGAAGCTCTTCGACTTGCCTTTGCCCTTCATCAGCATTCCGTTCAGGCTGAGGTCGTCCTTCTTCGAAGCGTGGAACGTCAGTCCGGCGCGTGTGAAGAGGTTGTTGCCCCAGCGGTCGTTGTCCGCCTTGTAGCGTTGGTCGTAAGTGTTTGAGGTCTGTGTGCTCTCGGTGTAGCCCGTGTTCTTGCGGTGACGGTAGCCGATGTTGGCGTATGCGTCTAACAGCTTGCTGTTATAGTTGATGTTGAAGCTGCTGTTTGCGCCACCCTTGGTGTTTGCGCCAGCCTGCAGCGAACCGTAGTAGCCCGCCTTGCGGTCTTTCTTCAGCACGATGTTGATGATGCCGGCAGAGCCTTCGGCTGAGAACTTTGCCGACGGGTTGTCAATCACCTCGATGCGCTCTATCGACTCGGCAGGCAGCTGCTGCAGGATTTGTGCGCGGTTGTCGGTGGTGAGTCCCGATGCCTTACCGTTTATCCACACCTCCACCGACGAGTTGCCACGCAGCGATACGTTGCCGTCGTTGTCCACCTCTACGGACGGTATGTTGTCGAGCACTTCGGATGCCGACTGTCCGGCGTTGCCTATGAGCTGCGCCACGTCGAACGTCTTGCGGTCTACCTCGAGCTTCATAGCTGAGCGTTGTCCGGTGATGGTGACACCCTTCAGCATCTTTGCATCCTCAGACATATATATAATATTGTAGTGCTGGTTGTGGTTCGAGGCGTTTATCTCGAACTTGCGTGTCTCGCTTTTGTATCCCACGAAGGTCAGCTCCAACGTGTACTGGGCGTTGGCGAGTCCTTGTATCTTGAAGTTGCCGTTGGCGTCGCTCATACCGCCGCCCACAAACTTGCCGTTGGCAGTCTGCGTAACCTTCACGTTCACAAAACTAAGTGGTTCGGAGTTGCGTTTATCCAGAATCTTTCCTTTTACCAAACCTTGCGCCCATCCCGTCGCTGTGCAGAGGATGAGCATTATGAATAGTGCTATTTGTTTCATATTATCTAAGACGCATTTAGCGTGTGTGGGTTTAATTGTGTGCAAAAATAATCTGCGTCGACCGACGCAGACGTCCGCACCGACCGACGCAGATGTCCGCACCGACCGACGCAGATGTCCGCATCGACCGACGCGGATGTCCGCACCGACCGATGCGGATGGTGTAATGTCAACTTTCTCAGGTTGAACTTAAGCCTTTCTAAGCCTTGGGCAACTAAAGCGGCGTTTAAGCCGAACTAAGCCTTCTTAAGCCTTTCTAAAGTGGTGTTTAAGCCTTTGCTGACTAATCTTCCAGCAGTTCGTCGGCTCCGTCTATGCAGCGGCGTATCACCTCGTAGCCGAAGCCGCGGCCCAAGGCGTATTTTGTCAGCTTCTGGCGCAGCTCGTAGTCGTTCTCTGCCTTCACCGAACGTCGCTTTGTGGCTAATAGCTTCTTCAGTTCCGCCACATACGCCTCGTCGTCCACCTCGTCGAGCACACGTCGGCTGATATTGCTGTCCACGCCCTTGAGGTATAGTGCCTGCTCTATCTTGCGTCGTCCCCAGTGGTCGAAGCGTATCTTCTCGCGTACGAAGAGTCGGGCGAACCGCTCGTCGTCAACAAACTGCTCGTCGATGAGTCGGTCGAGCACACGCTCGCGTGCGTCGTCGGGCAGTTGCCAGCGGCGCATCTTCTCGAGCATCTCGCCTGAGGAGTGCTCCGCACGGGCGCAGAGCGCGGAGAGCTTTAGCAGGGCTTCCTGCTCGGTTATGGGTTGTTTCTTTTGTAGCATGGTTGTTGTTGTAATTAAGCCGAACTAAGCCTTCTTAAGGTGGCGTTTAAGCCGAACTAAGCCTTCTTAAGCCTTTCTAAGCCTTGGGGTGGTAAGCCTTTTTAGGCCTTTCTAAGCCTTGGGCAACTAAGCCCTCCCCGACGGGGAGGGTTGGGAGGGGCTGCTGGTTGGGAGGGGCTGTTCTTTCTTCCCCTCACAAACCTGGGCAGGTTGAAGCAGTCGTCGTTGACCGTTACCTCCTCGAAACCCATGTCGCTGAGCATCTTCCCCGTCGCCTCGGCATAGCGAGTGTTGCACTCGAAGAGGAGGTTGCCGCCGATGTTCAGCGTGAGTAGAGCGTAGCGAGCGATGGCGCGGTAGAAGCGCAGAGGGTCATCGTCGGGCACGAAGAGGGCTGTGTGAGGCTCGTGCAGCAGCACGTTGTCGTCCATCGCGGAGCGTTCCGAGTTGCAGATATATGGCGGATTGCTCACTATCAGGTCCCAAGGGGCGGCGGTAGTGCTTGCTTCGTTAGAATTTATAGAATCCATAGCCTGCCCGGTTGGTGCACTTGAGACAAGTGCACCCCCTTGAAGGCACTCCCCCTCTGCCTTCAGCGCATCCCTCTTTCTGAACACCACCTCCGCCTTCAGCGCGTCGGCGTTGTCCTGAGCTGTGCGCAGTGCCTCTTCGGAGATGTCCCATGCTTCCACGTATGCGTCTCCAAGGCGTAGCTTGAGGCTGATGGCTATGCAGCCGCTGCCCGTTCCGATGTCGAGGATACGTTTGGGGGAGTGTGGTGCCTTATGCTGCGTCTCGTCGGATGCAATGCAGCCTTTCATCAGCTTCGCACCCTCGTCCACGAGCCATTCCGTCTCGGGGCGGGGGATGAGCACAGAGCCGTTCACAGAGAAGCGGTTGCCGCAGAAGTCGGCATATCCGAGCACGTGCTGCAGCGGTTCGCCCTGCTCGATGCGTCTGACGGCTGTGTCGAGGCGCAGCGTGTCGTCGGCAGACAACTGCTCGGTGGCACCGCAGACGATGTCAGCGTACGACAGACCGAACAACTCTTCGATAAGGATGCGTGCTATGGCACGTGCCTCGCCGTCGTCGTAAGAGGTGGCTATACGATGCCATATTTCTGAATAAGTCATATTTCTGAGTGGTTTTAATTTATAACCTGGTGGCGTAATTTATAATACGAGGTGGTATGTGCTTAATAAAGAATTATAAATTATCAATTTCAAATTATAAATTGAGAATGTGTGCCGCGAGCGGGACTCGAACCCGCACAGCCATTACTGGCCAAGGGATTTAGATCGGAAGAGCACACGTCTGAACT
>OODK01001226.1_pt1 | contig 13758 bp, 10 predicted proteins | sample 1671371 | NCBI WGS metagenome assembly OODK01 (sample SAMN06348150, study PRJEB24527) | human gut metagenome | biome: human gut; feature: ankylosing spondylitis patient; material: feces | host: Homo sapiens | place: China | collected 2015-10 | reverse complement strand
CATTGTTTCCGGTGCCATGGCAGAGCGTACCAAATTTATTTCTTACTGTATCTACAGTGCAGTGATCAGCGCAATCGTATATCCTATTTCCGGTCACTGGATCTGGGGCGGCGGCTGGCTGGCTCAGTTAGGTTTCCATGATTTTGCAGGTTCCACAGCGGTTCATATGTGCGGCGGTGTAGCAGCCCTCATTGGAGCAAAGATCTTAGGACCGAGAATTGGAAAGTATGACAAAGACGGAAAGCCGAAAGCAATCCTTGGTCACAGCTTAACACTTGGCGCTTTAGGTGTATTTATCCTCTGGTTCTGCTGGTTTGGTTTTAACGGCTGTTCTACGGTAGCTATGGACAGTGATGAAGCCATCTATTCCGCAGGAAACATTTTCGTAACAACCAACCTGGCAGCAGCAGTAGCAACTGTAGCAGTGATGATCATTACCTGGATCCGCTATAAAAAGCCGGATATCTCCATGACATTAAACGGTTCCTTAGCCGGTCTGGTAGCAGTTACAGCTGGCTGTGACGTAGTAACTCCAACAGGTGCTTTCTTTATCGGCCTGATCGCAGCTTTTGTAGTAGTTTTTGGTATTGAATTTGTAGATCAGGTATTAAAGATCGATGATCCTGTCGGTGCTGTTGGTGTTCATTGCTTCTGCGGTGCTGTAGGAACCCTTTTAACCGGTCTTTTCGACAAAGAAAACGGTGTATTTTACGGCGGCGGCTTCCATATGCTTGGTATCCAGCTTTTAGGTGTTGTATCTGTGATCCTCTGGGTAACCATCACCATGGTGATCGTATTTAATCTGTTAAAGCATACCATTGGACTTCGCGCAAGTGTAGAAGAGGAAACAAAGGGTCTTGACGTAACAGAACATAACCTGGCAAGTTCTTATGCAGACTTTATGCCGGTTGTATTTACAGGAAGAGAAGATGCGCCAGCTGTTTCGGCTGCACCTGTATCTGTAGAAAAATCTGTTCCTGTAGAACATTTCCCACAGTCTGAAACAACGATTTCCGGAAATGGCTCCGGCGCAAAACTTACAAAGGTAGTTATGATCTTCAACCAGAGCCGTTTTGTAGCCTTAAAAGAAGCCCTGACAGAACTTGGGGTAACAGGTATGACGATCACACAGGTTATGGGCTGTGGAACCCAGAAGGGCCATACCAATTATTACAGAGGTATTAAAGTAGAAGAAGCAGCCCTCCTTCCAAAGATCAAGTTAGAAGTTGTAGTAAGCAAAGTCCCTGTGGCAGATGTGATCGCCCTTGCGAAAAAAGTTCTTTATACCGGCCACATCGGCGATGGAAAGATCTTTGTCTATGATGTAGAAAATGTAGTAAAAGTCCGCACCGGTGAAGAAGGATATGACGCCCTTCAGGGAGACTGATAAAATTCCATAAAGTACATTTCACTTGAATTTCCTCCTGTTTCATGTATAATGGTTCACAGAAAGCTATCCTTAAGACGGTATACTAAGCTTTTTTAACCAGAGTGATTTCAGGAGGAAATAATTATATGTTTTTAAACGCAGTACGAGGTTTCTGCATGGCATTAGCGGACAGTGTTCCCGGTGTTTCCGGCGGCACCATCGCTTTTTTACTTGGTTTTTATGATGAATTTATCAATTCTTTAAATGATATGATCGGAAAGGACAATGCAAAGCGCAAAGCAGCCCTTGTTTTCCTTATTAAACTGGGAATTGGATGGGTCATTGGTTTTGGCGCTTCTGTTATGGTCCTTTCTTCTCTGTTTCAGGTACACATCTATGAGATCAGTTCTGTCTTTTTAGGCCTTACCCTGTTTGCTATCCCATTGGTAGTAAAAGAAGAGTGGGCCAGTATAAAAGGAAAGGCTGGCTGCCTTGTGTTTACCCTGATCGGTATGGCACTGGTATTCTGCATCTCTTATTTTAACCCTACAAATGGAAATGGTATTTCTGTAAACTTTGAGCATATGACAGTGGGCCTGGGCCTGTATCTGTTTTTTGCTGCCATGATCGCTATTACAGCGATGGTACTTCCGGGAATTTCCGGTTCCACACTGCTTCTGATCTTCGGACTTTATGTGCCGGTGATCAACGCGATCCACGAATTTATGCACTTAAACCTGTCTTATCTTCCGGTACTTGTTATTTTCGGACTGGGAGTTCTTACGGGTATTGTCAGCATTATCAAGATCATTAAGATCTGCCTGGCAAAGCACCGTTCCCAGACTATTTATATGATCCTTGGTTTAATGATCGGTTCCCTATATGCCATCACCCAGGGACCCACAACTCTGGATGTGCCTCAGCCACCTATGAGTTTTTCTACGTTCCATATTGGATTTTTTATCCTGGGTGCTGTGATCTTAGCAGGACTGGAACTTTTAAAAACACGCCTTGAAAAGCAGGATGGAGGAAGAAAATAATGTTAAAACAGCTGAAACGAAAAGGTATACTGGCACTTGCCTGTGTTATCAGTATCTTTTCCATGTCTGTGTGTGCGTTTGCAAAACCGGACTGGCCACTTGATACCGGCTGCCAGTCAGAAGCAGGTATTGTTATGGATCTGGACTCCGGAGCCGTTCTTTTTGCCCAGAATATCCATGTTCAGGAATATCCTGCCAGCATTACCAAGCTTTTGACTGCTTTGGTAGTAGTGGAAAATGCCTCTATGGATGAGCAGGTTACCTTTTCACATGATGCTGTTTATAACGTGGAGTCCGGAAGCGGCAACAAACTGCAGTTAGAAGAGGGAGATGTGCTCTCTGTAAAAGACTGCCTTTATGTCATGCTTCTTCAGTCTTCCAATCAGGCAGCCAACGCTCTGGCAGAACATGTAGGCGGAAGCAGGGAAGCTTTTGCGGATATGATGAATGAAAAAGCGGCTTCTTTAGGCTGCCGTGAAAGCCATTTTGTAAACCCGTCCGGTTTAAATGATCCGGAACAGCTTACATCTGCCTATGATATGGCCCAGATCGGTGCAGCTGTTTTTGGCAATCCTACTTTACTGGAGATTTGTTCTACCACCAGCGCTACACTGCCTCCGACCATCAACAATCCAAATGGCCGTACTTATTCCATGGAGCATAAGTTAGTAGTAACCGGGGACTCCAGTGACGAAAATTATTATCCAAGCGCAGTTGCAGGAAAAACGGGTTATACTTCCCTGGCAGGTCAGACCCTTGTTACTTATGCAGAGCAGGATGGACGCCGTCAGGTGGCTGTTACCTTAAAGAGTACCCAGCGGACCCATTATTCTGACACAAAGACCATTCTGGATTTTGGTTTTGCCCGCTTTAAAAATGTATCTGTTGCAGAAAATGAAACAGACTATGTAACAGGGGAAGAACCTGTGACCATTGGAGATGAGACTTATTCTCCTTCCGATCTTTATCTGGATGAAAAGGCAGTTGTAACCCTGCCAAATGATGCCCAGTTTTCAGATGCAGACAAGTATCTCCAGACAGAGATCCCTGCAAGCCATCCGGAAGGCGCAGTTGGCCGTATTATTTATACATACAATGACCGCCAGATCGGTGTTGCCTGGGTCTACAGTACAAAGGCAGCCTCTGCACCGGTATCTGCAGAAGATGGTACAGATAACGAAACTGCAGGCAGTGAGAATACTACCGATGCAGCAAAAACAGGAACCTCTTCCACAGCAGACAAAGAGAAAAAGCCTCTGAAACTTACAAAAGCAACTTATATTGCTGCAGGAGCTGGTGTAGTGGTTCTCCTGATCGCAGCTGCTGTGATCTGGTTTATGATCCAGAGAAAGCAGGAAGAAGAACGGATGCGTGTTCTTCGTGAGAAACGCCGCAAGAGACTGGCTGATATGGGCTGCAGTGAGGAAGAATTTGAACGTCTTGTAAATGAGCGCAAGAATGCTTTAAGAGAGCGCACAATGCCGGAACCGGATGATGATGATGGATCCGGGGATGAAGTTTCTGATCATTCAGAAGATCTTCCGGAAGAATATCCAGATGATGAATATGACTCATGGGAAGATGAACATGAGGATGACCTGGATGATCCGGATGAAAAAGAGGATGTACCTGGGGAGGACAGATAATGGGATATTTTCCTTTCTATATGGATATTGAGGGAAAACTTTGTGTCATTGCAGGAGGAGGAAAGGTTGCATACCGCAAGGTATGTGACCTGCTTCCTTTTGGTGCAACTATCAAGGTCGTTTCCCCGGAATGGAATGCCGGGTTATCCGCTCTGGCAGAGGAACCGTCCTTTGGGAGCCGTCTGAAACTGTACAGACGGCTTTTTTCTGTAGAGGATGATCTGGCAGATGCTGATTTTGTGATCGCTGCCTCTTCTGACGAGGTTTTTATTGCAGACAGAAGAAGATCCCGGTCAATGTAGTAGATGTAAAGGATGAATGCAGTTTTATCTTTCCGTCCATGCTTAAGGAGGGCCCTGTAAATATTGCCATATCCAGCGGCGGTGCAAGCCCTGTTCTTACCCAGATCATAAAAGAACGGATCCGTCAGGTGATACCGGAACATACAGGAGAAATCGCAGAGCAGTTAGGCAGCCTGCGTCCGGAGATTCTGTCTCTTTTTCCTGAGTCTTCCCAAAAGAGAAAAGAAGTTTTTAAGAAAATGGCCACTCTTGCTGCAGAGCAGGACCAGCCTTTAACAAGAGAACAGATCGATGAGATCATAGCAGATGAGGAACCATATGACAGAACTTAAATTACGGATCGGAAGCCGGAAAAGCGAACTGGCTTTAAAACAGACTTATATTATTGAAGATCTTTTGAAAAAGGCATATCCGGGACTTGAAACAGAGATCGTTACATCAGATACATTAGGAGATAAAAACCTGATCAGCCCCTTACAGGCATTTGGAGGAAAAGGCGTATTTGTATCAGAGCTGGAAGATGCCCTTTTAAGCGGAGAAATCGACCTGGCTGTACACAGTGCCAAGGATATGCCTGCCTGCTTAGAAGAAGGCCTGTGCATTGCAGCTGTATCAGAAAGAGCCTATCCGGGAGATGTGCTGGTCACAAGGGCAGATACAGATTTTTCTTCTTTCGTCTGTCCACGCTTTATTGTAGGGACTTCCAGTCCAAGAAGACAGTGCTTCTTAGAAGAATGTTGGAAAGAAGTATGGCCTGTAAATGCAAACATACCAGAACCTGTTTTCCAGACTCTTCGAGGAAATGTACACACCCGTCTTAATAAATTAAAAGAAGGGCTTTATGACGGCATTGTACTGGCTCAGGCAGGTCTTGCAAGACTGGGGATCTGTGAAGGGGAAGAATTCCATTTTTATCCTTTAGATCCGAAACATTTTATTCCTGCCGGAGGACAGGGCATTCTTGCCGTAGAGGCAAAAACAGGCAGTCCTGCCGCAAAACTTGCCTCAGTTATTGATTGCCCGGACGCTCATATCTGTTTAGATGCAGAAAGAGGGGTACTTGCATACTTGAATGCAGGCTGCCACGAACCGGTTGGTGTCTATGCCAGAATGGAAGAGGGAAAACTGATCATACAGGCTGCAGGCTGTCCCGGCGAATTAAAAGATAAAAAGGTCCGTCATGTGTGTGTCATAGGAAATACAGACAGAGAAAGCCTTGAAAAAATGATCGAAGAAACAGGGAAAGGACTTAAAAGGATATGAAAAAAGGAGTTGTCTATCTTATAGGAGCAGGTCCTGGAGATCCGGGTCTTATTACCTTAAAGGGGAAGGAAATCTTAGAGAGCTGTGACGCCCTGGTTTATGATCATCTGGCATCAAAAGAATTTCTCTCCTGGGTTCCTTCCCGTTGTAAAACTTTTTATGTAGGAAAACAGGCAGGCTGCCACTCTATGAAACAGGATCAGATCAATGAACTTCTGGTACAGCTGGCTTTAGAAGGAAATAAAGTAGTTCGCTTAAAAGGCGGGGACTCCTTTGTTTTCGGCCGTGGTTCAGAAGAGATCCTGGCTTTAAAAGAAAAAGAGATCCCCTGGGAGCTGGTGCCGGGTATTACTTCCTGCGTATCTGTTCCGGAACTGGCTGGTATACCGGTCACACACAGAAATGTAAGCCGCAGCTTTCATGTGATCACCGGACACACCTTAAAGGGGGTCCAGTCAGAGGCAGAGCTGGCTTTATATGGTGCCTGTGAGGGAACTTTGGTCTTTCTTATGGGACTTTCCAATCTGGAGCATATTGCAAAAGGTCTTATAAAAGGGGGAAAAAGCCCGGATACACCGGCAGCTGTGATCGAAGATGGCTCTCTTGCCAGTCAGCGCACAGTCAGAGGTACACTGGAAACCATTTATGAGAAAAGCCTTAAGGCAGGTCTTAAAACACCTGCGATCATTGTTGTAGGGGAGACCGCAGCTTTTGACCTGCGATCAGAAGAAATGACCGGTGATAAGATTGATGACAAGCCATTATCCGGGCTTACAGTCGGGATCACCGGTACCCCTTCTTTTACAGCCCGTTTAGAAACTGCTTTAAAATCCCAGGGCGCCAAAACACTTCCTGTAATGAAAATGGAAGTGGTGCCGGAGGCATTTTCAGAAGAGTTTTCAGAAGATCCAGACTCTTCAAATCCGAACTCTTCACTTACAGCTATTTTAAAACAAAACTTCACCTGGCTGGTCTTTACCAGTGTAAACGGAGTGGAAATTTTCTTTGACCGGTTTTTAAACCAGGAAAACGGGGATCTGCGGCTTTTATGCTCTCTTCATTTTGCCGTGATCGGAGAAGCCACCAGACAGGCTTTAAAAGCCCATGGCTTTCAGGCGGATCTGATGCCAAAAGAGTACTGCAGCCAAAGCCTGGCAGAAGCTCTTATTAATGTTCTGACTCCTTCAGATCATGTGCTTTTGGCACGTTCCAAAGACGGCAGTGTAAATTTGAGCAAAGAATTGGAAAAACAAGATATTTTTTATAAAGACCTGGCGTTGTATCATGTAAAAGGGAAGCCTCTTGCTGACGGAACACTCCTTTCACAGTGCAGCCACCTGGTCTTTGGCAGTGCCTCAGGCGCGAAAGCATTTTTAAAGCATTTCCAGATACCTGCAGGTGTCAAAGTGATCGCCATTGGCCCGGTAACCGGCAAAGCTTTACGTGAAGCCGGAGTGATCCCGTATATGACCGGAAATTCTTATGATATCCCTGGTATATTAAAGGGGCTGACCGAAGAAAAAACGCGATAAATGTACAGCAGTACAAGAAGGAGGGCATTTTTATGGCATTTTTAAGTGATTTAAGGAGATTTTATGGTACAGGTGAGAAAAACCCGGCTGGACAGTCTTTAGAGGAGTTTTTAGAGCATTATAATCCAGCCAAGTATGAAAGCCTGTGCAACACAGCTGATATTGTAGTAGTCAGATGTGAAGAAAAACTGACCCACTGGGGACAGCCATTAAAGGTTCTTATGGTAAAGCGCAGCAATCATCCAAGTATCGGTTTCTGGGCGACTCCAGGAGGCTTTGTAGAGTTGAAAGAGGACATCAGTGAAGGTGCTGCCAGAGAACTGGAAGAAGAGACCTGTGTAAAGGGACTGCCACTGCGCCAGATGCGTACCTGGGGAGAATGGCAGCGTGATCCAAGATGGCGTATCATTACTACCTCCTATCTGGCTTTGGTAGAAGGAGATCTGAAAGTACAGGCTGCAGATGACGCAAAAGATGCCCAGTGGCTGGATGTGGATCTGAAACGTTTAAGCACAGAGGAAAAGGAAGACCAGTCATCTGTAGAGGTGTGGGAGCTGTCTTTAACCAATAAGGAGCAGGGCATTGATGTTTCTGCAAAGGTGGAGATCACTTATTCCGGTCATCCTCTGATCAAGGAAGAGACCTATCACTTATTAGAGTCAAAGGGCATTGCCGTTGACCATGGCTGCATCGTTACCAATGCGCTTCTTTATCTGAAAAACCAGCTGGAAGGGAAGTAATACAGATTGAAAACAAATTTAATGCATGAGATACCGGAACGTTTCTGGAGCCTGTTCCGTTCCGTCAACCGCGCCACCTACATAGAAGCACTTTTAAAGATCAATGAGGAATATGAATACAGCAATTACTTTCTCAGCCGAGAAATGTGCATCCAGCTTTTAAGCAGTTACTTTGCCCAGAAGCGGTATGTGATCTGGCAGGATGAACTGGAGGAAGAGGAGGACCAGTTAGAACCTCCGGCAACCCGTGTGTTAAACTGGCTGTTAAAAACAGGGTGGCTGCGGAAAGTAGATGATTATTCCACCATGACCGTGAACATTGTCATTCCGGACTACGCGGCTGTGATGATCGAGGCCTTTCACCGTCTTTCCAATGAACAGGAAGATGAGACCCAGATCTATATCCAGAACGTATATGCCATCCTGTTTTCCCTGAAAAATGACAGCCGTGCCGGGATCGGCCTGTTGGATACAGCGATCATCAATACGCGGAAATTAAACAAATCCCTTCAGGACCTGCTCCACAATATGGATACCTTTTTTGGAAGCCTTCTGGAGCAGAAGGATTATTCCCAGCTTTTAAAAGACCATTTAGAGGGATATGTACAGGAAGTAGTAAATAAAAAGTACCACATCTTAAAGACTTCTGACAATTTTTATCTTTATAAGACGGATATTAAGACCTGGATCCGCTCCATGCGGGAAGATGAACAGTGGCAGAAACGTATGGCAGAGGGAATGGCCCCTTCTATGATCCTTCAAAAACTGGATCAGTTAGAACGGGGCTTTGATGACATTGAGCACAGGATCACCAACATTGACAGGGAACATTCCCGTTATGTAAAAGCTACGGTAACAAGACTGGGCTATTTATTAAATCAGGAAGACGATATGAAAGGGCTGGTGATCCAGCTCTTAAACCGTCTGTCCGCCAATAACGGAGATGAGGATATGATCCAGGCGGTAGGCAGCCGTATGAACCTTCCCCAGACAGGCCTGTTGTCAGAAGAAGCTCTTTATAAGCAGCGCCGCCCAAGAACGGACTTTGCAAAACAGCTGCCGGATGAAAAGGAACTGCCGGAACTTTCGGAAGAAGAGATCTTAAATTACAACAAAGTAAAGAACCGTTACAGCAGGCGGGAGATTGAAGATTTCATCCAGGATCATATGGAAAATGGCACTATGAAAGTAGATCAGAATACCGTATCTTCGGACGAAGATTTTGAAAAACTGATCCTTGCCTATGACTATTCCACACGGACCAAAAGCCGTTATAAAGCAGTGGAAAGTGATGCAAAGCCCATAAAGAATGGTCCTTATACTTATCCTGAATTCCAATTTGTAAGGAGGAATACCCGTGAATGATACATCTGATCTGATCCCGGAGAATGAAACTAACTGGCAGAATGACTGGCAGATCCCCTATTTTGACAACCTGACAGAAGAACAGCAAAAGGAGATCACCGACTCCATCCGTCTGCTTTTGCGCCAGACTTTTGTATTGGAGCGCAAATACGATAAAAAGACAGAGCGGCTTCAGTATACGGCAGCTTACCGCACCATCAGTAAACATTTTCCTTTTATCCGCCATTATCTGGCTGTTGCCGGGATCGAGCTGACAGAAAACAGCCATTTAGGGATTATTTATGTACAGGGAGAGGATCTGCTTGGAGAAAAACTTCCAAAACTGGCCACTCTTTATCTTCTGGCATTAAAGCTGATCTATGACGAACAGATGGAAAATGTTTCCACCAGTGTAAATGTTTATACGACTCTGGGAGAAATCCAGGAGAAGTTAGGAGGTTACCGTCTGTTTAAACGTCAGCCTGCACCTACGGATATCCGGCGCACCATAGCATTGTTAAGAAAATATCAGATCATAGAGCCTTTGGAACTGTTAGATGATCTGAACAGCTCCAGTCCTTTTATGATTTATCCCTGTATTAATGTAGTCCTTTTAGGGGATGATGTACGGGCCCTTTTAGAGGATTTTGATAATGGGGATACAGAGCGTATAGAGCCTGATCTGGCAGAGGAAGGAGGAAACGAAGATGGAACAGAAGAATAATTCTCCTTTTCTAGCATTTACCAGGATCTGTTTAAACAACTGGCATTATATTTCCAGAAAGATCCTTTCCCTGAATAAGGAGATCAATTTCTTTACCGGTCACTCAGGAAGCGGAAAGTCTACGGTTATTGACGCATTGCAGCTGGTCCTTTATGCCAATACAGACGGCCGCGGCTTCTTTAACAAGGCTGCTGCTGATGACTCGGACCGTAGCCTGATCGAATATCTGCGCGGTATGGTAAATATCGGGGAAAATAATGAATTTTCCTATCTGCGCAACCAGAATTTCAGTTCTACCATTGTACTGGAAATGCAGCAGACCTGCACAGAAGAATATCAGTGTATCGGTGTTGTCTTTGATGTAAACACAGCTTCCAATGAAGTTTCCAGACGTTTCTTCTGGCACAAAGGTCCTTTATGGGAAAATGAATACAGGACACCTTCAAGGCCTATGTCCATCAGCGAAGTAGAACAGTATTTAAGGGAACATTACAGCAAGGAAGATTATTTTTCCACTTCCCATAATGAGAGATTTCGCAGGATCCTTTATGACAGCTATTTAGGAGGTCTTGACAGCGAAAAGTTCCCATTGCTTTTTAAGCGGGCCATTCCTTTCCGTATGAACATCCGCCTGGAAGATTTTGTAAAGGAATATATCTGTACAGAACAGAACATCCATATTGAGGACATGCAGGAAAGTGTTATGCAGTATGGACGGATGCAGCGAAAGATCGATGATACCTGCCAGGAGATCGATAAGCTGACTGCGATCCATGATGCATATGGGGAATATCGCCTGATCCATGACAAGTTAGAGAAATATCACTGGTTTGTAAAGAAACTGGATCTTCTGGATACCAGGTCCAAGATCCGTATGCTCCACGAAAAGACAGAACACGGCAAAGAAGATCTGCTCCAGTTAGATGAGGCCAAAAAGTCAGTGGAACAGCAGATCGGGGAGCTGACTGCAAATAGTGATGAACTTCTTAAAAGGATCGCTTCTACCGGATATGAGGAATTAAAGCAGCAGCTTACCTCTTTAAATGCCCTTTGCGAGCAGTTAGGCCACAGTGAAGCCAAGTGGCAGAAGACGCTGCTGGCTTTAAAGAAGTGGGAAGAGGAAGAAATCGTTTCTAATCAGACATTATGGGATTTGGAAGAATTTGAAACACGGACGATTACCAGACCGGTTTTGGAACGTTTAAAAGCTTCCCTGGCATCCATGGCTGCTGATACGGAAAAACTGCGTCAGGAGACAGTAAGCCAGATCAATGAATTAAAGAAGTCTGAGAAGCTGAAAAAATTGGAACTGGAACAGTTAAAGGCAGGTAATAAAGCCTATCCTTCTTATCTGGAAGAGGCAAGGTCTTATCTGCAAAGACGTCTTTTAGAGGAAACAGGCAAAGGCGTAGATGTGTATATCCTGGCAGACCTTCTGGAAGTGAAAAACGACCAGTGGCGCAATGCCATTGAAGGTTATCTTGGGGGAAATAAGTTAAACCTGGTGGTTGCTCCCAAATACGCGAAAACAGCCCTTTCTATTTACAGGGAACTGGATAAGAAGAAATTCTGGAATATTGCTGTGCTGGATACGGAGAAAGCAGCCGAATATGACAATGATGCCTTGAACGGATCCCTGGCAGAGGAAGTAAGTGTACGGGAGGCTTATTTAAAGCCTTATATGAACCTGCTTCTTGGCAAGGTGATCAAATGTAATACCATTGAGGAATTACAGGCCAATGCCATTGGTATTACCCCGGACTGTCTTTTATATCATACTTTCCGTCTCCAGTATATCAATCCGGAAAATTATACCCGTCTTGCCTATATTGGAAAAGACAGTATGCGCAAGAGGGTCCGTCTTCTTGAAAAGGAACTGGAGGAGGTTTCAGAAAAGAGAAATCCGTTAGAGGAAACGTTAAAGGACTGCAAGCGGATCCTTGCTTTGGAAACCTTAAAAGAGGATACAGAGGAGTATTTCCAGTGGTTAAAGGATATAGACACCCGCAAAGAACAGTTAAAGGAAAAGCAAAAACTGTCTGAACGGCTGGAAAAGCTTCGCCAGAAGGATGTAAAGCAGTTAGAAGCCGACCGTCAAGCTGTTTTAGAGCTCAGTGACGGAAAGAAACGGGAGAGAGATCTGTTACAGGAGCAGATCCTAAACAAGAAAAATGAACTGGAACGTTTCTCACAGACTATCTTAAAGCTGGAAACAGAGGCTGCAGGTCAGGGTAAGGAAGTACCTGTAAACGAGGAACATGAACGGGAACTGAATGCTTATCTGGCAGATAAGGATCATCCACGCTTTGACCAGGAAAAAGAGGCTTATGCGTCCAAGTGCCAGATCTTAGAGCAGAAGGCAGTTCAGGCAAAGGAACATGTAATGGGCCTTAGAAGTGAATACATCCGCCGGTATCCGGGAAGGAATGTTCCTGTAAGCAGCAATGACAATGCAGCGTATGACAAGATCTTAAACCGGCTTTCCTGTGATGACCTGGAAGTTTACAGGGAACAGGCAGGTAAGCAGGCAAAAGCGGCAGTGGAGCATTTTAAGGACGATTTTATGTACAAGATCCGCAGTGCCATCAAGGACGCTCTTTTGCGCAAGGATGAGTTAAACCGGATCATCAGCCGTCTGGACTTTGGAAAGGATAAATACCAGTTTGTGATCGGTCGGTGTAAAGGGGCAGACGGACGGTTTTATGATATGTTCATGGATGAGTCATTGGAGATCAATCCCGTCAGTTTAAAGACCGGGGTGGAAAACCAGATGGACCTTTTTTCCATGGAACATGAAAACCGGTATGGGGATCTGATCAACGAACTGATCAGCATTTTCATCCCGCCGGAAAATGCTACAGCAGCCCAGTTAGAAGAAGCACGGAAAAATATGGAAAAATATGCAGACTACCGCACCTATCTTTCTTTTGACATGCAGCAGCTGATCAAAAATGAGGATGAGGTGATCCGGATCGGCTTAAGCCGTATGATCCGCAAAAATTCCGGCGGTGAGGGACAGAACCCGTTATATGTGGCGCTCCTTGCAAGTTTTGCACAGGCCTATCATATTAACCTGTCATCAGCTGTAAGGCAGAGGCCGTCCATCCGCCTGGTTATTTTAGACGAGGCATTTTCCAAGATGGATGCGGAAAAGGTGGCAAGCTGTATTGAACTGATCCGTGGACTGGGCTTTCAGGCCATTATCAGCGCTACCAATGACAAGATTCAGAATTATGTGGAGAATGTAGATAAAACCTTTGTATTTGCAAATCCAAGTAAAAAATCTATTTCCATCCAGGCGTTTGAAAAGGACCGCATGAAAGATCTGGCGTCAGAAATGGATGAAGAGGCATAAAAGGAGAGATACTTATGGAACAGATGAAGATCCAGCCAGAAGACTGGAAAGAGGACTACAAAGAATTTGACGAGGCTACAGAAAAGTTTTACAAAGGGGAAGTGGATGCCAAAACCTACAAGGGGATTTCCGGCGGTTTTGGAAGCTATGCGCAGCGTGGCGGAAATGCAAGTATGCTGCGTCTTCGTATGTCCGGCGGTGTAATGGACCTGGCAAAGCTTAAGTTTATTGCAGATGCCATTGAAACCTATCATATTAAGAGAGTGCATTTAACGACCTGCCAGACCTTACAGTTTCATGATCTGGATGAGGCGACTGTAAAGACTCTTGCTGTGGAAGCTTTAAAATGCGGCATTGTTACCAGAGGCGGTGGCGGAGATTTCCCGAGAAATGTGACGGTTTCTCCGTTGTCAGGCATTGAAAAAGGGGAATATTTTAATGTG
>OODK01001219.1_pt1 | contig 13814 bp, 13 predicted proteins | sample 1671371 | NCBI WGS metagenome assembly OODK01 (sample SAMN06348150, study PRJEB24527) | human gut metagenome | biome: human gut; feature: ankylosing spondylitis patient; material: feces | host: Homo sapiens | place: China | collected 2015-10 | reverse complement strand
CTCTATGTTACATATAGTGAATCTAGAGTAAATCTTGGCATTCATTATTATCGAAATAAGCTGTATACTTCAAATTTAGTCGGAATCTGCAGAATAAAATCAGTTGATGATGAAACATTGTATGATGCTGAGGGGAATGAATTACTTATAAAAGTAATTCCAAGATTCAATGTGAAGATTGTGGAATTATTAAATTATATGCGAGATGACGATGAGTTTGACCGTTATATGGCGCCGCAAACAATTAGCAATAGACATAAAGAAAGAGACATAGAGGCAATTGATCGAAATGAAATTTTCTATTTTTATGTAAATGAAAATCCTTTAAAAGTTGATGATAAGATTTCTGGTGAGAATAGTATTATTACAGTTACTGTATTTCTTACATTGCTTAGATTATTATGTAAGAAACCACTTATGGGAAGAATGATGAAAAAAGAGAAGAATCTTACTGGAAAGGTTAAGGGAAAAATTGTTATTGAAAAAAATATAAGAGCAAATACTATGCATGGCAGAAATGACAGATTTTATTGTCAATATTTGCAATTTTCAGAAGATATTATTGAGAATCAAATTTTAAAGGCAGCATTGAAAAAATCAAAGCGTTTTGTTATAGAGTATTTTAAAGATTGCGGCAAGGATAACAATAATTATACCAGTATGCTTTCATATTGTTCAAATGCATTAAGGAATATATCAGATATTCAGTGTGATGGTGAGGCGTGCAATGGACTAAAGTTTTCAGGGTGTTATATTTATTATAAACCAGTGATGGCAATGGCAAAAATGATTTTAGACGATATATCCATTGAATCAAATGGAGATGTCAGCACAACAGGATATATTTTACCATATGCAATATCAATGGAAAAGCTTTTCGAAGTATATGTGAGAGCGTATTTTAAGAAAAATGGCATTGCATCTTATAGAAGTAAGGATAATACGGGCATTAGATTAGAAAAATATGACAATAAAACGGATGTTTTTTTGGAAGAAGAGGGATTGGAGAATCCAGGAAAATATATTTCAGGTTCAATAAAGCCTGATTTAATTCTTACTGATCAAGAAAGTGGAGAAACAGTGGTATTAGATGTTAAGTACAAAGATTACAGGAATGGTGATTCTAGGGATGATAGACTTCAACTTTTGGCATATAGTATGATGATGAATGCAAATAACATTGGAATAATCTTGCCGGCTCAAGATGAAGTAGAAATATTTGATGCCAGAAGAATTAATTCAATGGAAAACAGGGTTGTTAAATATCATCAAATGTTATTAGGCGTAATGAAAGATAATCCTACTGTTGCAAACTATATTAAGACTAATGCTTTTAAAAAGAAGGAATAAACATGGCTGATGTACTAACTCCAGAACAACGCAGAAAGAATATGCAACATATCAGATCTAATGATACCAAGATTGAAGTATTACTTCGTAAGGCATTGTGGAAAAAAGGATATCGGTATAGGAAAAATTATAAAAAGCTACCCGGAAAACCAGATATCGCTTTGACAAAGTATAAAATAGCTATATTTTGTGATGGAGAGTTTTTTCATGGAAAAGATTGGGAAGTGCTTAAACCTCGTTTGGAACAGAGTAGTAACAGTGAATTTTGGATTAAAAAAATTTCCAGAAATAGAGAGAGGGACGATGAAGTTAACAAAAAATTGCTGTTTATGGGATGGACAGTAATTCGCTTCTGGGGTAATGATATTAAGAAAAATACGGAGGAATGTGTTCGGGTAGTAGAAGAAACTATTTTTGAATTGAAGTATGAAAATGGTGATAGAGAGTTGGATAATGAATGAAAGTTATGTAAGTATATGATACATATTTTATGATGATAGGATCCGTTGGACAGAGAAAGCATTGATTATATAAATAATCAATATTAACCATAGAATGTACTATTTAGTAATATTGGGATGGAAAGGTAATATGAGTTTTTCAAAATTTTATGGAGCATATGATTTCAATACATTTTATATTGATAAATGTATAAAATGTGAAAAAGAACAATTGAAATATTATAATTTGTGGTGTGAAAAGTATAATAAGTGCTTTTCAAAATGTACAACAGATGAACTGGGAGAATGGATTATTAGATATTACAAGGCACTTTGGGAGATGTATTCTTCTTCCAGTATTTATACAGAAGCAGAGGTACATCTTAATAATAATTGTTTTATTTCATATTATTTTTGTTTATATTATTCTTTGTTTCATGCCATGAATGCTCTTATATATTTGGATCCACATATACTCGCAAAAACAGTATATAGGATTAGTCATTATAAGTTGAAAAACATATTCAAATCGGATTTTTGTAATAGCAAAGGAATATTTGACAACTCCGTAATTAAGTTATTCGAAGACTTAAAATTTAAAAGAGAATATTTTTCATATAGTTCTCCTATGAATATGGTGTATGATTCTTGGGAAAAAGACATCAATGTTGTTAAAGATATGTTGTGTAATATATATCAGGTTCTTGCTTTGCATTCCAGTATTGCAAAGAAGGAATTTCCTTTTTTACAGTACAATAAGGGATATTGTAGAATCAACATCTATATATAATGCATATTTAGAAGGAAGAGGATATTTGGAAAGTATAAAAATTCAGGTAAAAGAAAACAAAAAGAAAGTTTTTGATAAAGATAGTATAGCTTTTTGGAAAAAGGTACTAGCTATAGAAGAATATCTAGGGGTAGCTTTTAAACCACCGTTAGATGATGTTGAGTTTGAAACGATGTGCTTGGTAGAGACACTATATCAAAACTTAATTAATAAAATACCAGTGATAGATAAAGGGGTAATAAATACTATTAATGGAGAATTCTCAAAAACAAAAAAAGAGATAGATGAATTGACAGGAAAACCAATTTATTTTGAATTTGAAGCAACGTCAAATGTAGAGTTGTTTGAAGCAAAATTTGAATTACTTGCATTAGTGGGAATTTTTAATGCAGTATTTGCAGGAGTAGAAGTTGATAAGAATGAGCAGAAAATAATACTTAAGGATGAATCTAAACAAAAGAAAAGATATAGTTCTACTCTTCGATTTAGAGATGAGGAAGAAGTAAAAAAAATTAAAGAGGGAGATTACCAATAAAGAGTAGCATTATTCCATGATGCAAAAAAGGCACAAGAATATTTGAAATAATATTTATGGGAGAGCATGGACTTTAAAACAAAAAGATGAGTGAAAAACAAATGGAAGAGGTAAAAACTGTTACTATTTTGTTGAGATTAATAATGTAAGAGGAACTGATTGATGGAACAGAAAGTAATAGAAATTATAAAAAAAGATATTGAACGATGTAAACAACAAACAGTTAATGAAGGTTCATATAAAATGTATCAAGCTTTGGTTAGTAAATATAATGGTTTATTTCCTGGATTTTCAGATGATATACCCAAAACAGTAAAATTTTCCACGGATGGAGCAGTTAATTATCGACCAGAACTTAATGCAATAAGAGAAAAATTAGAGCTTGCGTTGGTTGTAGAACAAAATAAAGATCCTTTGTATAAATTTAAAGAAATGATGAATAGGGATATAGAAACTCTAAAAAAAATAGTGGAAGATACCTGTGAAATAGAGGAAAAAGAGAAAGAAAATTTGTATTTTTCTCTAACTGCAAAATATCATCCATATGTTCCGAAACTAGGAAAGGGATTATATAATTATTTTGATGAACCGGAATATTATGAAGAAGTGACGGGGGAAGAGCTAGAATATAATCTCTATCAAATATATAATAAGCTATTAACTTTTCAAGCGTTGAACTATCCTGGTTTAGGTGCTAGTGTTGCTTGTTCTCCAAATACTGTTGTGAATATTACAAACACTAACAGCAATACAGTAACTGTAACATTTGATTCTGTGAGAAAAAATATAGAAGATATGACTTCATTATCCGAAGAAGAGGTTCAAGAGATTCAGAATAAAATAGATGAAATTGAGGAGATTGTAATCTCAAAAGAAAATAAACGAAAGAAATGGTCTAAAACAAAGGAAATAATAAAATGGATAGCAGACAAGGGGGTTGATGTAGGAATTACAGTATTACCGTTATTATTAAAAATAGGTTAATTCTTACGATGTATATGTATAATTATAATGTTTGAAATGGATGTGCTGCGGATCTTCGATAATAACAGCCTGGGTTCGTATTACAAATTCCTTGTGAAATACGAAAAGGAATATACCATTCGATTGTCAGAAGACGAAGAAAAAGCAATCGAATTCATTTCCAAAAAGCTGGCGAGTGGCAAGCGGATTCATGAGCTGGAATTGTTGAAACGTACGTTGCAGTATCGCCATGGAATCATTTGGCGTCTGCGGAAGCATTTATCCGAGAAGTATTATTGTGAGATGGACGAGCATTGCACGGAAAATGTGATCAATATGATGACCAATGAATTTCCAACGAGCGCGGCAAAGAAGACTTACGCACAGTGTGTATTTCTGAAGAAGGAACAGGATGATTACGGCATTTCCGATGTGTATGGGAAAATGTTAGAGAATCCGGAATTCTGTGCGATTCTGGAGGAACTGGTGGACTTCGGAATCTCGAGATATAAGGTCAATTACAGTTACCATTATCAGGATACGAATCTGGTATTATATCAGAAATATACATATGAGGATGCCTGCCGTCTGCTGAACTGGGAGAGAAATGAAGTGCCGCTGAACCTCGGCGGTTACAAATATGATAAGAAGACTAAGACATTTCCGATATTCATTAACTACGATAAGCGGGACAATATCAGCGATACCACGAAATACGAAGATCATTTCGTAGCAGAGAACCGGCTGATCGCGATTTCCAAAAGCGGAAGAAGCATGGACTCAGAAGATGTGCAGAATTTCCTGAACGCAACAGAACGTGGCATAGATGTGCAGCTGTTTGTGAGAAAGAATAAGGATGATAAGATATCCAAGGAATTCTATTATCTGGGGCGTGTGATCGCGACCGGGAATGCGAAGCAGTTTGTGATGCCGAATACGGATAAGACGGCGGTGGAGATCGAATGGGAGCTGGAGACTCCGGTGAGAGAAGATATTTATCAGTATATTGTGAATGAATAGGGACTGTTACAGGAAGATTTTTGACTGGAGATAAATGGTAAGATGAAGACGATAAGAGTTGTGGCAGCAGTGATAAAGGCAGTAAAGGAAGACGGAAGAACGATGATATTCGCAACGCAGCGCGGATACGGCGAGTTCAAAGGCGGATGGGAATTCCCGGGCGGCAAGATCGAAGCCGGGGAGACACCGTAGGAAGCGTTGAAGCGGGAAATCATGGAAGAACTGGATACGGAAGTTTCGGTTGGTGAGTGGATCGAGACGGTGGAGTATGATTATCCGGGATTTCATCTTTCGATGGATTGCTTCTGGTGTGAGATCGTGAAAGAGGATCTGGTGCTGAAGGAGCATGAGGCAGCCAGATGGCTGACTAGGGAGGAGCTTACGGATGTGGAGTGGCTGCCGGCGGATGTGGCGGTTGCGGAGAAGATTGAAGAAGAGATGGACTAGAAAATATAGAGAGGAATAAGTGGACATTGAAAATGAAAAAGAACTCAAATTTGAAGTATAAATTTGAGTTCTTTTTTAGTTCATAAGAATAATATTTGAGTTTCTTGCATAAACTTAAATATAGTGCTAGAATCTAAAATATAAATGGAGGAACTAAAATGACAACAGAAGAATTATATGACAAACTAAAATTAATTCAAAAAATGAAATGCGAAACGCAGAATTTGGAATTGAAATCAGCGGAGCAAGGATGTCCGAAACGATTATATGATTCTTTGTCAAGCTTTTCTAATCAGGATGATGGTGGCATTATTGTTTTTGGAATTGATGAGAAACAAGATTATAAAGAAGTTGGTGTTTATGATGCTCAGGACATTCAAAAGAAAATTAACGAGCAATGCTTGCAGATGAATCCGGTTGTACGGCCGCTTATTACAGTTGTGGAGAAGGAAAATAAAAAATTTGTTTCTGCTGAAATTCCCGGAATAGATTTGGCAGACAGACCTTGCTATTATCAAGGACGTGGAAGGTTGAAGGGGTCCTATACCCGTATTGGGGATAGTGATGAACCGATGACAGAATACGAAATATATAGTTATGAAGCATATAGAAGAAAATATCAAGACGATATCCGTGAGATTCCGAGAGTAACATTAATGTCATTGGATCAGGAAGAACTGAATCGTTATGTTGAACTGTTAAAGAGAGGAAAACAAAGATTAGCAACACTTGATAATGAAAGTATTTATGAACTTATGAGCATAAAGCGAGGAGAGAAAGTAACGCTTAGTGCGACTTTGCTTTTTAGTCCATATCCACAGGCATATTTTCCACAATTGTGTATTACGGCAATTGTAATTCCTGGGAGAACAATAGGAAGTCTTGGCGACATGGGGGAAAGATTCTCGGATAATCAGAGAATAGAAGGAACAATTCCGGAAATGTTGGATGAGGCATTATTATTTGTGAAACGCAATATGCGGACAAAGACAATTATAAGTCCGACAACCGGACGAAGAACTGACAGAACAGACTATCCAATAACAGCGGTTAGAGAAGCTATTATAAATGCATTAGTACATCGTGATTATAGTATTCATACAGAAGGAATGCCGATTCAACTTATAATGTTTGAAGACAGGATTGAAATACATAATCCAGGTGGATTATATGGAAGAATCACTATTGACCAATTAGGAAAAATTCAACCGGATACAAGAAATCCGGTACTTGCATCGGCACTTGAAACATTGGGAATAACAGAAAACAGGTATTCAGGAATTCCAACAATCCGGATGGAAATGGAGAAATATAACTTAAGACAGCCAGAATTCTTGGATGAAAGAGGAAGTTTTATTGTAAAACTATATAAAGAATCAAAGAATGATTATGAAGATATGTCAAATGATGAAGAAACAAATAATTTAATAGTATTTTGTAAAACACCGCGTACAAGAAAGGAAATTTGTGATTATCTGGGGTTAAATTCTGTTACTTATGCTATACAGACGTATGTAAATCCATTAGTAGAAGCTGGCGTAATTAAGTTGAGTATTCCAGATAAGCCAAAGAGTCCAAAACAGTTATATTATAGCGGAGAAAGAGAAAAATGAGAGAAGACCAATTCCTGCGGCAGCGTCTGCAGAAAGAAATCCCGATTGAGATTTCACCTGTTTTAAGAGATTTAATAACTGTTATATTTTGTTATTAAATTCTCCGCAAACCCTTGAAAATCTTTGTGTGAATCCTCTATTTCGGACAGGAGATAATTTGACAGGAAATTTCAAAGAAGAGTATAATACATATTAAGACATTTTGAATCGGCATGTGTCCGGAAGAAGCTGTCACTGGCAGGTTCTCTGTATTATAAGCAGGTTCGAAATAGACGCTATGGGGGAAAATAATTTGGAAAAAAAACTGACAATAAATGATATAGCCCAGATGTCCGGTGTGGCAAAAAGTACTGTATCAAGATATCTGAACGGGGGAAGCGTCAAAGATGCAACGGCCCAGAAGATAAAAAAAATCATCGAAGAAAATAATTATGAGCCGAATCTGTTTGCAAGGCTGAATGCAAAAGAGAGCCGGATCATAGGACTTACGGTACCTGGATTTAACTCGGTAACAACACCGAGACTTGTAGAAGTAATCGTTGCCTATCTTAAGAAAAATGATTATACACCTCTTATCATGCATACGGAAAATGATATCGAAGAAGAAATACGCTGTATCGAACGGCTGAAGAATATGAATGTAGATGGAATTATGGTTCTTGCGACGGGAAGCACAAAAGAATACGAAGAAGCAGTAAAGAAGTTAAAAATTCCAATCCTGTTTCTTGGACAACGCTTCCCGGGAGAGAATTCTGTCATTAATGATGATTACAATGCAGGATATGCGGTGGGTAATTATATCGGACAACGTAAGTTCAAGGAGATTTATATGCTCTGGGTACCTGAAGATGACCCGGCAGTAGGAGGAGAACGACGCCATGGAGTGATCGATGGACTTATGTCCTGTGAGAAAAAGCCAAAAGAAGTCATAGAGACAACGTTCTTTTATGAAAATGCAATTGAAAATGTACAGAAATTTGTAGATCATATGAAGACACCGGCGGCAGTCGTATGCGCAACAGACCGTATCGCATTTGGCGTGTACAAAGTAATGTCAGAGAAAGGTATACGGATACCGGAAGAAGTATCCGTGGTAGGATTTGGCGATTACGAAGCAGGAGAACTGTTACAGCCGCCACTTACGACGGTAAAATTTGACTGGAAGAACTGGGGGGAGATCAGTGCTGAGTCGATGATCCAGATGATTTTAGGAAAGCCGGTAAGCCCGCTTCAGGTCAACCCGTATGAAATTATAGAAAGAAAAAGTGTAAAAGAGAACTGAGAATCAGGCGGATCTGTCAATTTGACAGATCCGCTTTTGTGCAATATAGACAAATTTAGATATCAATTTTTGGAACCGTTTCCGAAAATGAAATTGCAGTGACGTTTTGTGTTGACATACAAAAGCTGATGTATATAATAAAAACATAGGAACGGAACCGGTTCCAAAACAAAACAATACAAGGAGAAGAGAAATGGGAAAGAACAATGAGTATCTGGAAATATCAAAACAGATCGTAGCCAATATTGGTGGAATGGATAATATCCAGGGAACAGCACACTGTGCAACCAGACTCAGGATCGTATTGAAAGATAATGATCTTGCAGATATTGAAAAACTGGAAGATATCGACAAAGTAAAAGGTGCGTTCATAGCAGGTAATCAGTTACAGCTGATCTTGGGAGCTGGAACAGTGAATGATGTATATGAGGTATTTGCCGAGTATACGAATACACAGAATATGTCACTGGGAGATCTGAAGGAAGAAAGTGCGAAGAGGCAGAATCCACTTCAGGCAGTGATCAAAGCGTTATCTGATGTATTTATCGGAATCATGCCGGCACTTCTTGCAGCAGCCCTTCTGATGGGAATTACAAGCGTCCTTGGCGGACTTGAAGTAGTAAAGACACATGATACCTTATATGCGATCAACCGGCTGGTAAGTCTTGCGTCTACAGGTATCTTTGCAATCCTTCCAATGGCAGTATGCTATTCAGCCGTAAAAAGATTTGGCGGGAATCCGGTTCTTGGTATGGTAATCGGAGCAATCATGTTAGACAGTTCTCTTGCCAATGCTTACCAGGCTGCACAGGGAACCGTTGATATAGAAGTTATCCGTCTGTTCGGACTGAAGATTGAGATGGTAGGATTCCAGGGAGGAATCATCATCGCGCTTATGATGGGATTTGTAGTTGCAAAACTGGATAAATTCTTCAATAAGGTAATTCCGGATGTAATCAAGCTTCTGGTTGCACCAATGCTGACAGTATTTATCTCTACGGTATTACTTTTTACACTTGTAGGTCCGGCAGGACGAATTCTTTCTAATGGAATCACAGACGGACTGATGTGGAGTACAGAACATCTGGGAGCATTCGGGTATGCGTTATTTGCCGGAGTTCAGCAGATCGTAGTTATCACAGGTCTTCATCACATTATCGGTGCGGTAGAAGCACAGCTTATTGCATCGACAGGAACAAACTTTTTAAATCCACTGATGTCTGTAGCTTTATTTGGACAAAGTGGTGCGGTACTTGGTTATCTTTCCCTGAACTGGAAGAACTTAAAAGCCAGAGAGCTTTGTATTCCAAGTTTCTGCTCGACATTATTTGGTATCAGTGAACCGGCAATCTTCGGAGTAAACTTACGCTACAAGTTTCCACTGATCGGTGGATGTATCGGTGGTGCAGTTGCAGGTGCATATGTATACTATTCAAAGCTTACTGCTCTTGGATTCGGTACAACTGCACTTCCTGGAATGGCAATTGCTAATCCGGCACATCACGGGTACATTAACTACATCATTGCACATGCAATCGCGATTACGATTGGATTTGTATGTACAGTCATCTTTGGAAAAATGTGGTCAGCACCGGATAAGAATAAAAATGACAAAAAGAACGATACAAAAGAAAATGATACAACAAAGGCAGTTATTACAGAAGAGCCTGGTGCAGTCTATGCAGCAGCAGAGGGAACAGTAAAAGATATCGAAGCATCGACAGATCCGACATTTGCAAACAAGGTACTTGGAGACGGTGTCGTTATCTTTCCGGAAGACGGAACCGTTATGGCACCATGTAAGGCAACCGTATCACTCGTATATCCAACCGGACATGCAATCGGACTTACAACTGCAGATGGAGCAGAGATCCTGATTCACTGCGGGGTAGATACCGTCAATATGAACGGTGAAGGATTTGAGACACTTGTAAAAGAAGGACAGGAAGTAACAGCAGAAGAAGCACTTATCAGATTTGACATCGACCTGGTGAAGAAGCATGGATACTCTCCGGAGATTCTTGTTATCTTCACAGAGCTTCCGGAAGGAAAGACCATCAAAACAGAAGAAAAACATATTGCAAAAAATGATAAGATGGCTGAAATCGTGTAAAGATAAGGTGGACAGGAACAGATGAACAAAGAGACATATTTAACAGAATATCCGAAGCATGAAAGTATGAGGGAGAATGTAAAAAAAGATAAAAACAGACTTCACTTTCATATGATGCCGCCGACAGGCTGGATGAATGATCCGAATGGTCTGTGTGAATTTCAGGGTGTGAATCATATTTATTTCCAATATACACCATTTCTTGCCGGATGGGGAACGAAGCTTTGGGGACATTACACAACAAAGGATTGGATTCATTATAAAGAAGAAGAGCCGTTCCTTTATCCGGACGAAGAATGGGACAGAGACGGTGTATATAGCGGATCAGCCTATACCTGTGAAGATGGAATTCACTATTTTTACACAGGAAATGTAAAACTCTGGGATAAAGATTATGATTATATCATGAATGGACGGGAACAGAATACGATTCACGTATTCAGTCCGGATGGAAAGAATATTGCATACAAGAAGCTTGTAATGACCAATGATGATTATCCGGTGAATATGTCCAAGCATGTCAGAGATCCAAAAATCTATAAAAAAGACGGCCGTTATTATATGATCCAGGGAGGCCGTGATGCGGAATCTTATGGCTGTGCACTTTTGTTTTGTTCCGACGATCTGGAACACTGGAAATGGTACGATACGGTGCGGACAGCAAAGCCATTTGGTTATATGTGGGAATGCCCGGATCTGTTCGAGATTGACGGCCAGCAGATTATGACATGCTGTCCACAGGGAGTAGATCAGAAGGGATATGATTACCAGAATGTGTACCAGTGTGGATATTTTCCGGTAGAGTTTGACCTGAAGAACAAATCATACAGCTTTGGAAAATTTCAGGAATTTGACAAAGGATTTGACATCTATGCGACACAGACATTTGCAGATGAAGCTGGTAGAAGAATCCTGATTGGCTGGATGGGGATTCCGGATGCAGATTATGATAATGATGCAACGGTTGCATATGACTGGATCCATGCACTTACCATGCCAAGAGAACTGGAATGGAAAGATGGAAAGATCTTACAGCATCCATTAAAGGAGATGAAAGATCTGCGTAAAAATGCATTTACCTGCGAGCTGGAAGCATTTACAAAGTGGGCGCCTGCGGACTGCTGTTTTGAACTGAGACTTGACGTGGAAGAAGCAAAAAATCTGGAGCTTAAGCTTCGTGAAGATGTTACAATAAGCTGGAAGGACGGGCTTTTTACCTTATCGATGGGAGAAAGCGGACGTGGAAGAAAGCAGCGCTTTGCTAAGGTGGAAGAGCTTTCGGATATTACCATCTTTTCGGATACATCAGCCATTGAGATATTCATTAATAACGGGGAAACGGTTCTGACAACAAGAGTATATAGTGAACATCTTGAACAGAAAGTAGAGCTTGTATCCAGAGAGGTAAAGGGAAGCGTTCATGGATATGAACTTGGATCATTCGAGGTTGAATATAAAAAATAGATTCCGGACTGCATAAGATATAACAGGTGAATATACGGAAAAGAAAATAAAAATGTGGACAGGTTCCTGAAAAAAGAGGTGCCAGTCCACATTTTTTATACCATAGTATGCAAGAGATGCTGTCAGTGGCAAGTTTTATGTATTGCCATGCATTTGTAAGAAGTAGCAGGTGGCAAGTTTTTTGTATCTGACTGCAAATTCCGCTTCATCGGATCACCGATTCCGCTAGCAACGGATCAGTTTTTCCGGTCGTAACGGAACACTTTTCCGCTTCGTCGGATCACGCGCGTGGAAATACTGCTGTTCTCTAATCGGAGCGGCGCCGACGCCGTATTATAAGGCGGGCGAAGCGCTTATGAATCATGACTACGATAAGGTATTAAAGAACAGGATTCATGATAAGTCCGTGCCGGTCCGGGATACTTATCAGCAACTGAAGACTGCACAGAAGAAAAAGGATGAAGTGGTACAGTATAAGCTTGGCGATGCGGTGACACATCCGAAATTCGGACATGGAATTGTGGAGAAGATTAATCAGAGATCTGGCGGTGTGCATTTACATATTCGGTTTGATGGGGAAGTGAAGTGTATTGATCAGAAATGGCTGTCGCGGAAGAAGTATATGTGAAAAGATTCAGTAAAAACAAATAAGCAAGGTAGTGAAGTATCTGAAGAGGATAAACGTACACGAAGAACGTTAGAAGATGAGATGACATTTTTCGTGTGCGTAAATTTGTATATTGACATACTATCAAAGTGATACTATCATAAAGATAATAATATAGGACAAAAAAAGAAAGAGGTAGTAATCATGCGGAAAAAATCAGAAATGCAAAAGGCTAACGAAGAATTTGTAAAGACTTATGATGATTCAAAATATCCAAAACCATCCGTAACTGCAGATATCGTCATTTTCGGAATGTTTGATAAAGAAGAAGATAATTACAGAAAAATAGCCGAGAAAGAGTTAAAGGTACTTTTAATCCAGAGAGGTGCGGCACCATATGAAGGCTGTTATGCCCTTCCGGGCGGATTCGTTGGTCCGAAGGAAACCATCGGCGAAGCCGCAGAACGTGAATTAAAAGAAGAGACAAACTGCAACTGTGATTTCCTGGAACAGTTCGGTACCTACAGCAATCCAAACCGTGATCCGAGAAGATGGGTGATCAGCAATGGATACATGGCACTTGTCAATGCCGGACAGGAAATGATCCAGGCAGGAGATGATGCTTCGGATGCGAAGTGGTTTGATGTGTCATTTCAGGAAGAAGATGGTGTATGGAGTCTGTGCCTGACACATGGGGATGAGAAGCTTCATGCAAGATTAGAAGAGACAACTTCGAAGTGGGATGTAAAGAAGAAATTTAAGACTATAGAAAGCGATGACCTTGCATTTGACCACGAGCTGATTCTTGCAGATGCAATCGTACAGCTTCGCAAGTGGATTACGGAGACGCATATAGCGTTCCGGCTTTTACCGGAGAAGTTTACACTGAGAGAATTGCAACAGATTCATGAGACGGTGCTGGATACGAAGCTTCTGGTTCCGGCGTTTCGAAGAAAAGTGGCTGATCTGGTAGAAGATACCGGGGAGATGACGGGGGATGCCGGGCATAGACCGGCGAAGTTGTATCGGGAGAAAAGATAAACTTTGGTAAGAAGAAAGGGCTGTGCATACTAATGATAAAATTTTTATTCTTGATACTTTTCATAATTTGGGAAAAAAGAACATTTAGAGCAACTGTGGCATTGCCGGCAGGCATTGTTACAGCCGGGTATATGGAAGAGATTAATAAA
>OODK01001194.1_pt1 | contig 14042 bp, 10 predicted proteins | sample 1671371 | NCBI WGS metagenome assembly OODK01 (sample SAMN06348150, study PRJEB24527) | human gut metagenome | biome: human gut; feature: ankylosing spondylitis patient; material: feces | host: Homo sapiens | place: China | collected 2015-10 | reverse complement strand
GTGAGGTCGCAGGTTCAAATCCTGTTGCCCCGACTGACATATGGTTAAATCGTTTGTAGTATATTTTTACAATGAATGATTCAGACGTATGTTCATTTCATTTCAAAAAAGCCAAATAAAGTTATAAGTAAAATGCAATGATAGGGAATAGTACACTCGGACCGGAGCACAGAGAACTGCTGGTTGCTGAGAAGCAGTGGAAGGAAATTGTGGAACTCGCCTTTGAGCAGCTGCCTGAAATTATACAAGAGTAGGTGCAGACGGTTTCCACCGTTATATGGAGAGGATATAAGAATACCGGATATCCGGAGATTCCGTATCCCATGAGTGTATGACATTGTTCATAAATAAGAGTGGTACCGCGTAAGATGATAATATCTTTCGTCTCTTGCAGATAAGTCTGTGGAGATGGAAGATTTTTTTATGTCTTTTTACAGTCAATCCCCACAGTCCAAACATAATATTTACATAACGGAGGAAGAAAAAATGATGAATCCAAGCAAATATCAGAGACAGTATTTTATGCCGCCTGTTAAATGCATGAAATGGGCAGAAAAAGAATATGTGGACAAAGCACCTGTCTGGTGTTCTGTAGACCTTCGTGACGGTAATCAGGCACTGGTGATTCCGATGAGTCTGGAACAGAAAATTGAATTCTTTAAACTTCTTGTAAAAATCGGTTTCAAAGAAATTGAAGTAGGTTTCCCGGCTGCTTCTGAAACAGAATATGAATTTCTGCGTACCCTGATCGAGCAGAATCTGATCCCACAGGATGTAACTATTCAGGTTCTGACTCAGGCCAGAGAGCATATCATCCGCAAAACTTTTGAAGCTGTCAAAGGCGCACCGAAGGCAATTGTACATGTGTACAATTCCACCTCTGTAGCTCAGAGAGAACAGGTATTTAAGAAATCCAAAGAAGAAATCTTAAAGATTGCAGTGGATGGTGCCGCATTATTAAAGAAACTGGCTGATGAAACAGAAGGAAATTTCCAGTTTGAGTACAGCCCTGAAAGCTTTACAGGCACAGAACCGGAATACGCTCTGGAAGTATGCAATGCAGTTCTTGATGTATGGCAGCCTACAGCAGATAACAAATGCATCATCAATCTGCCTGTAACTGTACAGCATTCCATGCCGCATGTATATGCAAGCCAGGTAGAATATATGTGTGAAAATCTGAAATACCGCGAGAATGTAATCGTATCTCTCCATCCGCACAATGACAGAGGATGCGGTGTTGCAGATTCTGAAATGGGATTACTTGCAGGTGCAGACAGAATCGAGGGTACTCTGTTCGGAAACGGTGAGCGTACCGGAAATGTAGATATTGTTACACTTGGTATGAATATGTATTCTCAGGGTGTAGATCCAAAACTTGACTTCTCTGATATGCCGCATATCTGTGAAATATATGAAGAATGTACCGGAATGAAAGTAGGCGAAAGAAGTCCGTACAGTGGTGCACTTGTATTTGCCGCATTTTCCGGCTCTCATCAGGATGCAATTGCCAAGGGTATGCACTGGAGAGATGACAAGGATCCGGATCACTGGAATGTTCCGTATCTTCCGATCGACCCGACAGATGTGGGAAGAAATTATGACGCAGATGTTATCCGCATCAACAGCCAGTCCGGCAAAGGCGGCGTAGGATATATTCTTGAGACCAAATTCGGGCTTAATCTTCCTCCGAAAATGCGTGAAGCAATGGGATATGCCACAAAAGCTGTTTCAGACCACAAACATAAAGAGCTTCATCCTGACGAAATTTTCAATCTGTTTAAACAGACCTTTGAGAATATCACAGAACCGTACAGCATCAATGAAGTACATTTCCAGCAGAAAGATGGTGGTATTATAACAAAAGTTACCTCTACTTTCCGCGGAAAGACAATCACTACAGAGGCATCCGGTAACGGACGTCTTGATGCAGTCAGCAATGCACTGAAGAAGGCATATGAGCTGAAATATTCCCTGGAAACATATCAGGAACATGCGCTGGAGCGCAGTTCAAGTTCCAAAGCTATTGCTTATGTCGGTATCAAAAAGCCGGATGGAACCCTTGCCTGGGGTGCAGGCGTAGACGCGGATATCATTCGCGCATCTATTGATGCACTTGTAACAGCGATCAATAACCGTTAGATTGTTCCGACACGCCCGATTTTTTCCTGCTGTTTTTTGACTTCTGCAGGTCAGGCTAATATCCGCTTGGCAGGGAATAATATAGTTTACATAAAATATCAAAAATCAGATACCGGTCAGATTGTCCAGAGGACTTCCTGACCGGTATTTTTTTTGTATTTATAAAAATACAAGAAAGTCTTAATGTACGCGATAAAGTACAATAAAGAAGCAAACTCCGATGAAAAGCTATCAGAATTGTATTTAATTAAAATCATAAGGGAAATTAATTGACATAACACTCATGTTTACGTATACTGACAGCGTGGACAGAAAAGTGTCCTAAATAAGTACAATTTACATTTTATTATCTCACTCCAGGCCAGTGAGAAATGCGCGGAAATATTTTAGAGAAAGAGGTAAAAGAATGAAAAATTTCGAACAGTGGAATGGCTTTAAGGGCAACCGTTGGAAAGAAAAAATCGATGTACGTAACTTTATTGGAATGAACTATACACCATATGACGGTGATGCTTCTTTCCTGGAAGGACCTACAGAAGCTACAAACAAACTGTGGGGCAAGCTCCAGGCACTTCAGAAAGAAGAACGTGCTAAAGGCGGAGTTCTTGATATGGAGACAGAGGTAGTTACATCTCTGACAGCATATGGTCCCGGATATATTGATGAAGAAACAAAAGACCTTGAAAAAGTTGTTGGTCTTCAGACAGATAAACCTCTGAAACGTGCTTTCATGCCATACGGCGGTATCAAAATGGCAGAGCAGGCTTGTGAAACTTACGGATATAAAGTAAGTGACAAGATTAAAGATGTTTTCCACAACTATGAATTTAAAACTCACAACCAGGGTGTATTTGATATCTACACACCTGAGATGAAAGTAGCACGTCACAACAAGATCCTTACAGGTCTTCCGGATACTTACGGACGTGGACGTATCGTTGGCGACTACAGACGTGTGGCTCTGTACGGAATCGACGCTCTGATCGAAGGAAAACAGAAAGACTTCGCAGCATGCGACCGTCAGGGTATGAGACGTTATGACTTCCAGCTTCGTGAAGAGATCGCTGATCAGATCCGTGCTCTGAAAGGCATGAAAGTTATGGCTGAATCTTATGGATATGATATCTCCAAACCGGCCAAAGATGCAAGAGAAGCTTTCCAGTGGCTGTACTTCGGATATCTTGCAGCCATCAAAACTCAGAACGGTGCTGCAATGAGTGTCGGACGTATTTCCACATTCCTTGATATTTATATTGAAAGAGATCTTCAGAACGGAACTCTTACAGAGAAAGAAGCTCAGGAGCTTGTTGACCACATGGTAATGAAATTCCGTATGGTTAAATTTGCACGTATCCCTTCTTACAACCAGTTATTCTCCGGTGACCCGGTATGGGCAACTCTGGAAGTAGCAGGTATGGGACAGGACGGACGTTCCATGGTAACAAAGAACGACTATCGTTTCCTGCACACACTGGAAGATATGGGACCGGCTCCGGAACCAAACCTTACAGTACTTTATTCTTCAAGACTGCCTGAGAACTTCAAGAAATATGCTGCAAATATTTCTGTTACAACAAGTTCTGTTCAGTATGAGAATGATGATGTTATGCGTCCGGTATGGGGCGATGACTACAGCATCTGCTGCTGTGTATCTGCTACAGAGACAGGTAAAGAGATGCAGTTCTTCGGCGCTCGTGCAAACCTTGCAAAATGCCTTCTTTATGCGATCAACGGCGGTGTTGATGAGAAGACAAAACAGCAGGTAGGACCAAACTATCAGCCGATCACTTCTGAATATCTTGACTATGATGAAGTAATTGCAAAATATGATAAAATGATGGACTGGCTGGCTCATCTGTATGTCGGAACACTGAACATGATCCACTACATGCATGACAAATACTACTACGAAGCAGCAGAGATGGCTCTGATCGATACAAAGGTTGAGCGTTCTTTCGCAACAGGTATCGCAGGATTCTCTCATGTAGTAGACTCCCTGTCCGCTATCAAATATGCAAAAGTTAAAGCTATCCGCGATGAAGACGGTATTACAACAGATTTCCAGGTTGAGGGTGACTTCCCACGTTATGGTAATGATGATGACAGAGCAGACGAGATTGCAACAACTCTTCTGTCTACATTCCTTGAGAAACTGAAACACATCCATACTTACCGTGATTCCAAGCCAACCACATCTATCCTTACTATTACTTCCAACGTTGTTTATGGTAAGGCTACTGGATCTCTTCCGGATGGAAGAAAAGCAGGGGAACCTCTTGCACCTGGCGCAAACCCATCTTACGGTGCAGAGCAGAACGGTCTTCTTGCTTCCCTGAACTCTGTTGCCAAGCTTGACTATGAAGATGCTCTTGACGGTATCTCCAATACTCAGACAATCAATCCTGATGCTCTGGGACACAGTGATGACGAGCGTTCAGAGAATCTGGTACATGTACTTGACGGATACTTTGATCAGGGTGCTCATCACCTCAATGTAAACGTATTTGGTAAAGAGAAACTGATCGACGCTATGGAACATCCGGAAAAAGAAGAGTATGCAAACTTCACAATCCGTGTATCCGGATATGCTGTTAAGTTCATCGACCTTACAAGAGAGCAGCAGTTAGACGTTATTGCCAGAACCTGCCACGACAGAATGTAATTAATGGATGATGATATAATGGATAATAAACAGATAAAAGGCTATGTTCATTCTTTAGAAAGCTTCGGGTCCGTTGACGGACCCGGAGTAAGATATGTGATTTTTTTAAGCGGCTGTGCTATGAGATGTCAGTTCTGTCATAATCCGGATACCTGGAAGATGAAGCAGGGAGAGCTTTATACGGCAGATGAGCTTCTTAAGAAAGCTTTACGTTATAAGGGCTACTGGGGCAGCAAAGGCGGTATCACTGTAAGCGGTGGTGAGCCATTGCTTCAGATGGATTTTCTTACAGAATTTTTTAAGAAGGCAAAGGCAGAGGGTGTGCATACGAATCTTGATACCAGTGGAAATCCCTTCACTGATCAGGAACCATGGCATTCCGGATGGCTGGAGCTTATGAAGTATACAGATCTTGTAATGCTTGATATCAAGCAGATTGACGAGCAGGAGCATATTAAGCTTACCGGTCATTCCAATAAGAATATTCTTGCGATGGCGCGGGAACTTTCTGATATGAAAAAACCTGTATGGATCCGTCATGTGCTTGTGCCGGACGGAAGTGATAAGGATGAATATCTGCACCGGTTAGCTGATTTTATCCATACTCTTTCCAATGTGGAGAGAGTGGAGGTGCTCCCTTATCATACGCTTGGTAAGTTTAAATGGGAGAATCTGGGGCTTTCTTATCCACTGGAGGGGGTTAATCCTCCGACGCAGGAAAGGATTGATAATGCCCGGAAGATTCTTGGAGCTATCTGAGTAAAAATATATAGCTGTCATATCCTCTTTTTGGGGTATGGCAGCTTTATTTGTTTAAAAAAGGGACGCGAAGCAGGCGTATAGTTGTACCGGATACGGTTTCGGCATCTAAGAGATTCTAAGCCCTCGAAAATCCGCTAAAAGCATGAGACGAAAAGTCCGGAATTACTCGCTGTCGCTCAGACAAGGGACTTTTCGTCTCATAACGCAGATTTCCGAGGACTAAGAATCTCTAAGATGCCTGCAAATGCATCCGGTACAACTATACGCCTGCTTCGCTGGTTTTGGTTAATATATAAATACAAGGCGAAGTGTGAAAAAGTTTTAAGAAGGACTTTGTTTATGCAAAAATGAATTGAGATGTGAAATATATCCCCCGGGAGGGCTTGTTGGAAAGGGGAGGGATTTGATATAATTTTGGCTATATATGATTATAAATTGCGTGCATGGAGGTTGGCATAAGGTGAAGGATTTATTATCGGAGATTGAGAGTTACTGGACTACCCGGGCTGAGGGGTATTCTGAAGTTAATCATAAGGAATTGAATGGGATGCAGAAGGGGGCATGGCTTGAGGTGTTGAAAGGGCAGTTCCCGGAGAAAGCGAAGGATGAGATTAAGATTTTGGATATCGGAACAGGACCTGGATTTTTTCCTGTTATTCTGGCTGAGGCGGGATATAAGGTGACTGCTGTTGATTATACGCAGGAGATGTTGGATACCGCGAAGAGGAATGCCGGTAATCTTTGTGAGCGGATTTCTTTTTATAAGATGGATGCTCAGAATCTGGAATTTGAGGATGATGTGTTTGATGTTGTGATCAGCAGGAATCTGACATGGAATCTGAAGGATCCTAAGAGAGCTTATGAAGAGTGGTGTCGTGTACTGAAACCGGGCGGAAAGCTTCTTAATTTCGATGCAAACTGGTACGGTTATCTTTATGATGAGGAGAAACGCCTGTCTTATGAGGAAGACCGAAAGAGTGTGGAGAGTGAGCATCTGGATGATCATTACCTCTGTACGGATATTGACAGAATGGAGAAGATTGCACTGCAGATGCCTCTTTCTTCTATTAACAGACCGTCCTGGGACAGGAAGTTTCTGAAGGAGAACGGGTTTGAATCTGTGGCAGTGGATACCGGAATCTGGCAGCGGGTGTGGAGTCAGGAAGAGAAGCTGAATTATCATTCTACGCCGATGTTTATGATCAGCGCTGTGAAGGAAGAGAAAAACGTCTGGTCCGAGAATGATGGAATGGGTGATTCTGATAGCGGATATGACAGGAAAAGAGATTTGGAGGATGCCATGCTGTGTGCTGCTCCGGGTATGAAAAAGAATGGATTTCTGAGACTGGGCGGAGGTGAGTTTTCGCTTCCTTATACAGTAATCTGCGGTTCTCATCCCGGAAAGACAGTTCTAATCACCGCTGCGGTCCATGGAGGAGAATATGTGGGAATCCAGGCTGCTGTTGAGCTTGCAGATAAACTGAAGCCTGAGAAGATCCATGGAAGAGTAATCTTGGTTAAGACTGTGTGCAGGAAGGAATTTGAGGAGAGGAGCGGCAGTGTCTGCCCGGAGGATGAGAAGAATCTGAATCGTGTATTTCCGGGGAATCCGCAGGGAACCAGGATGGACCGTCTGGCGTATGAGGTGGTTCAGAAGCTTCACAGTGCAGCAGATTATTATATTGATCTTCACAGCGGGGATGATTATGAGCAGCTTACGCCTTATATTTACTATGCCGGATGTGCAGATGAAGATGTGGTTCAGATGTCAAGGAAGATGGCAGAGCAGGCAGATGTTCCCTATATGGTAAAGTCTAATGTGGCATCCGGTGGTTCTTACAATTATGCTGCCGCATGTGGCATTCCCAGTGTTCTGATCGAACGTGGCCAGATGGGAGGCTGGAGTCCGGAGGAGGTTCATTCTACAAGAAAAGATGTGCGTAATATTCTGTGTGCGCTGGGTGTTTACGATGGCATGAGAAGTTACAGTAATTATTATCCCATGGAAATTGAAGATGTGCGTTATCAGTCTGCCAGTGTATCCGGGCTGTGGTATCCTGCCAAAAAACCGGGAGATATCATTAAGGTTGGAGAGTATCTTGGCTGTGTTAAGGATTATGAGAGAAATATTCTGGAGACAAGTTTATCCGATTTAAATGGAGTGGTTCTATATCAGACGGGAAGTCTTCAGGTTATTAAGGATGGTCCGATGATCGCATATGGCAGTTTCAGCAGAAGAAAGGATGAACGCAAGAAAAAGATCACAAATTACTGGGCGAAAAGAAGCGACAGTTTTATGGAACAGAGAAGAGCTGAGCTTCACAGTGATATGGCTGATAAATGGCTGAAAGAGATCGGGACTTTTCTTCCTGATGGAAAATTAAGGATTCTGGATGTGGGATGCGGTGCAGGCTTCTTTTCCATTCTTTTAGCAAAACTGGGACATGAAGTTACAGGAATCGATCTGACACCGGATATGATCATTCATTCCAGGGAACTGGCAAAAGAAGAGAACGCCTCCTGTACGTTTGAAGTAATGGATGCGGAAAATCCGGATTTTCCTGATGGTACCTTTGATGTGATCGTGTCCAGAAATCTTACCTGGACACTTCCGGATGCAGCAAGAGCATATAAAGAATGGATTCGTGTGCTGAAAACGGGAGGAATCCTGATCAACGCAGATGCCAATTATGGTGCAGATGATTTCTCAGATACTGCTGATTTGCCTGCCAATCATGCTCATTTTACAGTAGGCGATGCCATGATGCAGGAATGCGAGGAAATTAAACGTCAGCTTCCTATCAGTTCCTATGTACGCCCTGCCTGGGATCTGGAGACACTGGGAAAACTGGGTATCAACAGATTCTCCATTGATCTGGGTATCAGCAGCAGAATTTATACAAAGAAAGATGAGTTTTATAATCCAACCCCTATGTTCCTGATCTGCGGCGAAAAAAATAAATGTAATAATTGAGAAAAATGAAGCATATATTAAAGGGAGATTTCATTGATGGAGCCTTCCTTTTTTTCTTTTTTGCAAGCTAAAATGTTACAAAAATATGAAAAAAGCTTGACAAAATCAATTATATTAAATATAATTTTCTTATAAGTTACAGAAATGTTACAACCATAAAAACCTGTAATTAAAAAAACTCAAGGAATGATAAGTATGAAAGTTCAGAAAAAAGAGTCAAAACAGTCCGGCAATCCGGCGCGGAGTCTGATACTGGTTACAGTGTGTACCTGTACGGCGATTGCGTTTGCAGCAGGCGGCAGAATAGCAGATTTTAATGGAAAAAACAAAGTATATGCAGCTTCTGAAAATAGGGAGAAAACTTTTTCCTCTGATGCTGACGAAACAGATGTACTGCCAACAGGAATTGCAGGAGTAGTATCTGGAATGAATGATACAGCTTCTCCCAAAAAATCAGTCACACGTATCGGAACTTCCTGTGAACAGGTAATGGTCGGTCAGAGAATCAAAGTTATTGAAGATAATATGGCAGAATTCGATGTCAGCTCTTCTATGGAGAGCAGCATCAATGAGTTAGATGCAAGGACAGCGGCTCTTGCAGAGAGTGCCCGGATGATGTCGGATGAGGACTATGATACATTGCTTCATATTGTAGAAGCTGAAGCAGGTACTGAGGATGTCAAGGGACGCATTCTGGTTGCCAATGTGATCATGAACCGTATAAAGAATAAGGAATTTCCCGATACAGTCACAGAAGTGGTATGGCAGAATACCAATGGTGTTCCGCAGTTTTCGCCGACTTATGACGGACGTATCAATGAAGTAACTGTTACAGATGAGACAAGAGAAGCCGTCAGACAGGCTCTTGAAGGTGTGGATTATTCAGAAGGAGCACTGTTTTTTATCCAGAAGTCTGAAGCTGAAAGCCAGAATGTCTCCTGGTTTGAGAAAGATCTGAAAAGGCTGTTTAAATACGGCGTACATGAATTTTATACCTATCCGGATTCAGCAGAAAGTTCCACAGGATCGTAATAAACGATACTCTTCATATAACTCATTTAACAGGATTGCGGTAATACTGCTCAAAATATGGACATATTCTTCGGGAACAAAAGAATATGTCCATATTTTTGATTTATAGTAATCAATCATAAAAAGACAGAAAAAAGAGAAATAATTTAGGATAGTATTTTGCTAAAGTATATGCTATAATGTGCTCAATTGGCGAAATGAATAACTGTAACTGTTCAGCGGTTTATTATTACTGCCAATATACTGAACAGTTACGAATAACTTTGGAAAGGCAGGAAATATCATGCAGGTATTATACAAAAGCACAAGAGGAAAAGAAGAAACCGTAACAGCTTCTATGGCTATTTTAAAGGGGCTTTCTGAGGATGGCGGCTTATTTGTGCCGACAGAGATTCCGAAGCTGGATGTCCCAATGGATGAGCTGGCAAAGATGAGCTATCAGGAGACAGCATATGAAGTAATGAAATGTTTCCTTACTGATTTTACAGAAGAAGAATTAAAGAACTGCATCAACAATGCCTATGATGAAAAATTTGATACAAAAGAGATTGCACCGCTTCATGAAGCAGACGGAGCTTATTTCCTTGAGCTGTATCATGGTGCGACCATTGCGTTTAAGGATATGGCATTATCAATTCTTCCACATCTTATGACTACAGCTGCTAAGAAGAATCAGGTAAAAAATGAGATTGTTATTCTTACCGCTACTTCCGGAGATACAGGTAAAGCGGCAATGGCCGGATTTGCAGATGTTCCGGGAACCAAGATCATCGTTTTCTATCCGAAACATGGTGTAAGTCCTATCCAGGAGAAACAGATGGTAACTCAGAAAGGCAACAATACATATGTTGTGGGAATTACCGGAAACTTTGACGATGCACAGACTGCCGTAAAGAAAATGTTCAATGATAAGGAACTGGAAGCAGAACTTGATGCTGCAGGATATCAGTTCTCATCTGCGAACTCTATCAATATTGGACGTCTGGTACCGCAGATTGTTTATTATGTATATGCATATGCATCACTTGTACGTCAGGGCAAGATCAAAGACGGTCAGGAGATCAATGTGGTAGTACCTACCGGAAACTTTGGAAATATCCTGGCTGCTTATTATGCAAAACAGATGGGACTTCCGGTTCACAAACTTATCTGTGCCTCCAATGATAACAAGGTTCTGTATGATTTCTTCCGCACAGGAACTTATGACAGAAAGCGTGACTTTATCCTTACAACCTCACCGTCCATGGATATTCTGATCTCCAGCAATCTGGAACGTCTGATCTACCGTATCGCAGGCGGTGATGCAAAAAAATGTGCAGAGCTGATGCAGTCTCTTACTGCTGGCGGCGAGTATACCATCACAGAAGACATGAAGGCACAGCTTGCAGACTTCTATGGCAATTACTGTACAGAAGACGAAACAGCAAAAACAATCGCAGAAATCTTCAAAGACAGTCATTATGTGATAGATACCCATACTGCAGTTGCAGCAGGTGTTTATGACAAATATGTAAAAGATACCAATGATACCACACCAACTGTCATTGCATCCACAGCAAGCCCATATAAATTTACAAGAAGTGTAATGGAAGCACTTGGAGCAGATACAGACGGTAAGGATGATTTTGCACTGGCTGATGAACTGAGTGCGCTTTCCGGAGTGAAACTTCCACAGGCAGTTGAGACGATCCGCACAGCACCGGTACTTCATAACCGGGTGGTAGATGCGCCGGATATGCCAAAGGCAGTAAAAGATATCCTTGGAATCCGATAATCTCCATATTATAAAAAAATATAATTAATTCTACATTTTATGTTGAAAAAGAACATATACTGGAGTATAATAAAAATCAGTTAAAAACAGTGAATATCCTGAAATGTACGAGGCCCCTTCTTTTTTTGAACCTACATCGACTTTAACGGGAACCCAACATCGCAGGCCGGATGTCAGGCCGTCATTATGCAGCGGAAGACAGAAGGTCTGTTGAGGATACCCACCTAGCTGCGGCTAGGCGTCAATGGGAAGGGAACGGCATTTCGGGAACTGTAAAAATGAGCCGTAGAGAGGCTCTTTTTTATTATCTTTTGGATTTAATATTATTTTATGATACGGGAGGTTGGAAACAATGAGTGTTTCTGAAAGAAAGTTCGGCATATTACAGACTGGGGAAACAGTAAAAATTTTTCATCTGGAAAACAAATCCGGGGCATATGCGGAAGTGACAGATTTTGGAGCAATCCTGGTTAAGGTCTGCGTACCTGATAAAGATGGTACTTTAACAGACGTAGTACTTGGATATGATGATCTGGCATCTTATGAAGTAAATGGATGCTTTTTCGGTTCAACCATCGGCAGAAACGGAAACCGCATCGGCGGTGCGAAATTCTCTGTCAATGGCAAAGAAGTAGTTCTTGCTCAGAATGAGAATGACAATAATCTTCACAGCGGTCCTGACGGATTTGAAAAAAAGCTCTGGAAAGTGGCTGAGATTTCCGATGATAAAAACAGTGTTATATTTAACCGTATAAGTCCGGATGGCGAGAATGGTTTCCCGGGAGAATTTGATGTGTCTGTAAAATATGAGTTTACGGAAGACAACGAACTGAGGATCCATTATCAGGGAATCTGCGATGAACCGACAGTTGCCAATATGACAAATCATTCTTATTTCAATCTGAATGGTGAGGGAAGCGGAACCGCCATGGATCAGTATCTTACAATCCATGCAAAATATTATACACCTGTAGCCGACAGTCATTCCATTCCTACAGGAGTGTATGGGGAAGTTGCAGGGACTCCCATGGATTTCAGAACTGCCAAAAAGATCGGGCAGGATATTGAAGCAGAATTTGACCAGCTGAAATTCACAGGCGGATATGACCACAATTATGTGACAGACAATTATGCAAAAGGAAACAGAAGACTGATCGCAACCGCATACAGTGATAAAACCGGAATTGCCATGGATGTCACTTCTGACTGTCCATGTGTACAGTTTTACGCAGCAAATTTTGTCGAAAATGAACATGGTAAAAATGGTCATACTTACAATAAGCGGGATGCTTTCTGTCTGGAAACGCAGGTTGAACCGAATGCGGTCAATGTTGAAGATTTCCACTCCCCGATTCTTAATGCAGGTGAACAGTATGATTCTGTGACTGCTTATCATTTCTACATCATAAAGTAAAAATCTGACCATAAAACTAATTACATATTGATCCGGTTTTTTTCATATCTACAGCATTCCAGCATGAAAAGAACCGGATTTTATTATCCATAATTCATGTTTGTCATAACGGCAGTTTCATGGTATGATAGTAAACAGAGATATTCGAAACAGTTATCTTTATAATTACAGCAATCACCATAAATGCATTATCAGAAATGACTGCTGTAAAATAACAGAATGGAGACATATATGAAAAAGAAAAATAAAACCCGGTCTGTTACAGGGCTTTTATTCGGGTTTATGGAACGTGTATCCGGAGATCACGTAGGAGCTTATGCGACACAGGCAGCGTATTTTCTGATCATGTCTTTTATTCCCTGCATTCTGTTTCTGACTACACTGGTACGGTATACACCTCTGACCTATAATGTAGTCAGGGATGCGATCGTTGCTTTTATTCCGGAGAATCTGCAGAGTTTTGTTCTGGGGATCGTGGTAGATGTATACAAAAGAAGTACTGCAATTGTCCCTTTGTCAGCAATTGTGGCACTGTGGTCTGCCGGAAAAGGAATGCAGTCTATCATCAATGGATTAAATACCATTTATCACGTAAAAGAAACCCGTAACTGGCTGTTAACCAGAATTTATGCAGTATTCTATACTTTATCACTGGTGATTGCGGTAATCGTGTCTCTGCTTATGCTTGTACTCGGAAACGAAATACAGAAAGTTGTATCAAGATATATTCCTTTTCTTGGAAGAGTTCTGGGAAAAATACTGGGGGCAAGAGCACTGTTGGTATTTGGTGTGTTGTTTCTGGTTTTTCTTATGTTGTATAAGGTTCTTCCGAACAGAAAAGCCACATTCAAAAGCCAGATTCCCGGAGCCTTGATCATAGCAGTTGCATGGTCGATATTTTCATACGGATTCTCTTTTTATTTTGAGATTTTTCCGGGATTCAGTAATATGTACGGAAACCTTGCGACGATCATCATGGTCATGGTATGGTTGTATATCTGTATGAATCTTCTGTTATACGGTGCAGAGATCAATGCTTATTTTGAAAAAGAATTCCGGATTGCACATAAATCGGTACAGGAACTGCTGGCACATGAAAAAGAAAAAAAGCAGCAGGAAAATGAATGAATTCTGGCTGTTACTGTTCACTGGTAATATCCCGCGAGGTGTTTTTTGTGAGCGAAGGTCACAGAAAACCCGAGACATACTGCGCGAATTTATGCGATTAGCATAAATTCTGTGCATCGCGAAGCGTGTTGCTGGGAACGGAGTGAACAGTAAC
>OODK01001188.1_pt1 | contig 14217 bp, 12 predicted proteins | sample 1671371 | NCBI WGS metagenome assembly OODK01 (sample SAMN06348150, study PRJEB24527) | human gut metagenome | biome: human gut; feature: ankylosing spondylitis patient; material: feces | host: Homo sapiens | place: China | collected 2015-10 | reverse complement strand
AAAAGGGGCTCTGTACGTGACAGTACAGAGCCCCTTTTCTGTGTTCTTATAGCGTGGCTACACGCCTTGTGTCTTGTGAATCATCTCTCGTGCCTGTTCCATGATAGCCGTCAGCTCCTCCACCGTTGTGGCACGCAGCATGGCGATGCGCGTCTGTCGGAAGTCGGGTATGCCCTTGAACACCGGCGATGCAGCGATGTGACGGCGCGTGTGCAGAATGCCACGATACTCGTCAATGCGCTCCACGTTGATGCGCAGCTGCTCAAGCAGCAGGTCAATCTTGCGGTCTGTGGTGAGCGTCGGGTCGGCAGGACGACCGTCGAGCACGTCGCGCATCTCCTGGAATATCCACGGACAGCCGAACGTGGCACGGCCCACCATCACCGCGTCCACGCCGTAGCGGTCGAACGCGTCGCGTGCCTGCTCAGGTGTGCAGATGTCACCGTTGCCGATGATGGGGATGTGTATGCGCGGGTTGCGCTTCACCTCGCCGATGAGCGTCCAGTCAGCATCGCCCGTGTACATCTGTGCGCGCGTTCTGCCGTGTATGGTGAGTGCCTGTATGCCGCAGTCCTGCAGTGCCTCCGCCAGGTCGCAGATGACGAGCTGGTCGTGGTTCCATCCCAAGCGTGTCTTCACCGTGACGGGTGTGTTCACCGCCTTCACCACTTCGCGCGTGATGTCTAATAGCAGCGGTATGTTCTGCAGCATGCCAGCTCCGGCTCCCTTGCCAGCCACCTTCTTCACGGGGCATCCGAAGTTGATGTCAATCACGTCGGGCTTCACCTGCTCCACAATCTTTGCTGCCTCCACCATCGACTCCACGTCGCGTCCGTAGATTTGTATTCCCACGGGTCGCTCTTCGTCGCTGATAGTGAGCTTGCGCAGCGTGGCGTTCACCGAGCGCACGAGTGCCTCGGCGCTCACGAACTCCGTGTACACCATCGATGCGCCGAACCGCTTGCAGAGGTGTCGGAATCCGATGTCGGTCACGTCCTCCATTGGTGCGAGGAACAGCGGTCGTTCCCCAAACTGTATGTTTCCTATGTTCATATTGTTCTTTGTCTGTTTTTATCCTAAAATTTTTCGGTATGTACTTCTGTTTATATCGTCAGTATTGAAGTTGACGAGAAATCCTAAATGCTTTTTTGCCAATTTCATATAGGTAAGCAGTTGCTTATGGTGTACTGCCTCGATTTCTTTCACTGATTTTATCTCTATTATGACACTGTCTTCAACAATAATATCCAATCGAAGATTTGTAGATAGTTTTATTCCGTCATAGTATATGGGTATGTTTGTTTGTCGTGCTACTTGCATACCATCTTTGCTGAGTTGGTAAACAAGTGCTTCTTCATAGACAGATTCAAGCAGTCCTGGACCTAATTGCTTGTATACTTTGAATATAGAACCTCTAATTCTGTATGTCAAATCGTTTTCTGTCATAATAGTATCTTTTTATTGTATTTCTTTCCCACGGAATCCACGGAATTCACAGAATTTTCAGTTCTTCTTTTCCGTGAGTTCTGTTAATTCTGTGTGAACTTGTTTTTTCTTTCCCACGGAATCCACGGAATTCACAGAATTTTCAGTTCTTCTTTTCTGTGTGTTCTGTTAATTCTGCGTGAGTTTATTTTTTTTCTTCCCACGGAACTCACGGAATTCACAGAAGTTTCAGTTCTTCTTTTCTGTGTGTTCTGTGAGTTCTGTGTGAGCTTGTTTTTTCTTTCCCACGGAATCCACGGAATTCACAGAAGTCTTAGCTCGTCATTTCCGTGAGTTCTGTGTGAGCTTATTTTTTCTTCCCACGGAACCCACGGAATTCACAGAAATCTTAGCTCGTCTTTTCCGTGAGTTCTGTGTGAGTTTATCTCAGTAGAAGGTTCTGTGTGTTCTGTGAATTCTGTGGGAGTATATTTCAGCAGAAGATTCTGTGAGTTCCGTGAATTCCGTGTGAGTATATTTCAGCAGAAGGTTCTGTGTGTTCTGTGAATTCCTTGGGAGTATATTTCAGCAGAAGGTTCTGTGTGTTCTGTGAGTTCTGTGTGAGTTTATCTCAGCAGAAGGTTCTGTGAGTTCCGTGAATTCCGTGGGAGAACTTCCTCTGTCTGGAATTTCTATGGGAGACAAGCCCCTCAATAAGACGCGATTCCGTGGGAAGAAACGCGGTCACTCCTTTGTGGGAGCAAGCGTTTTGCGGTACTCCTCGGGGTTCTTCAGCAGTTCCACGGCCTTGGCGAACTGCTTGTCGTAGCGCAGTGAGTTCTCCAGCGCACCACGGTCGAAGTAGTAAGCCGACATGATGTCGTTGGCGATGATCTGCTTCAGCTGCTCCTTGTTGTACGGATAAGCCAGATCCTTGGCGATGTCGTGCTTCAGCTTCGCCTTCAGTGCCTCGAACTCCGGCTTCGCATCCTCGTAGTAGCCCTCGAAGCGTGCCAGCTTCTCCAAGTCCTTCAGATACTTCTCGCTCACCTGGTCGTACTCGAAACCACTCTTTATGACATAAGCGCAGAACTCCTCGTAGTCCTTGTCCGACAGCTCGAACTCCGACGGTGCAGCCACCGTGCGGTGCTTCGCCATGTACTCAATCTCGTAGTTGAGCAGCAAGTCGGTAGTGTCGGCGAACTGCAGATAGTAGGCTATGTTAGGCATCGAGTCGGGGAGCACCTCGATATCGGGCTTTATGCCGCCGCCGTCGCGCACGATGCGACCCGCCGCCGTGCGGAACTCATGCGTCAGCGAGTCAGCCACGTGCTCGCTTGCATACCCCTTGTTCGTATGCTTGTATTTGCGCGCCTGAATGCAACGGCCCGACGGTATGTAGTACTTCGCCGTAGTCAGCTTCAGCTTGCCGTTGTAGGGTAGGGGCACGTTCGGCACCTGCACCAGTCCCTTGCCGTATGTGCGTGTGCCCATCACCACGGCGCGGTCGAGGTCCTGCAGCGCACCCGACGTAATCTCGCTTGCACTCGCCGTCTCCTCGTTCACGAGCACCACGATAGGCATCACCGTGTCAATCGGCTCCATCGTCGTGTAGAACGTCTTGTTCGAGCTCTTCACCTTACCGCGCATCTCTAACAACTGCTTGCCCTTCGGCACGAACATGTTCAGAATCTGCAGAGCCTCCTGCACCGAACCGCCACCGTTGGAGCGGAGGTCGAGCACCAGGCTGCGCATACCCTTCGAGCGCATCTCGATGAACGCGCGGCGCACGTCCTTCGCCGAGTTCTCGAGGAACTGGTTGTAGCTAATGTATCCTATGCTGTCCGGCTGCAGACCGTAGTACGTCAGATATGGCATCTGTATGGCGCGTCGCTGCACTTTCAGCGTCAGCGTCTTGCCCGTAGCCGGACGCTTCACCTTCAGCACCATCGTCGTACCCGCGTCGCCACGCAGACGCTCCGACACGTACGCCGTCATCTTTCCCTCCATCGACTCGCCGTCGATAGCGAGTATGATGTCGCCCTTGCGCAGACCCGCTTCCGCAGCCGGCATACCCTCGTACGGCTTGTTTATCACCACGTTCTTGCGTGTGAAGCTGTACGAGATAATCGAGCCGATGCCCGCATACTTGCCCGTGAGCATCTGCTTGTATTCGCCCACCTTGTCCTCCGGATAGTACTCCGTGTACGGGTCGAGCGAGCGCAGCATCTGGTTCACGGCATCGCCCACCACCTCGTCGGCGTTCAACGAGTCGACATATAGCAGGTCGAGGTTGCGATACACGGCATTGAACACGTCCAAGTTCTTCGCCACGCGGTAGTTATGATCGCTGCTGTTCTGCGCTACGGCGAGCATAGGCAGGAGCATCAGTGCGATAGTTATGATTTTTCGCATTTCTTTATGTTTTTGAGTTCGTTATTATTCAGGCTACAAAAGTACAACATTAACGTCAAATACATATAAATAATGTGGAGTTTTTGCGCCTTTGCTTACTATCTGCGCTCATAAAACGTCAGCGTTTATAAAAAAATAACGCAATAGACACAAAAAAGTGCCGAAAAGTTTTTGTGTTACGGAAAAACTTATTACCTTTGCATCCGCAATCAGACAACAAGCCAAGTTGTCGTGAGAAAATGCTTCAATAGCTCAGTTGGTTAGAGCACCTGACTGTTAATCAGGGGGTCGTTGGTTCAAGTCCATCTTGAAGCGCAAACATCAGATTGCTTCAATAGCTCAGTTGGTTAGAGCACCTGACTGTTAATCAGGGGGTCGTTGGTTCAAGTCCATCTTGAAGCGCCATTTTAAAAGCCTCGCAAGTGAAAACTTGCGAGGCTTTTTTTTGTCAGGGGGTGCAGTTGTCTCAACTGCACCAACCTATTTGTACTTTCTAAATCTCCACCACATCATCACGCCCGCCGATGTCAGTCCGAACGGGAATGCCATCCACACGCCCATCAGTCCGTAGCCCAATACGAAGCCGCAGAGGTAGCCCACGGGTAGCGAGATGACGAAGAAGGCGATGAACGCAATGAGCATCAGTGGTTTCACATCGGCGATGCCGCGCAGCGCGTTGGCGTAGTTGATCTGCATACCGTCGCCAAACTGATAGATGAAGAACGGCAGGAGCAGCGTGAGCACAGTCGACGACACCTCCGTGCTGTCGGTGAACCACGCACCTATGTGGTTGCGCAGCAGGAAGATGGTGCCGCCAAGCACCACCTCGAGCATCACCATCAGGTGCAGACCCGCCGTCACCGTGTGGCGCACGTTCTGCACGTCGCGCTGACCGTGGAAGTAGCTTGTGCGTACAGCCACCGCAGCCCCAAGTCCGTAGTAGACCATGAACGTGAACTGCGAGATGGTTGTCATCACCTGGTGCGATGCCAAGGCAATGGTGCCGAGCCAGCCCACCATGATGATGGAGAGCGAGAACGACGCTGTCTCCATACCCATCTCCAGCGCAATCGGGGTGCCTAACGAGTTTAGGCGGCGCAGCAGCGGACGCGACCAGCCGAGCTTGAAGAAACCCTCGCGGTACGCAGCAAAGCGACGTGAGCGCATGAAGACAACGATGAAAATCACCACCATGATGATGCGTGAGAGCAGCGTCGACACGCCGGCACCCACAACGCCCATCTCCGGTGCGCCCATCTTGCCATATATAAAGATGTAGTTGCCGAGGATGTTCAGCAGGTTGCCCGAGAGCAAGATCCACATCGATGTGCGTGTCAGCGTGATGCTGTCGGTGAACTGCTTGAAGGCGTTGAACAGCATCACGAACGGCAGCGACGCGAATAGCACCATGTAGTAGGGGCGCATATAGCCCAAGAGTTCTACGGGCTGTCCGAGATTGCCGAGGTTGAAGTAGAGCACCAAGAGCACCGTCATCATAGCCACCGCTGCCAGCGTGTTGGCAAGCAGTGAGCAGCGCAATGCCTGACCTGCTTCAGCCTGCTCGCCACGACCGAACAGAGCACCCACCACTGGCGTCAGTCCGTAGGAGAAACCTGTGCCCGTGATGATGGCAAGGTTGATGATGTTGTTCACGAACGATGCCGCACCAAGCTCCGTAGTGCTGTGGTGTCCCACCATCATTGTGTCCGCAAAGCTAAGGACAATCATGCCCATCTGACCAATCATGATGGGTATGCCGATGGAGAGCAGCGTGCGGTAGTGCTGGCTCATGCTTATAGTGCTGTTACCAGAATTTGTTCTGCTCTTCGTTATATTCATATCCTATTGCTGCAAGTTGACTGATTATATGTTGTTTTTCCACGTTTAGGTCGTCGCATAAAGCGTCTAAAGAGGGGTAAGTGTCGCGCAAGTACGTGTTGATGACGCTCAGCAGCATCATCGGATCTTTGGGTAATCCAAGCATAGTGTTTCTGATTAATTATTCGTTACCTGATAAAATTCGAACTGCAAAGTTACTCATTCTTTTACAAACAAATGGTGTTAATGGGTTTTGTTGTTGTCAAAAGGTTCAAGAAATTACCATTTTTTAAGGCGCATTGTTAAAAAAAGCAAGTATTTTCTTGCGCCTGTCGCTTTTTTTACCGAACTTTGTGCCGACTATAGCCCTCTTGAATTCAGTTAGATATGGGCTTAGTAGTAATAAACAAAAACGAATATTAATGGTAAAACCATTCTCACTTATCGCTATCGTGGCGTTCGCCACAACGCTCACATCATGCTTTAAGGACGAAGCACCCAACAACGAGTGCGATATCGTTGAAGCACGCATTCAGGTAGAGAACCCCGACGAGGTGTTCTTTCAGCAGTCAAACGCCGAACTATTGGGCATCGAGTCGACAAAGACCGACCTTATCTTCCCCGACCTGCGCCCAAACAGTGATGTTACCGCACTGCCGGTCTACTTCAAGACAACCCCTGGAGCGACAGTCTCTCCCGAAAGTGGCTCGGCACAGAACTTCGCTAACGGTCCCGTGACATACGTCGTAACGTCAGAAGATGGTCAGTACAGTCGTACATATCGTGTGTTTATCAAGGCTGAAGAGGCTACCTCAAATCCGGATCAGCCAGAAGATCAGCTTGCATACATACACTACAACTTCGAGAACTACTCGCTCGACCCTGCTACGTCAAAGTTCTACATGTGGAGCGACTACGAGAATGGATACAACTGGGCGACCGGCAACCCAGGTTTTAGTATAGCCAGAGGTTCTGCAAAGCCCGACCAGTATCCGACAACACCTCTCGCTGAGGGCTACGACGGAGCTGCCGTGAAGCTTGAGACGTGCGACACCGGACCGTTCGGCGTCATTGTGAACATGCGCATCGCTGCCGGCAACCTCTTCACCGGTGTGTTCGACTCGAAGTCGGCTACCAAGGAACCGCTTATGGCTACACACTTCGGCGACGGATCGTACAACCAGATCAACTATCGCCCCATTACTCTCTCCGGCTACTACCAGTACACACCGGGTGCAACGTTTAAGGACAAGAACGCCAAGGTGGTAGAAGGACGCATCGACCGAGGCGACATCTACGCCGTAGTGTTCCGCAACGTCGACAGCGAAGGCAAGGCGTTCTATCTCACGGGCGACAACGTGCTCACCTCGCCGCAGATAGTAGCATTGGCACGAGTGCCCAACGTGGTGAAGACCGAGGGCGGATGGAAAAAGTTCGCAGTCGACTTCAACTATATTCGCGAGCTCGATGCAGCCATCCTTGCCAACAAGGGCTATAGTATGGCGGTCGTATTCACCTCAAGCATCGAGGGCGCAGCCTTCGAGGGCGCTGTGGGTAGCACACTGCTCATCGACAAGGTAAGCATTGCATACAAGAAGTAAGAAAACAAGCAAAATGAAGAAAACAATAATAGCTGCAGCCCTTGCGCTGCTCTTCGGCGCGCACAGTGCGTCAGCATTCGGAATATTCGACAATCTGAACTATCAAGCACGTCTCGGCTACAACATCGGTGGCACAATGCCGATGGGTATGCCTGCCTCTATACGTGGTCTCGATAGCTATAAGCCGAGGCCCAGCTTCACTCTCGCGCTCGATGCCTACAAGCCTCTCACCGAGAAGTGGGGTATGATGGCAGGCTTCCACTTCCAGACAAAGGCGATGGAGACCGACGCTCGCGTGAAGAGCTACTCAATGGAGATGCGTCAGGGCGGCGAGTCGCTCAGCGGACTCTTCACCGGCAATGTCGTTACGAAGACATCACAACTCGTCGTAACGCTGCCTCTGCAGGCTACGTTCAATGTGTCGGATGCCGTGCGCTTGAAGTTCGGACCTTACTTCTCTTACGCGCTCAACAACGATTTTTCGGGTTACGCCTACGATGGCTATCTGCGCGAGGGCGACCCAACCGGACAGAAGGTGGAACTCGGACACAACGAGGGCGAGCGTGGCGACTACGACTTCTCAAGCGATATGCGCCACTGGCACTTCGGTTTCGACTTCGGTGCCGACTGGTACTTCTCGCATCGCTTCGGCGCTTATGCCGACGTGCAGTGGGGTATGTCGGGAGTGTTCCGCAAGGAGTTCAAGACCATCGAGCAGACCATGTACCCCGTGTACGCTACGCTCGGTGTGATGTACAAGCTCAAGTAAGTTGGGGTGTTGAGATGTTGATGTTGTAATGTTGTAATGTTGAGATGTTGACATTAGTTTACAGCTTAATGGCAAATCTCACCATCACACCACCTCACCATCTCACCATCTCATCACCATCTCACCATCTCACCATCTCACCATAACACCATAACAACAAGAATTAATTAAACCTTTTAAAATTACAAGCTTATGAAGAAAATCTTTACTCTTTTAGTCCTTTTGATGACTACACTTTGTGTGTCTGCACAGCAGTATTACAAAGGAAAATTCTACTCTAAGTTGAACGAGTTTAGTGATTGTGAAACAACTGTAGCCGTAACTCAGGGCGAGGGCGGCAAGTACACACTCGTGTTCGAGAGCGTAATCTTCGGCAACGACGACTTCGGAAAGTGTACATTCGCCGGAATTGAGAACTATAAGTGGGCAGGCGGCGGCAGCTTCACCTTCTCTAACGAAGGCGGCAACCTCGGCGCAGCTACAAAATACTATTTCGAGTTGTCTGACTATCTCGGCAAGTCAACTATCGACGACGAGAAGATCTACATCACATTCAAATACTTCCAGGTTAACACAACCAAGGAGTACAGAAACGTAGTGTTTGAAGGCACACGCACAAGCAGTGGCGGTGGCGGCACAGGTGGCGACGACAAACCGACAATCACCGCTACAGAGCAGTTCACAGCTGATGTGGTTTCTGTATTCGAGGGCGGTCAGGCAGGCAACGTTAAGTATCCTAACGTAGTGGCAAAGGTCTGCGAGTGGAGCGACGGTGCGCAGAGCATCGAGATTGAGCACATCGACACCGAGAAGGGCACTATGTCAGGCGTACTCCTGAAGGGTCTGGAGAAGAAGACAGTTGACGGCGAAGTGACATACACTGGCGTTGTAGAGCCAGAGATCAAAACTCTTCCTAACTTCTACGACACTTACGTAAACCTCAAGGCTAAGGTTGAGGCACGTATTGACGAAGGTGGTGACCTCTATGCTACAATCGTGTTCACAGACGAGAGCGAGCCTTCGTTCAAGCTCACAGCGTGGTTCAACTATCAGGAGCCGTTCGTTCCGGCAGATCCGTTCTCAGTAAATGGTACTCTCGTTGGCTACACGTATAATGATGGCGAACAGATGAACAACAAACAGACAACAGTCACATTCACCGAGACTGCAAAGGATGTTTATACCCTTTCGCTCACCAACGTTGCTATTCCTAACGGCGTAGACCTCGGCACTGTTTCGTTCGAAGGCGTTCAGCGCACTGGCAGCGACAGCGAGGCAAGCTTCACAAGCAAGAAGGGTAAGGCTAAGACAACAGCTGCACACCCATTGTACACAGAGCTTCCCTATACTGACTTCGAGTTTGTCGTAGGCTTTGACGCAGAGAAGAAGGTGACAAGTTGCACAGGTAAGTTTGTTGTCGATAACTATGATGAAGCGGTTTCTTACACATTCAGCTTCACTCCGACAGAAACATCTGTGAACACAGTAGTAGCAGCCGACGGCACCGTTAAGCACATCTACACACTCACTGGTGCGAAGGTTACATCTCTCCAGCGTGGCGTGAACATCGTGCGCACAGCCGACGGCAGAACACTGAAGGTTTTGAAGAAGTAAATTGCTATTAATTAATAAATAAAAAAATGAAGAAGTTTTTTATGACACTCGCCGTTGCTGCGACAGCATTCATGGCGACAACAGCTAACGCTCAGACAAAAGAACAGTTCACCGACGATCTCGAAATCTCGCTCAATGGTGCTCCACAGGAACCTGTTAAAGGAACAACAGTTGAGCTTGAGCATCAAGCTGATGGTACATCTACATTCATGCTCAAGAACTTCACTTTCGGAATGTTTGAGGTAGGTGATGTAATAGTTGAGGGTATCAAGGGCGTAAAGAATGGCGACGCTACAACTTACGACTTTGATGGCACTGCAAAGTTGCCGAGCAACACAACGCTTGCGGAAGCTCTCGGACACCAAATTCCTCTTACACTCCACTCTGTAGTAGAAGGTGGTAAGCTCTATGCTGAGATTTCACTCTCTGTTCCAATGGGTGAAGAAACGCTTAAGGTTGACTGCGTATTTGGCAAGAAGTCGGAGACAGCTATCAACGGCGTAGTAGCAGGCAAGACCGCTCCGGTGGCTGTGTTCAACGCTACTGGCGCACGTCAGAACGGCTTGCAGAAGGGTCTGAACATCGTTCGCACCGCTGACGGCAAGACTGTTAAGGTGTTGAAGTAATATAGACACGATACAACAAACAACTATACGGGGTGTGTTAAAATGGGTTTTGATGATGTTAAAACTTGTTTTAATGCACCCCGTTTGCAATAATATTGCTATATTTGAGCAATCTAAACTAAAGATAATATGAAAAAAGTTCTTTCTATAGTATTCTTCCTGATGACCACACTCTGCACATTTGGTCAGGTGTTTACCGACGATCTGCATGTTACAAGTGGAGCAGGCAGAACTACCGACTACACTCAGAAGGAAGTGGAGCTGAAGCGAGTGGCTGGCAGTGGCAGTAGATACACGGTGACATTTAAGAAACTCGCCCCAATGGCATACAAGACGTTTGGCGACTTTGTAATTGATGGCGTTATGTCTACAGTTGATGCAGAACTGGCGTTACAACTTTTGCCACTTCGGCCACCGAGGGCAAATGGGTAAACGTTACTTCTACAGCTGCCATCGGAGGCGTAACCGAGGGAAGCAAGTCTACACTCACCTCCTTTACGGCTACACTCTCTGCCGATAAGTCGAAGTTTGTAGCAGAACTCAACTTTATGACAATGGGTTCGGACGTGAGCGTGGTGTTCGGCAAGCAAATCGACACTGCCATCAACACCCTAACCACTGCCGACGACAACACCAACGTCGAGATATACAACCTCGGCGGAGTACGCATACAGCACCTCCAGCGTGGCATCAACATCGTGCGCACAGCCAACGGTAAGGTAAAGAAGTTGCTCGTGAAGTAACCCAGGTGGTGCACTTGTCTCAAGTGCACCAACCAAGCAGCAGCCTAACAACTCTGTAGGTGCAGTTGGACAACTGCACCCCCTAAAGTGCATCACCCCCTTAAAAGCTAATAATGCAATTTACTAACATTAATAACTAACAAACCAGATTTATTATGAAGAAAATTTTATCTCTTATCGCATTGTTGGTGGTGACGTTGACAGCGTTCGCTGAGACCACAAGCGAGAAAATTATTCCCGACGGCACTCAGCCTAACGGCGGTACCATCACACCTAAAGCAATCACAGTCGACTGGGCTACCCAGAAGATTGTAGCGAATGTAGATTTGACAAACTGTCTTACCGGCACTAACGAGCAGATCTTCGCTATCTCTACCAACAGTACGGATATCGCAAACTGGGATCAGGAAAGCGGAAGCACACTCCACTTCTTCTACAGACAGAACTTTACTGACTGGGGTTCTACAACTGCCGATGTTCACAAGTTCGCTGTTCAGTATCGCTATAAAGGCGATAACGGTGCTACCAACCGTTTCTACGAGGTGAAGGATATTTCTAACTGCACAATCGTAATGGACAAGAATGGCGTCACTATTGATGGCACACTCGTGTTCGAGGCTTCTCTTATGCCGCAGCTCTACAAGGAGGGTGCTAACCAGCTCTACTTCGGCTCTTTGCGTGGCGAGCATCCGTACGCTACCTACAAGTCTGTAGAACTCGTAACAGAGGGTGGCTCAACACCTGATGAGACTGCTACATACGAGTTTACAAACAATGTAGAGACTGTTTACTGGAAAGAAATTGCTACGGACGATTACCTCGATTTCCACCAGTATGTTAAGGATGCAAAGCTTCAGCTCGTTAAGGAACTTGACGGCACATACACAGCTACTCTCAAGGACGTAGTAGTAGGCGAAGACCGAGTTTCTCTTGGTGATATCGTTATCGCAGGTCTTGCGGCTACAGAGAATGCGGGCACACTTAAGATTGATGTTCCTGAAAGCAACATTACAATCAGCGCTCCTGGTTCACCATACGATGGCAAGTCTATGATTATTAAGGGTGGTATGATTGACGCAACACCTGCTGCTGATGCAGACAGCAAGGGTTCCGCATCTGTTAAGCTCACTATCCTTGTCGGCAACGGCGACATGATCAGCTACGAGTTCAGTGATGATGTTTACGTTCCGAACATTTACAACTTCACAAGCAACGCTTATGTTAAGGCTGGTGATGAGGTTACTAACTTCGAGGACGCTCAGGCAGTGCTCACAGAGTACATGGAAGACGTTTATATGGTTAAGTTTAAGAAACTCACTTTAGGCACTAAGACCGAAGACTTCACGATCGAAAACCTCAACCTCAAGCCGACAAAGGACGAAGATGGTAACATTACCTTCACTACATCTGACACAAGCGGCTTCTGGAACGACGCTGACGAGACAGAACTCAACTTCACCGACTTCTCTGCTTCTGTAAAGGTAGGCGAGAACGGCTTCGAGGGCTTCGTTTGCAAGTTCACAACAGAGAACGGTCAGTTCGTTTACGGCGAGAAGGCAGAGACACCTGATCCAGATCAGCCAGATGAGAAATATCCTGTTAGCTTCGACAAGACAGCTCTCAATACAAGTGCTCATGGACGTATGCTTAACAGCTTCTCTCTCCAACAGGCAGGCAAGGAAAAGCAGACAAAGAGCGTTAAGACTTCAAAGGCTGCTTACGAGGATCATACAGCAGACGAGCCGTTCACAGTTGAGGCAGGTAGCGAACTGACAGCTTCGTTCAACTACTCTGGTGAGTGGATGCATAGCTTCGTTTACATCGACTTCGACAACGATGGTGACTTCTCTTATAAGGAGGGACAGTGGAATCAGACTGGCACCGATTTGGTAGCATTCAGCTTCTACTCTCTCGACTCTAATCCAAAGAACGATGCATCTGGTTACAACTCAGTAGGTGATGAACTTACAGGAGATGCTCGCAATACTTATGCTGCACCTTCGTTCAAGGCTCCTGCTAAGGCTGGCGAATATCGTATCCGCTTCAAGTTCGACTGGAACTGCATCCTTCCTGCAGGTTCAAGCACTATCCTCGAAGACGGTGGTGGCGTTTGGGATGCAACTCTTAAGGTTGTAGAGCCGGTTGTTGACGGCATCAGCACAATCAACGTTGAGGCTGCTAACGGTGAGGCACAGCTCTTCACAGTTGACGGCGTTAAGCTGAACAAGCTCCAGAAGGGTCTGAACATCGTTCGCACCGCTGACGGCAAGGTGAAGAAGGTACTCGTGAAGTAATCTTTCAGTGCACCCACTGAAAACACTCATAAGAGGGCATGGCATTCCGCCATGCCCTCTTTTCGTTGCTCCCCTCCCACAGACACATCGTAGGAGGGTATGGCATCCTGCCATACCCACGCCACCCTCTTAGGGGGTGCAGCGGTCTCCGCTGCACCAACCAAGCAAACTCTGCACCAACATTACAATCCTCCCACGGAATTCACCGAATTCACAGAATCTTCTGGCGGAGAAGAGCCTCCCACGGATTTCGCAGATGCTCACAGATTTTTCTTCTCTGCCAATAACTTCTTCGTTCTTCGTTCTGTGTGAAGATAGTTTAGTGGCAGCGTGGGTATGGCAGGGATGCCATACCCTCCTATGGTTAGCATTGTTTTGCGATGAAGTGGAATTCATGTCGTGCCAATACTCAATTTTCTTCTTCGTTACTAACAGCGTATGATGTGAGTGAATAGGCTGTGGTGACTCCCGAGAACTGGATAGGATGGGTTGTGTATGGTGCTACAAAGCTATAAATAAAATCGAGTAGATGAAAATATCTACCATATCTTCCAGCCAGCGCATAACCTCCTGCGTATCAGTGAAGTAATGGCTGGAAGATACCTGACCAATAGGGGTTATCTTCCAGCCTATCTCCCAGCGCATCTTCCAGCTCATTTTCCAGCTCATTTTCCATCCGTCTCTCTGCTAATATGTAGGGTAGGGGTTCGTTCGTTTCTTGATTGTTTGTTCGTTTCTTGATTGCTTGTTCGTTTACGGTGTTTTATCGTAGCGTGGCAATCTTGTTGTTGTAGCGTGGCAATCTTGTTGTTGTAGCGTGGCAATCTTGTTGTTGTAGCGTGGCAATATTGTTGGTGTGTAGTTTAACGCTTTTAGTTGACTACTTTCAGTCTTAATTGTAAAGTTGGTTGA
>OODK01001169.1_pt1 | contig 14538 bp, 13 predicted proteins | sample 1671371 | NCBI WGS metagenome assembly OODK01 (sample SAMN06348150, study PRJEB24527) | human gut metagenome | biome: human gut; feature: ankylosing spondylitis patient; material: feces | host: Homo sapiens | place: China | collected 2015-10 | reverse complement strand
GTGGATTTTTTGCATATAACTGATTATTAGAATACCAAATTTTCCTGTCAATTTCAATACCTGCGCCAGAATTTTGCAAAAAAATGCCCTCATCACCGCAGAATCCACCAATACGGGCCGGGGGAATGCCCGGTTTTTGGCAGGAACGTAGAAAAATTATGTTTTTTCTGTGATGCAATCGGCCCCAAGGGTGCGCAGATCGCCGGGCAGATCGGCATAACCGCGGGGAATATGGCCGGGGTCCCGCAGGTGGGTCACGCCTTCGGCCCCCAGTGCAGCCAGCAGCAGGGCGGCCCCGCCGCGCAGGTCGGGGGCGGTCACCGCAGCTCCGTGCAGGGCTGCGCGGCCGTCCATATAAAGTGTACGCCCGGCGGTGCGGCACCCTGCCCCCAGGGCGGCAAAGCCCTCGGCGCAGGCAAAGCGGCGGGCAAACAGGTGGTCGTAGATCTCGCTGGGGGCGTCGGCAGTCAGCAGCACGGCGGCAGCCAGGGGCGCGGTATCGGTGGCAAAGGCGGGCCAGGCGTTGGCGCAAAGCGTTTGCCCGCCGCGCAAAGGCCGGGCGGGGCTTCGGGCCAGCGTGACGGTGGTATCCTGGCGGGCAACATCCACGCCCGCCGCCTGCAAAAAGTCGAGAAAGGCCGCATAATAGGCGGGGGCGCAGTGGGTGACGGTCACCTCTCCCCCGGCGCAGGCCAGGGCGGCGGCGTAGGTGGCGGCGGCGATGCGGTCCGGCAGGGGCGTCCAGGCGGTGCCCTGTAAAGGCTTGCCGCCCTGTATCACCACCACCGGCGTACCGGCCCCAGTGATGTGCGCCCCGCAGGCACGCAGAAAGTTCGCCAGGTCGCATATCTCAGGCTCGCAGGCAGCCCCGCGCAGGATGGTTGTGCCGCCCGCCTGGGTCGCGGCCATCATCAGGGTCATGGTAGCCCCCACGCTGGGCAGGCGCAGGGCGAAATCTACCCCGTGGAGCGGTCCGCGCCGCCGCAGTGTCACGGCGATGCCCTCCAATTCCACCTGGGCACCCATGGCCGCCAGCCCGGCCAGGTGGATGTCGACGGGACGGGGGCCCAGCTTGCAGCCGCCGGGCAGCGGCAGGCGCACCTCGCCCACCCGGCAGAGCAGCGGCGCCAGGTAGAACACCGAGCTGCGCATGGCCCCGGCGAGGTAGTCGGGAATCTCCCCTTGCAGGTCTTGGCCGGGGGCAACGAACAGGTCACTCCCCTGCCGTTCGGCCTTGGCACCCACGGATTGCAGCAGCGCCAGGCTGGTGGCGACATCGGCCAGGGGCGGCACGGCCCGCAGGCGGCTGGGGGTACGGCACAGCAGGGTGGCAGCCAGCAGCGGCAGTACGCTGTTTTTGGCGGCGGCGGGCCGTATGCGGCCGTGAAGCGTCCGCCCGCCGGTGATGGTGATAAGTTGCATGGGTACCCCCTTTTACGCTGGCTGTGCGTGGAAATTGTAGAGGATGTAGGGGCGAACAGCGTGTCAAGCCCGCGGGCGGATGCGAGCATCCACCCCTACAAATCAAGCCACACGGCTTGCTGTAGGGGCCGATGCTTGCATCGGCCCGTAAACCCTGCGGCAACGCAAGGCTCTGCGGGCGACACTGCTCGCCCCTATACTTATATGTCACAAATCGCGCCGGCATTACAGCAGAATCGGCTGCAACTGCACACCGCGCAGGGCGCTTTCCAGCGTATCGGGGATGAGGGTGAAATCGCTTTTGAGGCTGCAGGGCTTTTTGTAGCTGTCGTCCTGGCCGAAGGGCACAAAATAGTAGTTCCGCCGCTGCAGCAGCTGGGCAATAGCCGGGGCGCTGCCCGAGAGCGCATCGTTGGTGGAGGGCGCCAGAACAACAGGCCGTCCGCCCCGCAGCAGGCTTTTGGCGGCCAGGGTTACCGGCGTGGCGCTGAGGCCCGCTGCCAGCATGGCCATGGTGGTGCCCGTGGCCGGGGCGATGATAAGCGCCTGGGCCATCCCTTTTGGGCCAAGCGGTTCCACCTGCTGCAGGGTGGTCAGCGGTGTTTCGCCGGTCATCTCCTGCAATTGGGCGCGCAGGGCGGCGGCCGTGCCAAAGCGGGTATCCAGCGCGGCGGCGCTGCAGCTTAAAATGGGAAGCCCCCGCCAGCCCAGCGCCCGCAGGCGGCGCACCTGGGGCAGCACAGCCGAAAAGCTGCAAAAACTGCCGCATAAAGCAAAGGCCACGGTGCGGGGGCCGTCAGGCCGGTTCATCATGCAGATCACCTCTTTCTTGCAGGATGGTCAGTACGGTTTGGGCGATGAGCGCCCCGGCGGTATCGGGGGCGCACTTGCCGGGCAGGGCCAGGGCGTGTTCGGCCCGGATGCCCAGGGCTTCGGCGGCGTCAAAGTCGGTGCCGCCGGGCAGGCTGGCCAGGTCGATGACCAGCGCCCCGCGGGGCAGCTTTTCCAGCATTTTGCGGGGCAGCACCGGCGCGGGGATGGTGTTGATGACGGTGTCATGCTTTGCCAGCAGCACGGGCAGGCGGTCCAGCGGGGCAGCGCGGTGCCCCGCACACCGGGCGTTGGCCCGCTGCACGGCATTGCGGGCGGCAACGGTGGTATGTCCGCCCAGCAGGTCCAGCCGCCGCGCTACCGCCCGGCCGATGCGTCCGTAGCCGAGAACCAGGAAGTCGCTTTCCCAGATGGTGCGGCGGCGCAATTGCAGCAGCAGGGCAAGGCAGCCCTCTGCGGTGGGCACGGCGTTTAAACATTCCAGCTCGGGCCGCTGGAAGTAGTCCAGCAGCGGCAGACTGGCCTGCCGGGCGGCGGCCTGGATGGGTGAACCGGGGCGTCCGGCCAGCAGCAGGGTGCCGGGGCGTACCCCCTGCAGGGTGCGGGCGACGGCATCGCTGACACGTTCCTGGGACATGGGCAGCAGGACAAAATCGGCCTGGCAGGCGGCCTCCGGCCCGATGATGCGGAACCCCGCGGCCTGCAAAGTTTGCGCCGCCGCCCGCTGGCGGGCATCATGCCCCACCACGCAAAAGGTTTTCATAGGCTGTTCCTCCCCCTTTGGGTGTGCTTTCGCCATAGTATGCTTGGATTGAGGCGGATGGTGCGGATACAAAAAAGCTCCCTCACAGAGGAGCCTTTTGCGCCGCGTGCAAATAAAAAATCCCGACCCCTCAAAAGGGATCGGGAAAAATCGAATGGTTTAATAATACTTCAACCCGTTGCACTGGCCGCGCCAAACGGCGATGGGGTCGATGGGGACGGTGCCGATGCGCATTTCCACAACGGTGGTCTTGCCGCAGGTGGCAAGGGTCTGGCCCTGCTTGACCTGCTGCCCGGCCTTGATGTCAATGTCGCTCAGCCCGTAGAAGATCGTGCGAACGCCCGCGCCGTGGTCGATGACCAGCGTAATTCCGTAGTCGCCGCCCAGGTCCTCGGCCAGGTCGATCTTGCCGCTGGCGGGGGCAATGACCAGCTCACCGCGGGTGGTGGACAAAATTACGTTCGTACTGGTGCGGCCGCCTGCGCCGGTGTTGGTGCTGCGCTCGCTGTAGCGGCGGCCCACATACTCGGTCGCGCCGAAGGTCAGTGTGGTGTTGAGGCGGTTGAGGAACGGCTGCACGAACCCGGCGTCCGCCCAGCTGATGCCGGTGGGCGCTGCGGTGAACAGCTTGCTGACCTTAGTGGGGGCGTCGTCCTGCCCGATGTAGGGCGTAGCGCGCTGGGACTGCGAGGAGTAATCCTTGTAGCTGAATCCGCCGTCGGTCACTTTCAGGTACAGTGTGGTGGAGTAGCGGCCCACCTGCACGTCGATGGTCTCGGTGCCTAAGGCTGCGTTCCAGGGGATGGGCAGGTAGCACACCCAGCCGTTGGAGGACTGGATAAAGCCCTGATTTTTCAGCGTGGTGGTCAGGGTGGGGGCGTCGTCCTCGTAACTGCCGGTCACACGGATGGCGGCTACGCCGCCCTGCTCGATTGTATTCTCGCTTAAATAAACGGACGGCTCGATGGCAATATCGAAGGTGAACAGCCAGGTCTCGGAGCCGGTGATGTCGGCGGCGCCTGCTGCGCGGGAGCCGGTAACGCTGGCCACCAGCTTGGCGGTGTAGGTGCCGGTCTCGTCAAAGCAATAGCCGCTGAACTCCGACAGCGTACCCTCGAACACGGTCTCCTTGTTGGCGTCGGTCACGGTCAGCTGGGTGGCATAGTTGGTGGAGCTGATCGTAATATCCGGCGACAGTGTGGAGATGGGGTCCTCCAGCACAGCGGGGACGGAACTATAAGTTTCGGCGTAGGTACGCTTGAACCAGTTGCCGATGACCGGCACATGCCACTTGTAGGCCGAAGGCTCCAGCGTCTGCCCGGCGAAGGTCACGCTGATGGAAGGCAGCATATCGGGGGTGGCGCTGCGGTACAGGTAGGCCACGCCGATGCCGGCCACTACCAGCACGAACACCACCACCAGCAGCAGCCACCTGGCTATGCCGGTCACGCCGCTGCGCACAACATCCCCCATGGTGGCGGGGGTGTCATCCTCCGCCGCATCGTCGTCGGACGAAGTGTCGGTATCCTCCCCGGCGGGAATATCCATGTTGGCGGTGATCTGCTCCACCGAGAGCTGCACCGTGCGGGTCATGTCCAGCAGGCGCTTTTCATCGATGGGCGGCAGCTCCACGGTCTCCTCGTCGGCCTCAGCGGCATCCAAGGCGGCGTCTTCGTCAGCTGCGGCCTCCTCCGTGGGGGCCTCTGCGGGGGCTTCCTCATCGGTGGGGGCGCTGTCCTCAGCAGGCGTTTCCGGCTCTGCTTCGGGTTCGCCTTCTTCGGCGGGGGCTTCCTCGGGTGCTTCCGGCGCTTCCGGCGCTTTGGGGGCGGCATCTGCTGCTTCTTCAACAGGTTCCGCTTCGCTCTCCCCTGCCGGTTCGGCGGGGGCATCCTCGGCAGCGGCCGTGGCGACGGCTTCTTCCGCCGGCGCGGTCTCCGCAGGGGGCGCGGCTTCTGGCTGCGGGGCTGCCTGGGGGGCAGTATCCGGTGCGGCCTGGGCCGGGATGTTGTTGTTTTTCTTGCTCATCTGTACTCTTCCCAAAATCCTCTTGGTGTTGCCCCATCGTGGAAAAACAGGCGGCAGCCGGGGCCGGGCTGTACCCAATGAAAAATTTATTCAGACTCGCGGTATTGCAGACCACTGCGGCCCGCCATGGCAGGCTCCGGGTCTACCGATTTGCTGCCGATGCGCAGCTCAAAGATCAGGTCATGGTCGGTGCCCGCCGTGCCTACGGGGGAGCCGGCTTCGATCGTCTGGCCGCGCTGGGCGGTGACGGTCTTTAACCCGAACAGATAGCTTTTCACGCCGCAGCCGTGGTCGATGACCACCGTGCCGCCGGTCAGGGTCAGGGTATCCGCCAGCACGACGGTGCCGCTCTGGGGTGCGGTGATGGTCTCGTTGTCGGGGGCGGAGTAGGTCAGCCCGGTGGATTGGCCGCTGCGCTGGCCGTCCCGCATCTGGATGTCGCCGTAGTGCACGGCAATGGCGCTGCTGCTGGGGGCCACGAACAGCCCGTTCCACAGCTTTTGGCCGGTGCTGTTGGTGTACAGCGGCCAAATGGCGTTGCGGTACTCCTCGGCCCCGCCCACGTCTTCCTCGGCGGGCAGTTCCACCGTCTTGTGCTGGGTGTTGGTCACGGTCAGGGTCAAGTCGCGGGTCAGGCTGCCGCAGGTCAGCTGCAGGGTATGGTCGCCGCCCTCGGCATTATAGGTGATAGGGATATACCCCATGTAGCCGCCGGCGGTGCGGCGGAACCAGACGGTGCCCAGGTCGGTCTCCAGGCTCGGCTCACCATCCAGAATACCGGTGAGATACAGCGCCACCACGCTGCCCTGGGCGGCGCGGTCGCTGCTCAGGGTCACGGTAGGGGCCATCGACATGGTGTACCCGGCGCGGTAGGCGTACCAGCCCTGGGCGTCGGCGGGGGGCTCGTTCTCCTGGTGGTAGGCTTTTACAATAATTTGGTAGTCGCCGTTGGCGGCGTAGGTATAGGTGTTGCAGGTGGAGGTATCGCCGGTCCAGGCCGTGCCGTCGGGCGCGGTGATGGTCACTTCGGCGCGGGTGACCCAATCCGGCAGCACCAGCTGGGGCGCGGTATCGGTAAAGGTGCCCAGCTTTTGCACGGTCAGGTTGGTGGGGCTCTGGTAGTGCTTGCTTACTTTGTCGCCCAGCACGGGGATGGTCCAATCCCACCCGTTGGGGGTGAGGGCGGTGTCCCCGAAGGTGACAGCCTCCTGCGGGAGGTCTTTTTCGCCGGTGCGGCTGTAGAGAAACGCGGCGGTGCCGCCTAAGATCAGCGCGACCATGGCAATGACCATAGCAAGCCAGAGCAGCAGTTTGCGCATAGTTTTCTCCTATAGGCAGTAGCGATGGAAAAGCCGGACGCACAAGGCGGCGCCCGGCTGAGAGACTCAGTTTTTACTCGGCGTCAGCGGCGTCGGCTGCGGGCTGGGCAGGGATCTTTTCGTAGACGGTGTCGTCCTGGAAATCGTCATCATCGTCGTAATCGTCACCGTCATCGCTGAACAGCAGGCGCTCGTACTCGTCCAGCTCTTTCTCGCGGTGATAGAGGTAGAGGGCGGCGGCGGTCAGGGCACCGGCAGCAGCAAAGAAAAAGGCCAGCACAGCACCGAACGTGGATTTCTTCATCATGGGGAAAACTCCCTTCCTGGCGGTAAGAATACCGTAGATTCGTAATTTTTTCTTGCGAGCGGTCTGCGAGGCAGATACCGCTATGCCCCTATTATACCCGACCCGGGGCCGGAATACAACACAAGAATTGTAAAATTTGAAAGTTCCTTGGCTGTATCATGTACGCTTTAGCGGTTTAAAGAGCCAACTTGACATTCGTGGGAGAATGGGGTTTACTTTACTATAGTAGATTGTTGAAAGCCTCCCTCTGCGAGGGAGGTGGCCCGAAGGGCCGGAGGGAGAGACAATTCCTATATTGCCTGCTAAATCGTAGGCTCTCTCCCCCCCCACCGCCTATCGGCGGAGCCCCCTCCCAGGGGGCCTTTTGGACCCACGTGTGATATATTATACTTACAAAGGATTGAAAATCTATGCAAAAAGACCTGACCACCGGCAGTGTATTCAAAAATGTGCTTTATTTCTCGCTGCCCTACCTGCTGTCGTATTTTTTGCAAACGCTGTATGGCATGGCAGACCTGTTCATCATTGGCCAGTTTGAGGGCACGGCCAGCATCACGGCGGTGTCCATCGGCAGCCAGATCATGCACATGATCACGGTCATGCTGGTGGGGCTGGCCATGGGTGTTACCGTGGGCATCGGCCGGGCAGTGGGCGCCCACGACGACCGGGGCGCAGGCGCGGTCATCGGCAACGCGGTCACGCTGTTTCTGGCGGTGTCGGTGGTGCTGGCCGCGGTGCTTACCGCGCTGGTGCAGCCCATTTTAAGCATGATATCCACCCCGGCCGAGGCTGTGCCCGGCGCGGCGGCTTACCTGACCATCTGCTTCATCGGCATCCCCTGTATTACGGCGTACAATATTATTGCGTCAATCTTCCGCGGGCTGGGCGATTCCCGCAGCCCGATGTACTTTATCGCGGTGGCCTGCGCGGCCAACATCGGGCTGGACTACCTGTTTATGGGGGCACTGCACATGGGCCCCGCCGGTGCGGCGCTGGGTACTACGCTGGCCCAGGGCATCAGCGTCATCGTTTCGCTGGGGGTCATTCTGCGGCGCAAAAGCGGCACCCGGCTGCACAAAAGTGACCTGCGGCCGCAGAAAAATGTCATTGGCCGCATCCTGCGCATCGGCGTGCCGGTGGCCTTGCAGGACGGACTTATCCAAATCTCGTTTTTGCTCATCACGGTCATTGCCAACCGGCGCGGCCTGACGGACGCCGCTGCTGTGGGCATCGTGGAGAAGATCATCAGCTTCATCTTCCTGGTGCCGTCCTCGATGCTGTCCACGGTGTCGGCGCTGGGGGCCCAGAACGTGGGCGCAGGAAAGCACGACCGTGCCGCCGGGACACTGTACTACGCCATCGGCATTTCGCTGACCTTTGGGGCTATCGTGGGTGTGCTGGTGCAGTTTATCGCCCCCAATGCCGTGGCTCTGTTTACCAGCGACGCGGCTGTGGCCGTGGCGGGCGGCTGGTACCTGCGCGGGTATATCTGGGACTGCTTCTTTGCGGGTATCCATTTCAGCTTCAGCGGGTATTTCTGCGCTTACGGCCGCAGCGAGCTTTCGTTCCTGCATAACATTTTGGCCATCGTGCTGGTGCGTGTGCCGGGGGCCTATTTCATGTCCAAGCTGTTCCCGGACGATCTGCTGCCCATGGGCCTTGCCACGGCGGTCGGCTCGCTGCTGTCGGTGCTCATCTGCCTGACAGCCTACCTGCTGCTGAAACGCAAAGGCACCTTTGGAGGGAAAGCAGCGTAAACTACTATCATCACTATCATTTTCATCATTATCATCATTTGCATCATCACCAGCATAGTTTGCTTATTATCCATATTATCCTTACTATCCAAACTATCCTATCCATCCTACCCATCACAACCATCCTATCCCGCATCATATAGAATTATTATATAATATAACATAAGTTACAATAGGATACTTATGATGCTTAGGATGGATGTGATGGGTAAAGATGGAAAGGATAGTAATGATAGTAATGAAAATGATGAAAATGATGAAAATGATAGTAATGATGGTAATGATAAATAGGATAAATAAGCGAAATAGGATAGTGAATTTATAGTAGGCATATAACTGCAAAAAGCTCCCTCAATACGAGGGAGCCTTTCTGTTTTATTACCGTTTTACATATGCCCCAAACGCATTGGGCACGGGGTATACCTCGGCCAGTTGCTCAGGGGCGGCCCAGACGAAACCGTCCGGCAGTGCGCACGCCCCGGCCCGGCCGCGCCAGCCGGAAAGCTGCCACACCCGGTGGGTGAACACATGCTTCGCGGGCGGCAGCGGTTCGGTCAACGTGGCCTGTACGCCCAGCTTCGCCAGCGCGGCGGTCAGCTCGTCCTTGGTCAGCGCCTTTTCCCAGGCGGCAGGCTGCCACAAACCGGCCAGCAGCCCCTTGGCGGGGCGGCGCTGCAAAAGCAGCCCGGCGTCGCTCTCCACCAATGCTACCGTAACAGGCACCGTGGTTTTGGCCTTGGGGGCGGGCTTTACCGGCAGCTCCCCTGCCCTGCCGGCAGCGCACCCTAAACAGCGGTCGGCCAGCGGGCAGGCTTCGCAGTGGGGCGTGCCGGGGATGCACACCAGCGCCCCCAGCTCCATCAGCGCTTCGTTGTAAGGGCCGGGCGTGGCCTTGGGCATCTGGTCCAGCACACGTTGGGTAAACAGCCGCTTGGTGGCGGGGGTCATCACGTCGGCGTCATCGTTGTACAGCCGGGCAAACACCCGCAGCACGTTGCCGTCCACGGCGGGCGCCGGGATGCCAAAGGCAATGCTGGCAATGGCCCCGGCGGTGTAATCCCCGATGCCGGGCAGGCTGCGCAGGGCGTCGTAATCGGCGGGCAGGTCGCCGCCGTACTGCTCGCAGACGATGCGGGCGGCCTTTTGCATGTTGTTGACGCGGTTGTAGTACCCAAGCCCCTGCCACAGCTTGCGCAGGGCGTCCGGCTCACAGACGGCCAGGTCGGCGGGGGTGGGAAGTGCCGCGATAAAGCGGTTGTAATACGGGATGGCCGCGGCTACGCGGGTCTGTTGGAGCATGATCTCACTGACCCAGATATGGTAGGCAGAAGGCTCCTGCCGAAACGGCAGGAGCCTTTTATTAGCCTGAAACCATTGCAGCAGCGGTGCAGCAATGGGCTGCATTAAAAACCACCGCAGGTACGGGGGAACGGGATGACATCGCGGATGTTGGGGATGCCGGTGACATACATCAGCAGACGCTCAAAGCCCAGGCCGTAGCCGGCATGCTTCACACTGCCGAAGCGGCGCAGGTCGAGGTACCAATCGTAGTCAGCGGGGTCCATGCCCAGCTCTTTGATGCGGGCGGTCAGCACGTCGAGGCGCTCCTCACGCTGGGAGCCGCCGATCAGCTCGCCGATGCCGGGCACCAGCATATCAGCGGCGGCCACGGTCTTGCCGTCCTCGTTCTGGCGCATGTAGAAGGCCTTGATCTCCTTCGGGTAGTCGGTGACAAAGACCGGCTTCTTGAAGATCTGCTCGGTCAGATAGCGCTCGTGCTCGGTCTGCAGGTCGGTGCCCCACTCGACTTTATACTGGAAGTTGTCGTTGTTCTTCTTCAGCAGCTCGATGGCGTCGGTGTAGGTGACGCGAGCAAAGTCAGAGCCGGCGACCAGCTCCAGGCGCTCGATCAGGCCCTTGTCAAAGAACTGGTTGAAGAAAGCCATCTCATCGGGGCAGTTGTCCAGCAGGTAGCGGATGACGTAGCGGGTCATGGCCTCGGCGGTCTCCAGGTAGGTGTTCAGGTCGGCAAAAGCCATCTCCGGCTCGATCATCCAGAACTCGGCCGCATGGCGGGTGTCGTAGCTCTTCTCGGCGCGGAAGGTGGGGCCGAAGGTGTAGACGTTGCCCAGGGCCATGGCCATGGCCTCGGCCTCCAGCTGGCCGGAAACGGTCAGGTTGACGGGACGCTTGAAGAAGTCCTTGGTGTAGTCCACGCCGCCTTCTTCGTTGCGGGGGATGTCGTTGAGGTCGAGGGTGGTCACCTGGAACATCTCGCCGGCACCTTCGCAGTCAGAGCCGGTGAAGATGGGTGTGTGTACGTAGGTGAAGCCGTGCTCATGGAAGAACTGGTGCAGGGCAAAAGCAGCCTGGCCGCGCACACGGAACGCTGCGTTGAAGGTGTTGGTGCGGGGGCGCAGATGGGTCATGGTGCGCAGGTAGTCCATGCTCATCTTCTTTTTCTGCAGCGGGTACTCGGGGCCGCAGGGACCCAGCACGGTGATGGTGTCGGCGTTGATCTCAAAGGGCTGCTTGGCGTTGGGGGTCAGCACCAGGGTGCCAGTGACCTCAAAGCTGGTGTACAGGCCGCACTTGGCGATCTCGGCATAGTTGGCCAGTTTGTCAGCCTGGAAAACAATCTGGACGGGCTTATAGCAGCTGCCGTCGGACAGCGAAATAAAGCCGATATTTTTAGAATCGCGCACAGTTTTGGCCCAGCCGCAGACAGTGACCTTGGTACCATCGGCAGGGGTAGCGGTGTACAGCGATGCAAGTTCCGTTCTCTGCATGGAAATTCCTCTCCTCTATAACAATAATTATATTTATTATAACTAGTGTTGCAGGAAAAGTAAAGAACTGATTTTTACGGCTGCTGTCCGCCCAGCAGCTCCGCCAACGCCAGCGCAGCGAATTCCCCGGCCCGGAGGGCCTCCTCCAGCGTATTTCCGTGGCCGCCGATCTCGATCAGCAAACTGCCGGTGGTCAAATCCTGGTTGTAAAACCGGTAGCCGCACAACACCGGCCGCGTCAGGCCGGGAAAGCGGCTCTCCATGGCTTCCTCCCAGGCGGCGGCAAAGCGCAGGTTCAGCCGCCAGTTGGGCAGGCTGATGGTGCTGCCGTTGTCGCACCCGGCAATGATCATCACCTGGGCGGTGCTTGCGCCGTCGATGGTGCACACCGGCTTGACCAGCGTGCCGTCGGCATCCTCGATGGCATCCCGGTGGACGTCCAGCACCACTTTGATCGACGGATACTGCCGCAGATACTCCTGGGCCGTGGCGCGGCTGCGGTCGTAACTCTCGGTGTAGCTGGGGGAATCGTGCAGCGTTTCGTCGTGCAGCGTGTGGATGCCCGCCGCGTTCAGCACCTCGGCCATGCGGGCACCCACGGCGCACATGTTCAGCGCGGTGTTGCGGGTACGGGCGGTAGCACTGCGGTCGTATAGTAAATCGGGCCAGGTCTGGTAGGTCTCGGTGGCGTGGGTGTGCAGGATCAAAACCTGCGGCTCATCGCTGTTTGGTTCCACGGCAAAAGGCAGGTTTGCGGTGGTCACCGCCGCCCGCAGGTCGGCGTCGGCGCAGGCGGTGCTGTTGCGGATGCTGCCCGCCGAAAGTGAGATGCTGCCCTCTCCCCTGCCATGGCGGAACTGCTCGGCCCGGATAAGCCCGGCGTCCTCGATTTGCGGTGCGGTGCTGGGCTGCGGCGTAGGGCTTGGTTCCGGCGTGGGCGAAGCTGTGGGCGTTGGCGCCGGGGCCGGCGCAGGCGTAGGCTGTACCGGTGCCGTTGTGGGTATGGGCTGCGGCCCGGGGCGCGGCAGGGCGCAGGCCACTGCGGCCGCCGGGGACTGCATGGCCAGCAAGGCATGCTGCAAAATAGCCCGCTCCGGCAGGCAGGCCGCTGCCGCCAGCACCGAGGCGCAGGACGCGGCAAACACCACCCCGCCCGCCAGCCAGGCGGCGGCACGGTGCATAAAATCCATGCAGGCACCCCCTTTCCCAACCAATTTATGCGAAAAATCCGATTTTCATGAAGTTTTTTTTGAAAAACACTTGCAAGACCGAAAAAAATGTGGTAGGATAACTTGTACTGTTATGGGGAACCAAGGAGGTGGAACGAATGCCTAACATTAAGTCTCAGAAGGATCGTGTTGTCCAGTCTCAGAAGGAGGCCATGGCCAACAAGGTCGTCAAGTCCAACCTGAAAACAGTGATCAAGAAGGCAGACGCTGCCATCGTCAGCAACGCCGCTGATAAGGACGCTGTTATGAAAGCCGCTGTCTCTGCTATCGACTCTGCCAAGAGCAAGGGTGTCATCCATAAGAACACCGCTGCCCGTAAGGTCAGCCGTCTGGCTAAGCGCGCTAACAAGGCCGCTCAGTAATTGATCGCATGAACAATGCCCGCCGAGAAATCGACGGGCATTTTCATTTTTATATGGAGTTTGTAGTGGATTGTAAGATTGTGCCTTCAGAGCTAATCTTTATGTCATCATTTCATCTCAAACAGCGCTTTCTTCTTCATCCAGTAATACACCCCGCCCACGGCGTCGGCCAAAAACCAGCCGATGGGCACGCTCCACCAGATGCCTGTCACCCCGATCGCCGGGATGGCGGACAGCGCATAGGCCAGCACCACGCGGGTGCCCAGGGATACCACTGTCAGCACCACCGACATACCGGGCCGCCCCACAGCGCGGTACAGCCCGTAGAACAGGAACAGACAGCCGATGCCCGCATAGAACGTGCCCTCAATGCGCAGGTAGCGCACGCCCTCGGCGATGACGGCGGTCTCCGAGCCGTCGATAAAAATGCGCATCAGCAGCGCGGCAAACACAAACACCAGTGCGCTGACCGCGATGCTGAACCCGATGGCCGCCGCGAACGCGCCCCGTATCCCCTTGTGGATGCGGTCAGTCTTTTGCGCGCCGTAGTTCTGGGCAATAAAGATGGAGAACGCATTGCCGAAATCCTGCACCGGCAGATAGGCAAAGGCGTCGATTTTGACCGCCGCCGCAAACGCCGCCATGACCACCGTGCCAAAGCTGTTGACCAACCCCTGCACGGCCAAGATCCCTAAGTTCATGATGGATTGCTGGATGCAGGTCAGCGCCGAGAACCCGGCAATCTCCTTCATGCGGTTGGCCTTGAACTTGCTGTGGGCAGCCTGCCGCACCAGCGGGAACCGCACCCAGGTGTACACGGAAATGCCCACGCCGGAGACATACTGCGCAATGATCGTCGCCTCGGCCGCGCCGCCCACACCGCGCTCCAGTCCGCAGACGAACCACAGGTCCAGCGCGATGTTCAGCCCGGCGGACAGCGCCAGAAACAGCAGCGGTACCATCGAGTTGCCCAGCGCCCGCAGCAGAGAGGCAAAGTAGTTGTACAGGAAAATCGCCGCCAGCCCGGCAAACACGATCTTTAAGTAAGTGCGCATCAGCGGCGCGATCTCGGCGGGCAGGCGCAGGAACCAGATAATGCCCTCAAAACCCAGGTACACCGCGCCGGTCAGCACGGCGGTCACGATGGCCAGCAGCACAAAGGCGGCCAAAACGCCCTCCCGCAGGCCGGTGTCGTCCTTTTGGCCAAACTTGATGGAAAACACCGTGCCGCTGCCCATGGCCAGCCCCAGCAAAATGGATGTGAGAAAGGTCATCAGCGTAAAGGCCGAGCCGACCGCCGCCAGCGCGTTGGTGCCGATGAACCGCCCGACAACCAACGTATCAGCGATATTATAGCATTGCTGCAGCAGGTCGCCTAAAATCACGGGCACCGCAAACCGCAGCATCGTGGGCATAACAGGCCCCTGGGTAAGTCGCTTTTGCATGGGAGTGGGTTCCTCTTTTCCTATAAATACACTTTTTCCAGTATACCACAAAGCTACATAAAAAGCGAATTTTATTAAGGAAAGCGCCCTGCCTGCCCGGCAGAGCGCCTATAACGGCAAAATTTAATTCTGGTCCCTGCTCTTTCCCACCAGCGCCGCCGCCACGGCAAAAATCAAACTGGCAGCAATCCCCCCGGCGGCAGCGGTCAGCCCGCCGGTAAAGGCACCCGGCAGACCGCACCAATCCACGGCCTGCACCACGCCTTGCGCCAGCAGATGCCCGAACCCA